>Ga0222419_100513_pt1 | contig 33688 bp, 28 predicted proteins | sample 1B20Ametagenome_FD_182474 | JGI IMG/M metagenome (GOLD analysis project Ga0222419, IMG submission 182474) | Enriched microbial communities from leaf-cutter ant dump, University of Wisconsin, Madison, United States - 1B20A (version 2) | ecosystem: Environmental > Terrestrial > Nest > Insects nest...
TTAAAACAATCCCACTTCCTCCAAAGCGGGGCTGCAAAAGTAGAAAAATTATCAGCACTAACAAATAATCAAAACCTTAAATCTTAATCATATACCCAAATCCCCTCATAATCAATATGAAAAAATACAAAATACATAGCATAGTCAACCCAGCCTTTAAGAACCTAGTATCGTTTTTAAAAAAATACAACACTGCCGTACGCTTAAAGTCGCTTTTAATCGCTTTCAAAGCACTGCTTTTCACAGAAACAGTAGCCGAATCTAAAGACTGTAACCGTTTTGCCATTCTTAAGGTCATCCAGGGTTAGAAAATGTGACACATCGTTCATCCATGACAACAGCTGACAGTGATGGCTAGCCCGAAATAGATCAGTGCTTCCTTCTACTCTTGTATTGCTCCAGATCAATTCAGAATGAAAATGGCCGGCTCTAGCCAAACTTCATCACAATACCTCCTGGAAAGATGAATATCCTCTGGATAAAAAATACTTCATGCAAAAAAAGCAGGTTATCTTTCACAGGCAAAATAATCCTTTACTTTACGGACTCCGGCGGCGGAGACCTATTCCCTTATACGTTATATGTTAAATAATGTTAACAGCTTGCCCGTGCGCAGCGCTTTATATAGCTTAGCATCCTGTTATTTTTAATTGACGGAATCGTATTATTACCTTATCTTTGCAAAATGTTTAAAATTAAACACGCGTTATTATTGAGTTTCATCATCATTGCCCTGGCGATTGCAGGTTGTAAAAGCCAGTTTGAAAAGATCAGACTGAGCAACGATGTAGCAAAAAAATATCAGGAAGCACTGAGGCTTTATAATAAGAAAAACTATTCCAAAGCGCTGATACTTTTTGAAGATCTGTCGCAGAAATACAGGGGAAGGGCCGAAGCAGAGGAGCTCAATTACTATTATGCGCTGACACTTTATAAACTAAGGGACTATACAACCGCAAGATACCAGTTCAAGAGTTTTGCCGATACTTATCCTACCAGCAAATATGCCGAGGAATGCCGGTATATGAGTGCTTACTGCTATTATCTGGAATCCCCAAAGTTCAGTCTGGACCAGGATAATACCTATAAAGCGATAGATGCCCTGCAGCTTTTCATCAATTTCTACCCGCAGAGCGAACGTGCCGAAGAGGCTGCCAAATATATTGCCATTTTACGCACTAAGCTGGAAGACAAGGCTTATGCCAATGCCAAAATGTATTATGAAATCGGAGGACCGGGAGGCAATGCAACCAATTACAGAGCAGCGGTAATTGCATTGAAAAATGCACAAGTAGACTTTCCGGATATCAAATATGCGGAAGAAATGGACCTGCTGATCATCAAGTCCCAGATGGCATATGCCAAAAACAGTATTGAAGAGCGTCAGGAAGACCGTTACAATGAAGCCATAACTTATGCTGATGAATTTATAGAGGCGCATCCCCAGAGCAAATTTGCGGATGAAGCCAGGGAATTGAAAAAAGACAGTGAATCGGCAATAGAGAACGCAAAGAGGATATTAGCCATCAAAATGGCCGATTATGAAAAATATAAAGCTCAGGCGGCAAAGAATGCCAAAAGAGACAGTTTAGCTACAAATCAAATACCGCTTAAATAATGAATACTAATAAACCCACTATTCCGAATACTACGGTTACCAGAAATGTGAACGATCTTGATCAGAGAACAGAAAACATTTATGAGTCTTTAGTAATTATTTCTAAAAGGGCCAATCAGATCTCCAACAACATGAAAGAAGAACTTCATGGGAAACTTGCAGAGTTTGCTTCTTCCAACGACAACCTGGAGGAGGTTTTTGAGAACAGGGAGCAGATCGAGATCAGCAAGCATTACGAGCGTTTGCCAAAACCTACGTTAATTGCTATCGATGAATTCCTGAACGGTAAGGTATACCACAGAAATCCCGCGAAAGAACAGCAATAATACCGGGCATTGGTGTTAAATTGCAGCCTTGCATTAAAAAACCATGCTAAAAGATAAAAAAATCATTCTCGGCGTTTGCGGCAGTATCGCTGCATACAAATCTGCAATACTGGTTAGGTTGTTGGTCAAGGCTGGCGCAAACGTAAAGGTGATCCTCACAGCTGATGCTGCGAATTTCATTACACCGCTTACGCTGGCCACCCTCTCTAAAAATCCGGTATACACCCAATACTTTGAAGAAGATACAGGTGTCTGGAGTAACCATGTTGAGCTTGGGCTCTGGGCAGACTATATGCTCATCGCCCCTTTGAGCGCCAATACACTTGGCAAGATGGCAAACGGACTTTGTGATAACCTCTTAAGTGCAGTCTATCTTTCTGCTAAATGCCCGGTGCTTGTTGCCCCGGCCATGGACCTGGACATGTGGAAGCATGAAAGCACACAAACCAATATCGAAAAGATCACTTCTTATGACAACCTTGTTATTGCCCCGACCGACGGTGAGCTGGCAAGCGGGCTAATGGGGACAGGCCGTATGGCCGAACCTGAAGAGATCGTTGCTTTCATAAATGAGTTGATCCGAGAAGGTCTTCCCCTGCTGGGGAAAAAAGCGCTGGTCACTGCAGGACCTACTTATGAGGCCATTGATCCTGTACGTTTTATCGGCAACCGCTCTTCCGGCAAAATGGGTTTTGCCATTGCTGAAGAGCTGACCAGGCTTGGGGCTGAGGTAGCGCTGGTAACCGGGCCCACTGCTGAGAAAAGCAGCTTGGTTAGACAGCGGGTTGACATTCAAAGCGCCGCTGAAATGCTGGAGGCCTGTGAGGCGCTTTTTGATGATGCAGACATTACGGTGATGAATGCTGCTGTAGCAGATTATACTCCGGTATACGTAGCCGATCAGAAGATCAAAAAGATGGATAGCAACCTGCAGATCGATCTGAAAAAGACAACCGACATCCTGTCTGCACTTGGAAATAAAAAGCGTGAAGGCCAGTTGCTGGTAGGCTTTGCACTGGAAACTGAAGACGAAGAAACAAATGCCCTGAGTAAATTGAAAAGAAAAAACCTGGACCTGATCGTCCTGAACTCACTGAATGATCAGGGTGCAGGCTTTCAGACCGAAACCAACAAAATTACTATCTTCAATAAAGCATCAGAAAAGTTTGTTTTTGGTGTTAAATCCAAGACAGACGTAGCGAGAGACATTTGCCAGACCATATTAAAAATGATCCGCACATGAAACATTACCTGCGGTGCTTTTTTATGCTTCTGATCCTTGGCAATACTGCCCGGGCACAGGAATTAAATGCAAGAGTGACATTGCAGGCACCACAGATAGCAAATATAGACCGCAGGAATGTAGAAGTACTGCAAAAGGCCATAACAGATTTCCTCAACAGCAACAAATGGACCAGCGAAGTTTATACCCCCCAGGAACGCATTGACTGCAATTTTGTGATCACCATTACCGACTGGGACGGAAGCAGCGGTTACCGTGCTGAGGCACAGATCCAGTCAAGCCGGCCTGTTTACGGCGCCACTTATCAAAGCACCCTGCTGAACCTGAATGATAAAGATTTCGATTTTAGCTATAACGAAGGGCAGGCTATCGATGTTTCTGAACAGAATTTTATTTCCAACCTCAGTTCTTTGCTCAGCTATTATGCTTATACCATTATAGGTCTGGACAAGGACAGCTTCAGCCGGATGGGCGGAACACCCCTGTTTAAAAAAGCGCAAAATGTTTTAAATAATGCACAGAACGGCGGCTTCAAGGGCTGGAAGGCTTTTGATGGATTGCGCAACAGGTACTGGTTGAATGAAAATCTTTTCAATAAGGGCTTTGAAGATTTAAGAGCATTTATCTACGACTATCATTTTAATGGGCTGGACAGGCTTCAGGAGAACAGTTCCAGGGCAATAAAGAAAATACTGGCCCTGCTTAAGGACCTGAAACAAATGGACAAGCAAAAACTGGGCGCGATCTTTCCCAACTATTATTTTGCGGCCAAGGCAGATGAAATTGTCAATGTGTTTTCAATGCCCACGGGCGATCCATCAGACCGCATCAAAGCCTACAACCTGTTGGTTGAGATCGATCCCGCCAATATCAGCAAATACGAGAGCCTCAAACAAGGTACAACCAATCCATATCATTAATTCCTCTTCAAGCAATCCGGCCTGATCCCAGCCCATATAAGCAGACTATAAACAAATCACCAAAAATTTTAAAAATATTTTTGTTTATACGAATACATTCGTACATTTGATTACGAAACAATTCGTATTAAAAGAAATGACGACAGCAGCGAACTTTAAACCTACAGAAAGTGAACTAGAGATCTTGCAGGTATTGTGGAAAAAAGGCAAATGTACAGTTAGGGAGGTCCACGAAGTATTGGAGAAAAGCAAAGAGTCCGGCTATACCACTACACTTAAACTGATGCAGATCATGCACGAGAAGGGCCTGGTGGGCAGGGATACCTCCGCAAAGACACACATTTATCATGCCCTGGTCAACCAGGAAAAGACCCAGCAGCAGCTGGTCAGCAAAATGATAGACAATGTATTTAACGGATCGGCAGCGAGATTGGTGATGCAGGCCCTGGGCAACCATGGCGCCAGCAAGGATGAGATTGATTCAATAAAAAAGTATTTGGATGAATTAGGCAACAAATAATTATGGAAACAATAGTAAACAACCTGATCAATGCCCTTGGCTGGAGTATTTTTCACTCTTTGTGGCAAGGTGCGATTATTTATGGAATATTGATGCTGGCGATAGCAACGCTACCCCGATTGAATGCCAGGATCAAATATAACTTGGCCTATGGTGCCATGATCCTGATGTTTATGGGTTTTTGTATTACGTTCTTTTCCATCTTCAAACTACCCGCAGCGCGAACCATCACAACCGGGGCCACAGAGGTCCTTGCAGCTCCGGCAAGTGCCCTGCCTGGCTTACCCCGGGAACTCGGCAACAAAGCTGAACACTGGTTTCCTTACCTTGCCGCCGCTTATGGCTTGGGTATTTTCCTCCAGCTGCTCATCATCGGGGCCGGCTACAAAAAACTCCTCCAGTTAAAAAATTCCGAAAAGTTTCCCGTTCCTGAAAACTGGCAGGCTGTTTTTGAACAACTGGTGCAGCAACTTAACCTACGAAGAAAGACGGGCTTTTATCTCTCTGCCTGGGTCAATGTACCGCTGGTGATCGGTTACCTGAAACCAGTGGTCCTTTTTCCTGTCGCACTGGCCAGTCAACTGGACATCAAACAAGTAGAAGCTATCCTGATCCATGAGCTTTCCCATATCCGCAGGAACGATTATCTGTTGAACCTGATCAAAACAGGCATTGAGACCATTCTTTTCTTCAATCCTTTTATCTGGCTTAGCGGAAGATACATCAATATTGAGCGCGAACATGCTTGCGATGATTTTGTGCTGAAGCTTACAGGCACGCCTATAACCTATGCCCACGCCTTGCTGAAACTGGAGATCCTGAAAAACAAGGCTACCCCTGTCCTCTCGGTTGCTGCAACAGGAAACGGCCAGCACCTATACCAGCGAATTAAAAGAATAACAGATATGAAGACCAATTACATGAATGCAAAGCAACAGATCTTTGCCATTACACTAACCGTAGCCACAGTGATCTCTCTGGCCTGGATCAGTCCAGCCAAAAACAACACCACTGAAAAGCACATGAAGCATCATGGACACGGGAAAATTGAAGCAAGTACACAAGACATAAAATTCAGGCTGAGAGATATGGCCCCGGCTAAAGTCTATCCTGCGCCCCATGTCAAGCTTCAGGAAGATACGACTAAAAAGAAAAAGAAGTTCAGGATCGTGACCGTAGACTCTAATGGCGTAAAAAAGGAGTATGATTCGGTCAAAGATATGCCCGACAGCTTAAGGCTGGAGGTCATCAATGATACATTTCTGAATAACATGGATTTTAAATTTGACTTTAAAATGGATTCTGTTTTCAAAAATACCGACGCTTTTATGAATTCTCCTGAATTTAAAGCACAAATCGAGAATGCCAAAATGCAGGCCAACGCGATCATAAAAAAATTAAATACCCCTGAATGGCGGAAACAACAGGCTGACCTTCAAAAGGACATCATGGTCCTGTCTAAAAAAATCAATGAAAAAGACATGAAGAAAATGCAACAGAATGCGAAGAAAATGGCTTTAGAAATGAAAAAGCATTTTAATTCGCCAGAATTCAAAAAACAACAAGCTGAGCTCAGCAAGCAGGCTGCTGAATTGAGGATGAAGTTCGATTCACCGGAATTCAAAAAGCAGATCGAAGCCATGAAAAAACTGCGTGAATCTCCGGAATACAAGGAACTAAAGGAGAAATTTGATAAAGACATCGAGCAGCTTAAAAAAGAAAAAGGGATCAAATCCAATCTCAAATCATTGAATAATGTTCCCGTGGACCATTGGATGGCCATTCCAGATGCCGTTGGCGAGATCTATACAAAAGTGACCGGACCAGAACACCTTTAATTTAGTACAATGCAATTTCAGACAGGGGCAGGAGTGGATACTTCTGCCTTTTTTGTTGGCAAGTTTCGGCTCCGAATGCTTAAGTTTTCCTACTTTAGCAAAGCAATATGTTACAGAAACTTTCTATTCGCAATTATGCCTTGATAGACAATGCTGAGCTTGAACCGGACCGGGGGCTCAGCATCATTACAGGAGAGACCGGTGCAGGCAAGTCGATCATGCTGGGTGCTTTGTCATTGATACTAGGTCAAAGAGCGGAAACAAAATACTTTTTCAACCAGGAAAAAAAATGCATTATCGAAGGTCATTTTTTACTAACCGGAGAAGCCCTGAAGCCATTATTTGATGAAAACGACCTTGATTTTTACCAGGAAAGCATTTTACGCAGGGAAATTTCGACAGATGGCAAATCCAGGGCCTTTATCAATGATACCCCCGTTACCTTAACTGTTATGAAGCAGATCGGAGAACAACTGATCGATATCCATTCGCAGCACGCCACACTCGAAGTGAGTGACCCCGCTTTCCAGCTGAAAGTAATAGATACGCTGGCTGGCCATCAACCTTTACTCGATGGTTACAGGAGCGGATATAAGACGTTCAGGAAATTGCAGCAGGAACTCATCCAGCTGAAAGATACACTGGCTGATGCCCGGAGCAGGCAAGATTATGAACAGTTTTTATTTGATGAGCTGGAGGCCGCGTCGCTGAAAGCAGAAGAAGCAGAAAAACTGGAAGCAGAGCTCCAGGTATTGGGAAATGCAGAAACCATAAAACGCGCGCTGATCAGTGCTTTTCAGTTGCTAAGTGATCAGGAAATGTCTGCACTGGACATGCTTAAAGAAACAATATCCCAGCTACAGGGCATCACACGCTTTACCCCAGAATACCAGGTGCTGGATGACAGGCTGCGCTCCGTCATGATAGAGCTCAGGGATATTGCCCAGGAAACTTCTTCTTTGCAGGAAAACATTGTTTTCAATCCGGGCAGGATCGAAGAGATCAACAGCCGGCTGGACCTGATCTACAACTTGCAACAGAAGCATAAAGTAAATAATGTCCCCGATCTGCTCCTGGTCAGGGAAAAATTATCCGGGAACCTGAGTAAATTATTGAGCGGTGAAGAGGAAATCGTCCTGCTTGAAGAAAAGATCCGGCAACTGGAAGCATCGCTCCGGCAGCAAGCCAGCGCACTCTCTGCAAACCGGAGCAAAGCCATTCAGCTTGCGGAAAGCAAAGTAGCAGAAATACTTGCGCAGGTAGGCATGCCAAATGCCAGGATCAGGATAACGCAGGAAACAGCTGCCGGGCTCAATAAAGACGGCCGGGATGAGGTGAACATGCTGTTTACCGCCAACAGCGGACAAACTCCTGCCCCAATAGGCAAAGTCGCATCCGGCGGAGAATTGTCAAGGCTCATGCTGGCCTTAAAATCGGTCATGGCCAGGCATACCGCACTACCAACCCTGATCTTTGATGAGATCGACACCGGGATATCAGGAGAGACAGCACTACAGGTAGGACAAGTGATCGGAGATCTGGAAGCAAACATGCAGGTGATCTGTATTACGCACCTGCCCCAGATCGCAGCGAGGGGCAAAAGCCACTATTTTGTTTACAAGAATGAAGAAAACAACCGCACGACTACCGGTATACGCAAGCTGGAACCTGCCGAAAGGGTACAGGTCATTGCCGAAATGCTCAGCGGCAAAGATCCCGGCGCCTCAGCGGTCAGCAATGCCAGGGAATTATTGAGAACCGATTAATTAACAGGTGTATTTTCCCCGATCCTTATATTTTTCTTACTTTCGATACTTAATACTAGAACAAAAGACAAGCATATGTATAACTTATTAAAAGGTAAACGTGGCATCATCACCGGTGCGCTGGACCAAAATTCTATTGCCTGGAAAGTCGCTGAAAAAGCACATGAAGAAGGAGCTTCATTTGTACTGACCAATGCACCCATTGCCATGCGTATGGGAGAGATCAATGCGCTGGCAGAAAAGACCGGTTCCCAGATCGTGCCCGCCGACGCAACAAATGTAGAGGAACTCACCAACCTGTTTACCCAGTCACAGGAAATCCTGGGCGGAAAGATCGATTTTGTGCTGCATTCCATCGGTATGAGCGTCAATATCCGCAAGAAAATTCCTTATGCAGAATCCAATTATGATTATTTCATGAAAGGCATCGACGTTTCTGCAATGTCCTTTCACAAAATGCTGGCGGTCGCAAAGAAACTCGACGCGATCAGTGAAGGCGGCAGTGTAGTCGCGCTGACCTATATGGCTGCGCAGCGCACCTATCCCTTCTATACCGACATGGCAGACATCAAAGCCATGCTGGAATCCATAGCCCGAAGTTTTGGCTATCACTATGGCGTAGAGAAAAAGGTAAGGATCAATACCGTATCCCAGTCCCCGACCAAAACAACCGCTGGGACAGGAATCAAAGGTTTCGGTGACTTTTTTGATTACGCTGATGCCATTGCCCCACTCGGTAATGCAGATGCGGAATCCTGCGCTGACTATTGCATTACGCTCTTTTCAGACCTGACCCGTATGGTGACCATGCAGAACCTCTATCATGACGGAGGTTATTCATCTACCGGTGTAAGTGATCTGGTCATGCAAAAGATGGGACTTGAGGACTGATCCCGATACTATCAAAAAATATTCACATCAGTCAAAAATACTAATATTGTTAGTATTTTTGACTGATGAACTTAAACGGAGAACCAAAGGATAATTACTTCAAAGGCCGGGGCGCCCAGCTCAATCCACATAACCGATTTTTTAAAGACGATTATGTAAAAGAGCATGATGAGGGCATAGACGACTGGGAAGAAGAAGACCACAAAACCTCTTTTATACTGGGGAAATCCAAAACCATTGTCAACAAGGTAGAGAGCCCGGATGTGGGGATGGCCTATTCACTAAACCCTTACCAAGGCTGTGAACACGGTTGTACCTATTGCTATGCCCGCAATGCACATGAATACTGGGGTTTCAGTGCCGGTCTTGATTTTGAGCGCAAAATTATCGTAAAAACAGAAGCACCGGCATTATTTAAAAAATTCCTGGAACGCAAAACCTGGAATGCATCCGTGATCTCCTTATCCGGCAATACCGATTGCTATCAGCCTGCAGAACGAAAATTCAGGATCACCCGGCAGCTGCTTGAAATTGCGCTCGAATACAAACAGCCCATTGGGATGATCACCAAAAATGCCCTGATCTTAAGAGATACCGATATCCTCCGGGAAATGGCAAAGCTAAACCTTTGCATGGTATATGTTTCCATCAACAGCCTGAACGAGCAGCTCAGGCAAAAAATGGAACCACGAACAACTACAGCAAAACAACGCCTGAAAATAGTTGAAGATCTCAGTAAAGCAGGAATCCCTATGGGAGTCATGGTGGCACCCCTGGTACCAGGTCTCAGCGACCATGAGATCCCTGCGATCTTGAAGACCGTTGCCAGTGCCGGAGCCATATCAGCGGGTTACACTATCGTGAGGCTCAACGGGGCGATCGGTGGAATTTTTGAAGACTGGCTGCGCAAGAATTTTCCAGACCGCTTTGAAAAAGTGTGGCACCTGATCCAATCCTGTCATGGCGGTAATGTAAACGACAGCAGATTCGGGGACCGCATGCGGGGAGATGGGAATATCGCCCAGATGATCAGGGACAATTTTAAATTACACTGCCGTCTGAACCACCTCAATGAACAAAAAATAGAGCTGGACTCAGGCCTTTTCAAAGTCCCTGAAGCCCAGCTCCGGTTATTCTGAGGTTAGGGTAATAATTAAACTAAAAAATTGTCGACTTCTCTGTAGGCCTGTATCACGCGCTGCTCTCCTTCTTTTCCGCTTTTCGAGTTGCCATGCTCCATGCCCATTACGCCTTTATAGCCTTTATCATAGATGTGCCTGAACAGATTTTTATAATTGATCTCACCGGTGGTCGGTTCATTTCTTCCCGGATTGTCACCGATCTGAATATAGGCGATCTCATCCCAGCACCTGTCCAGGTTGACCATCAGTTGCCCTTCTGTTTTCTGCATGTGATAAATATCGTACAAGATCTTGCATGAAGGACTTTGAACAGCCTTGCATACCGCATAAGTCTCATGAGTCTGCTGCAAGAAAAGTTCAGGAGTATCGCTCAGTGTTTCCAGTACCATGACCAGCCCATGCGGTTCAAAAAGTTCCGCACCCGCCCGCATGGCATCGATTACATTGGCAAACTGGTTGCCGTAAGGCAGGTGGCGCTCATAGAAGCCCGGAACCACAGTAAGCCATTTCGCATTACAGCGCTTTGCAGCTTCTACAGACCGCTTGCAGGTATCCACAAACTTATCCTTAAATTCCTTTTTTCCCGTGGTCAGAGACACCTTCCAGTTGTCTCCTCCATCAACTACAAATACGCCCATGCGCATTCCCAGTTTGGCCAGCAAGTCGCCGATCTTTGTCTGTTCCTCCGTAGAGCGGCCCAAATAGCCATTGTCTTCAATAGAGCGGAAGCCCTGGTCATACATAAACCGGATCTGGTCAAGGAAGCTCTTACCAGCACTGTTTTCAAACATCCCCTGATGCGGAGCATAATCAAGGTTAAAGGTTTTTCCCGCCATAGCAGCTCCCTGCCGGGCCGTTGCTGTATCCGCAGCAGACGAAGTCATCGAAGAGCCTGCGATCAAGGCTCCTGTGGCAACAGCACTATTTCTTAAAAATTCTATCCTGTTCATAATTGGTTATATAAATTGGTTCAATATCCAAGGTCGTCAATTGACCACCATTTTTTTAAATCCGCTGGTCAGGGTATCACGTACCTTCCCTTCCCCGTCATGATAAATAATATAAGCCTCCATGCCTTTTTTTTCATTAACAAAAGCAAGCGCCTCCTGCAACTCCATGGCCATCAAAGCGTTGTCGTATCCGTCAGCGGTGACCGCATCCGTTGCACAAAGCGTCACGCTGATCATGGAATTGTGCAAAGGATAACCGGTTTTAGGATCGATCAGGTGGCTTACCCTTTGTCCGCCCTTCTCCAGAAATTTCCTGTAATTGCCAGAAGTGGTCACAGCCCCTTTATTGATGGCTATAGTATGCCTGAGGCCCGGCTCCCCATGTTCATCATCAGAAGGCCCCTCAATACCGATCCTGAAAGAAGTGCCATCAGGCTTAGGACCTTTCATCCGCAATTCCCCACCTATCTCCACAACATAGGCGCTGATGCCACGATGCTCCAGAAAGTCCGCGACTACATCCACGCTGTAACCCTGGGCAATTCCGTTAAGATCGATCTGCAGGCAGGACCTCTTTTTTCTGAGCACATCTTTCTGAAGACTCAGCCCATTCATACCTACACATTTCAGCAGATCCTTTATCGCTACGCTGTCGGGGAAACCGGCTACCGGCCTAACACCAAATCCCCAGGCCTGTACCAATGGCTTTACCGTGATGTCAAACCTGCCCGCAGTATTTTTGTAGACCTCAAATGATTTTTTCATTACCCTGGCAAAGTGCCCGTCTATTCTCAGACCAGTTGCCGAAGCATTGAATTTGCTGATCAGGGAATAAGGCTTATAAAGAGACATAGAAGAATCGATCACCATCAATATGCTGTCAACAGAATGCCTGGAAACAAGACTGTCCGGCGCGAAATATTTTACCGAATAATCCGTACCCTGAGCGTACCCATGAATGGTATATTGCCGCTCTTTTCTCCTATTAAAAGAAAAAAGCGGCAGCAGGAATATCAGCAAAAAACACATGCGGCAACCGGCAGACATCCCTTTCAGTGTCTAGATCACCCTGGTCTTACCCGGCGTCGGGATCGGGTAAAGACCATTCTCATCAGGCAGCAATTTAGGCTTGGCATCCCAGGCAAGCTGGTCAGGGAATAAGCTATTGTTGGCATTCAGCGCATCCAGCCACTTGATCGTCTTACCAGAATAAGTTGCATAGCGGCCCATGATCGCCGTCAGACAACTCTTGGCAACACGTTCTGCATCCCAGAACTTATATTCGCCCTTCGCAACTGCCGCAAACAGCTCATCATGTTCGGTCTGATATGGATTGGGATTTGTTTTCGCACTATAGTTATAGATCAGCTTGCCTTTTGTATCATAAAGCCTGCCTTCATTCCCGGCAGATAAGAAAACACGGCCGCCTGTGCTCTGGAAACTCTCGTCCACACGGTTGTCGATCCCTTCAAAATGCCGGCACTGGCTGTGGATCACAGCCCCATCCTCATAAGTCATTTCAATAGAATGGTTGTCATAGATCTCGCCATAATCCTTACCAGTTCTCCAGGCACGGCTTCCGGTACCCTGTATCGCAACCGGATAGGCATCTTTGACCCAATTGGCAATATCAATATTATGTACATGCTGCTCTACGATATGGTCACCACAAAGCCAGTTGAAATAATACCAGTTCCGCATCTGGTACTCCATCTCGGTCTGGCCCTCCTTGCGCGGATTTACCCAAACGCCACCACTGTTCCAATACACCTGGCCACCATTGATGTTCCCGATCGCACCGTCCTGAATACGTTTGACCACATCCCTGTAATTGTTCTGATAACGGCGCTGCAGGCCGACCACCACATTCAGTTTCTTCTGCTGGGCAATTTTATGACATTCCAGAACCTTACGGACACCCGGAGAATCCACCGCCACAGGTTTTTCCATGAACACATGCTTGTTCTGGTTAATGGCCTCTTCAAAATGACTGGGTCTGAAACCCGGAGGAGTGGCAAGCAATACCACATCCGCAAGGGCAATCGCCTTTTTGTAAGCATCAAACCCCACAAACCTGCGTTCCTGGGGCACATCTATCTTTTCCTTAAATTTCTCTGAAAGCTCTTTATAAGCGCTTTCCAGCCGGTCACTGAAAGCATCGGCCATGGCAACCAGTTTAAGATTCTGTTTGGTGCTCAAAGCCTGGAACGCCGCGCCGGTACCCCGCCCGCCGCAGCCGACAAGGGCAATCTTTATGGTATCATCCACCGAGGAATGCGCTCCGCCAGTAGCAAAAGCAACCCCGTTGATCATTACACCTCCGGCTACGAGCGCCGAAGTCTTCAAAAAATCCCTGCGCTGATCACGCAATTCTTTATGGTTCATCATAATTTGGTTTATATTGGTTCTGGGTTGTGTGAATTCTCAATAATCTTTGATCGGAGCCTTATTATAATACGCCTCGATCTCCTCTTTGGGTGGTGTTTTTACAGGCCTGACCAGTCGCATTCCGACAAAGGGGGCCTCAGGAAACCACCAGTTGCTCTTGGGGATCTGTGGGTCCAGCTGTTTCCAGCTTGGATCAGAGGCCAGCCTTGAGGCCGAACGCGTATCCTTAGCCTCGTCATTATAAGCACCGCCCCTGACCGAATTGGGATACAATTGCTCCGGCCGGGCAACAGGATTGACCGCCTGCTCAGCCTTAACAGTGGCATAAAAATCAGGAATGTACTGGTCGTAGGTCCACTCAGCCACATTTCCGTACATATCATAAATGCCCCATGCATTCGGCTTCTTCTGCCCCGAAACATGAGTCTTCCCGTCGCTGTTGGCACTGTACCACGCATAATCCCCCAGTTTTGAAGCATCATCACCAAAAAAATATTCGGTAGCGCTACCCGCCCTGCAAGCGTACTCCCATTCTGCCTCAGTCGGCAAACGGTAAAACAAACCAGTTCTGGCATACAGCCACTTACAGTACTGTATAGCATTGTACTGGGTCATGGCCAGTGCAGGCTGGCCCTCCTTTCCCATCCCAAAAGTCATGTCCAGGTAAGGCTTTGTCGGCCTGGTGACCGCATCTACACCAGCAGGCACCGGAGTCGAGCTGTGGGCAGCCTCATAATCCTTATATAAAAAAGGCTCATAAATATCCCAGGTCACCTCAAAAGCACCGATCCAGAAAGGATCAACCTTTACCTTATGCACAGGCTGCTCATCAGCATTACCCTTTTTACTTCCCATAATAAACTCGCCTCCCGGCACTGCGACCATATCAAAAGACAATTTGGTACCCTCCAGCGCCTGTTTGTAAGAAGCAGGTTTTTCCTGGGCCGGAGCACTGTTAAAATAACATAATGCCAGAGGAACCAGCACAGACAATCTTAGTTTCATTTAATAAAATTGATACAAAAGTATACAGCCTAACCTATTAGATTCCCTAAAATAGCCTGTAAAATTGACAAACCAAAATCAACGACCTATAATTTTACAAAATGTGTAATTAAAACACTAAGTCATGATCAGCTCACAAAAACTCAACTAAAAAAATCCCCGGTCAGTTCAGCACTGACCGGGGATTTATCTTTCGAAGCGAAATCAAACTATTCTACGCTTCCCTCTTCCTTTTTCTTTTTCTTTCCGGGACTTCTGTTCTCTACCACGATCTGATCATTCTCCTTGTCATAATCGATCTCCAGAATATCCCCGTCGCTGATCTCCCCTTTGAGGATCTCCTCAGCGATCGGATCTTCAAGGTATTTCTGTATAGCCCTTTTCAAAGGCCTGGCACCGAAATTGGAATCAAATCCTTTATCAGCAATAAAATCCTTCGCACGATCAGTCAGTTTCACCTCGTAACCCAGATTGTGCACACGGCCGAATAAAGACTTCAGTTCGATGTCAATGATCTTAAAGATATCTTCTTTCGCCAGAGAATTGAACACCACCACATCATCCACACGGTTCAGGAACTCCGGCGCAAAAGCCCGCTTCAAAGCATTTTCGATCACGCCCCTGGAATGTGTATCCACCTGGTTCATCTTTGCAGAAGTAGAAAAGCCTACACCCTGGCCAAAATCCTTCAGCTGACGGGCACCAATATTAGAAGTCATGATGATGATGGTATTCCTGAAGTCCACCTTGCGGCCCAGACTATCGGTCAGCTGGCCTTCATCCAGGACCTGCAACAAAATATTGAACACATCAGGATGTGCCTTCTCGATCTCGTCAAGTAAGATCACCGCATACGGTTTGCGCCTGACTTTCTCCGTTAACTGGCCGCCCTCCTCATAACCCACATAACCCGGAGGCGCCCCGACCAATCTGGAAACCGCAAACTTCTCCATGTACTCACTCATATCAATCTGGATCAGCGCATCATCACTGTCAAACATGAACCTTGCAAGTTCTTTCGCCAGTTCGGTCTTACCGACCCCGGTAGGACCGAGAAAGATAAATGAACCGATCGGCTTTTTAGGATCTTTCAAGCCGGCCCGGGTACGCTGGATCGCTTTAGTCAGCTTTTTGATCGCATCATCCTGGCCAATGATCTTTTTACCGACGGTATCATACATGTTCAGCAGCTTTACGCTATCCGTCTGTCCGACACGCTGCAAAGGAATACCGGTCATCATTGAGACCACCTCAGCGACATTGTCCTCAGTCACGGTATAACGCTTGGACTTCGTATCATTTTCCCATTCCGCCTTTGCCCGGTCCAGCTCTTCCAGCAAATTCTTTTCAGTATCCCTGAGCTTGGCTGCCTCCTCATACTTCTGGCTCTTGACCACCTTATTCTTTTCCAGCTTGATCTCCTCGATCTTGCTCTCGATATCAATGATGCTCTGAGGAACATGAATATTTGTCAGGTGGACCCTGGAACCGGCCTCATCCAGCGCATCAATTGCCTTATCAGGAAGAAACCGGTCGGTGATGTACCTCGCCGTCAGTGCAACACAGGCGCTGATCGCTTCATCAGTATAGGTAACCCCATGATGATCCTCATATTTTTCCTTGATGCGGTTCAGTATCTCAATAGTCTCGTCGGGCGTAGCAGGCTCGATCATCACCTTTTGGAAGCGCCTGTCCAAAGCACCATCCTTCTCAATATACTGACGGTACTCATCCAGCGTAGTAGCACCAATACATTGTATCTCGCCCCTGGCCAAAGCCGGTTTGAACATATTAGACGCATCCAGCGAACCAGACGCACCACCGGCACCGACGATCGTGTGGATCTCGTCAATGAACAAAATAACATCCGTAGACTTCTCCAGCTCATTCATCACAGCCTTCATCCGCTCCTCGAACTGACCACGGTACTTGGTACCGGCAACAAGAGAAGCCAGGTCAAGCGTGACCACACGCTTGTTGAAAAGCACCCTGGAAACCTGGCGCTTAACAATACGCAAAGCCAGTCCCTCCGCTATCGCAGACTTGCCCACACCAGGCTCCCCGATCAGAATCGGGTTGTTCTTCTTACGGCGCGACAAGATCTGGGAAACACGCTCTATTTCCTTTTCCCGTCCAACGATCGGATCGAGTCTGCCTTCCTCAGCAGCCTTGGTCAGATCCCTGCCGAAATTATCCAGGACAGGGGTTTTGGACTTAATATCAGAAACCTTTTTAGGACTGCTGAACCCTTCCTCCTCACGGTAATCCTCATCACCACCGGTCGAAGCACTGTTCTGCACATCATCCCTGAAACCGTTCTTGTTCACCTCCACTTCCTGTTTGAATATTTCATAATTGACACTATACTGCAATAAGATCTGGGAAGCGATGTTGTCATCATCACGCAAAATAGACAGCAGCAGGTGCTCAGTGCCGATCAGGTCACTTTTAAATATTTTTGCTTCCAGATAAGTGATCTTCAAAACCTTTTCAGCCTGTTTGGTCAGCGGAATATTGCCCAGGTTTACTGTAACACTAGAAGTACCCCTGACAGAATCCTCTATAGAACGGCGCAGCTTTGAAGTATCTACACCCAATGATTTCAATATCTTGATCGCCATGCCATCGCCTTCGCGTATAAGGCCTAGCAAAAGATGTTCAGCGCCTATATAATCGTGACCTAACCTCAGGGCCTCTTCCCTGCTAAAAGAGATCACATCTTTTACTTGTGGAGAAAATTTAGCTTCCATATATAACCTTTCTAAAACCCGGGGGTATCCCTAAACTATGAAATTTGTTCAATATAAGCACCCACGGTATTTTTTATTTTTATCAACAATTACGCCATTGGCTATTAAATAGATGTTGCAACTGCCGTTATTTCACAATTGTTACCAACATCTGGCCGACGTTTAAAGCTAAAATCCAAGGTCGGTATCACATTCAACAGGTCCTATAGCAATGGCACGCAAAATTGTCTTTTAAATGTAATCATTTTTTGCTGCAAAAACACCTGACAAATCAGGAAAATAAATCCATAAGCACAAGCAAAATGGCAGAGATAGCTTTACCTTTGTTATCTTTGCCGGAACGCGATACAGGGAACCATCAGACCTGATCAGCCAATATTATCAGCTAACCATACACGAGATAAACATATGGACGAAAAGATCATATTTTCAATGGCCGGAGTAAATAAGATTTACCCGCCCCAGAAACAAGTCTTAAAAAATATCTACCTGTCCTTCTTCTACGGCGCCAAGATCGGGGTCATCGGTCTGAACGGCTCAGGAAAATCATCACTGCTCAAGATTATTGCCGGGCTGGACAGATCCTACCAGGGCGAAGTGGTTTTCTCTCCGGGCTACAGCGTAGGCTACCTGGCACAGGAGCCGGAGCTGGACAACGAGAAAACCGTACGGGAGGTCGTAGAAGAAGGCGTAGCAGAGATCACCGCTATCCTGAAAGAATACGAAGCCATCAACGAACAGTTCGGCCTGCCAGAAGTCTATGAAGATGCCGATGCCATGGACAAGCTCATGGTCCGGCAGGGCGAGCTCCAGGACAAGATCGATGCAGCCAATGCCTGGGAACTGGACAACAAGCTCGAACGTGCGATGGACGCGCTGCGCTGCCCCGATCCGGAGACAAAGATCGCCGTACTCTCCGGAGGCGAACGCCGCAGGGTAGCCATGTGCCGCCTGCTGCTGCAGGAACCAGGCGTACTGCTGCTGGACGAGCCGACCAACCACCTCGATGCAGAAAGCATTGACTGGCTGGAGCAATTCCTCCAGAACTATAAAGGAACCGTGATCGCCGTCACCCACGATCGTTATTTCCTGGACAATGTCGCGGGATGGATCCTGGAACTGGACCGTGGCGAAGGCATTCCATGGAAAGGCAATTACTCCTCCTGGCTGGACCAGAAATCCAAGCGCCTTGCACAAGAAGAAAAAACAGAATCCAAGCGGCAGAAAACACTGGAGCGCGAACTAGAATGGGTACGCATGGCACCCAAAGCGCGCCACGCCAAATCCAAGGCCCGGCTCTCCAATTATGACAAACTGGCTTCCGAAGACGGAAGAGAAAGAGAAGAAAAACTGGAACTCTTCATCCCGCCGGGCCCGCGTCTGGGCAACGTCGTGATCGAGGCCACCAACGTCACCAAAGCCTATGGAGACAAGATCCTCTTCGAAAACCTCAGTTTCTCCCTGCCACCCGCAGGTATCGTCGGCATCATAGGACCGAACGGCGCCGGAAAGACCACCCTGTTCAGGCTCATCACCGGACAGGAAATCCCGGACCAGGGAACCTTCCGGGTAGGAGAAACCGTAGCACTGGGATATGTAGACCAGATGCACAATGACCTCGATCCCGGCAAAACCGTATATGAAAACATCACAGACGGCCTGGACAACATACAGCTCGGCAACAAAGCAGTAAACGGGCGCGCCTATGTATCCAAGTTCAACTTCAACGGAGGCGACCAGCAAAAAAAAGCAGGCGTGCTCTCCGGAGGAGAACGCAACCGTGTCCATCTGGCCATCACCCTGAAAAAAGGCGCCAATGTACTGTTGCTTGACGAACCCACCAATGACATCGACGTCAATACCCTCAGGGCACTGGAAGAAGCGCTGGAAAACTTTGGCGGCTGTGCCGTAGTGATCAGCCACGACCGCTGGTTCCTGGACCGCATCTGTACGCATATCCTGGCATTTGAAGGCAACTCACAGGTCTACTTCTTTGAAGGCAATTACAGCGACTATGAAGAAAACCGTAAAAAGCGGCTGGGCGATGTCACACCACACCGCATCAGGTATAAAAAACTAGCATAAAAACAAAAGCCGGGCATTGCGCACCGGCTTTTTTTTGCTTTTGGCCAGATCATAGCTGCTGATCAGATGATAACTGCTGATCAGACGATCTGTTCCGCAAAAATGCAGTCCCCCGTTTAGCTATATTGTTTCAAAACCTTTTCCAGCAAAGCCTTCGTCTTTTTAATACCTTCTTCCTCAGACAAACTGTCCCCCTCCCATTCGATCCCGACGATCCCGCTAAACCCGGCATCATGAATGATCCTGAACATACGGGTATAGTCAATATCCGGTTCATTACCCTGCTCATCAAACTTAAAAGTCTTCGCGCTGATCCCTTTGGCAAAAGGCATCAGATCAGTCACCCCCTGATACATATCATACACCCGGGTATTGCTGATGCGGAAATTGCCAAAATCAGGCAATGTTCCGCAGTAAGAACTGTTCACACCCTTCATTACATCAGACAGCCATTTGCCATCAGAAGAATAACCACCATGGTTTTCTACAATGATATTGATCTTGTTTTTCTTGCCATACTCCGTCAATCGTCCCAGTCCATCGATCACCGCTGTTTTGACATCATTTTCAGAACCCTGGCCTGCAGCATTGACCCGGACGGTCAGGCAGCCCAGGGTTTTGGCCGCATCCACCCATTTATAATGATTTTCTACCGCTTTGGTTCTCGCCTTTTCATCAAGATTACCCAGATCACCCTCGCCATCGACCATGATCAGGTGGTTCTGGATGCCCTCATTCTTTGTGATCGTCAGCAGCTCCTTCAAATAGGCAGGATCCGTTTCCTTTTTATTGAAAAATGGACTCACATACTCTACAATATTGATCCCAAACTCCTTTTTCGCCCGCATGGGGAACTCAAGGTTGGTCATTTTGCCGCCAAACAAAGCCTTGTGAAAAGACCATTCGGCGAGCGAAATCCTGAAAAACTCCTTTTTACCCATAGCCAGTGTATCTTTGCCCATAGCCAGTGCATCCAGCGGGACAACTGAAGAAACGCCGGCTGCAGCAGCCAGCAGGCCCATATTCTTAATAAAATCTCTGCGGTCTTGTATTTTCATCGTTACTGATATATTTAGGTTAGCACATGCAAACATTATCCGGTTGCGGCTACCTAAAATAAACAAATAATCTTCAAATACCAGTATGTCTCCTGAATGTTATGAACCGAGAAAGACTAATACTTCCGGATCAGCTCCAGCATCTTCCTGTCCAGCTTGTGACCCCTGTAATCCTCATAATCAACATCCTTTCTATCGCTGTCCAGGACACCAAAACTGCCCCTGAAATTCCACAAAGACCAACCCCATCCATTTTCCTTAAAGATCTCCAGGTTATCCTTCATCCAGGCCAGCGCCACCTCATGAGGCGTGTGCTGATAGGCACCCCATTCCCCCACATGCACCCCGGTCCCCTGTGCAGCAATCTTCTTCCAGGGATCAAAAATATCGCGCTTTAAACGATCCTTGTCCCAGCGCTCCCCGTCTTTCAGCACCAAAGGCCAGGTTGGCACGTCCCAGTCTGCATTGACCCAGCTGGCCTTATAGTGGCTCACCTGCATCGGCCCGTATCCCCTGGTGCTCTGTCCCACGTTCAATTTAGCAGCCCCGTAAACCGGCTTCGTACCATACTGGAGGCCGTCAATAATGATCAGCCGCCCCGGATCCTCCTCACGGATCGCCTCAACGATCCCGGTGACCACCCTAATATAATCCGGTTCCTCCACCTTGGAAGGCTCGTTGATCAGGTCGAAGCTCAGGCGCTCGCTGCTGATGCCCTTATACCGCTTTGCGAAATGCCGCCAATGGAAGACAGCAGCCTCAAGTGCCTTACTATCCTTCCACAGATTGAGCGGCTCCTCAGGCGGGTTTACACAATATCCCGGTATCCGGTGCAAGTTCAGGTTGACATGAACCTTGTATTTAATGCCGTAAGCAACGGCCTGGTCAATCTCCTTCAGTACCTTTTCATCCATTTTCAGCCAGTCCCCGGGTTTTGACCAGCAATGATAAGACATGGGCAATCTTGCAAAATCAAAACCCCATTCTGCCATCATCTTAAAATCTTCTTCCTTAAAAGGCTGGTTCACTTCAGCATTAAACTTTTCCAGCAGGTTAAAGCCCCGCCACCTCGGCAGCCTGTTGACCGGTACCAGCGCGCTTGCCCCGGCCAGCAGGGAAGGCATCAAAAGGCTTGAAGCAGTCAATCCAGCCCCAAGCCGGAGAAATTTTCTTCTTTCCATACTACCAAGATAAGAAAAATACAGGACCTTCAGTTCTGCCTCAGTTATACCAGATCCGGTCCAAGTCCGGGAAAAACAGGTACCTTCTTCGGAAAAAGGTACCTGTTTTCCGAAGAAGGTACGGATTTAGCCAGGTTCAGGCCCGGATCTGCCGAATAAGAGGCAGCTATTATTTATTAAAAAAGTTGCTGAAATACATGAGTTGAAAACCGATCGCGTTGGCCCAGTATTCCCAGTTGTGTGCGCCCGGCCTGATCGTAAAATCATGCGGGATATTATTATAAAGCAACCGCTTATGCAATTCCAGGTTTACCTCATAAAAGAAATCGTCCCGGCCGCAGTCTATGATCAGCGCAAGCTTGCCCGGCACCAGCAGCGGTACAAGGTTGACAACAGCATTTTGTTCCCAGCGCTCAGGATACCGGTCTTTCGGCCCCAACCTTTTGGCAATATCCCAATTGAGTGGAAAAGGCCGGATATCCACCCCACCGCTCATGCTGCCCGCAGCCCCAAATACATCCTGATGCCTGAAAGCCAGGTACAATGCACCATGCCCACCCATGCTCAAGCCGGTAATGGCCCTGCCGCTGCGCGCCTTGATGGTCTTGTATTTCTGGTCAATGAAACTGACGAGCTCGCTGGAAACATAGGTCTCATACTTCCAGGCCGAATCTTCAGGACTATCAAAATACCAGCTGGTCACATTGCCGTCAGGGCAAACGATGATCACCTTGAAATCGTCCGCATATTTTTTAATGCCTGGCACTTTATTGACCCAGCCTGAAAAATTATCACCGGCACCATGCAGCAGATAAACTACCGGATAGTCCTTGTTGTCAGCATAAGATTCCGGCAATACCACTACTGCCTTGATGTCTTTCTTCATGGCTGCGCTCCTGGTTACAACAGTATCCACTTTGGCTGCCATGCCATACCGGAACCCTAAAAAGATCAGCAGTGCTAAAAAAAAGTATTTTTTCATCTGTTTTAATTTTTTCTCATGATGATGAAGCTACTGGGTTTATTAATGATCAGATCCAGGTACATGCCGCACCAACAAGCGCAGCATCTTCCCACATCTGTGACTGCCTGATCACCACCGATTTGTCTGTGATCTTATCTTTCACTTTCCCGATGAAATGGTCCCAGCAGCGCGCAATATTGCCACCAACTACCAAAACCTGCGGATGCTCTTCAGCAATAAAGGCATTGAGAAACGCAGCCAGATTGCCGGAAAACTCTTCAAACAATTCCTCCCTGACGGAAGGATCTGCCGTGGCCAGCATATCCTCGACATTTTTGGCCGCCTTGCCGGTCAGCTCCTGGTATCTTTTCAGGAACCAGCGCGTAGAGATATATTCTTCAGCAATGCTGTCATGGAACGGCATAAAAGCCAGGTTCATGTCCTGAACTTCCCCCTTACAGTTACTGGTAGAACCCAGACCCGTACCTAGCGTAATGCCGATAGCATGCTCAAAATCAGCGGCGGCGCCCGAAGCGAGTTCTCCGCGCAGGAAAGCTTCGGCATCATTGATAAAAACGATATGGTCTCCGGGCACGCCCAATCTTTCAGACAGTACCTGGCGGATGTTCATGCCATATAACGCATCGTATTTTTGCTGGTTTTTCATCAGGGAGATCCCCTCTTTATAATCAAATGGGCCTGGCATGGCAATACCGATATAAATGGCTTTTTCCCCGGCATCTGGGATAAGTGATGAAAGTGCAGTAACCCAGGACTGGATGATCACTTCAGCCTCGTCCATGGAAGCAACCCGTTCACGTTTAAGACTACTGTCAATAACCCGGTAAGTGCTGCTGTCTACAAGGGCCGCGGTGATGTGGGAACCGCCGATATCTACGCCGATAAAGGGGAGTCTGGATGAGGTTGTATTCATTGGTCTGGTTTAATTTGGTATGCGATTCGTGCTGAATCAATCCTCCAAATAAAGACATTTAAACCGTTTTAGCAAAATTTTATTTTATTTACTCTGGTTTTGGGCATTTCTTTTACAAGACGCAGGGTACCCGCCTTGAAAAAACAGGTCATCAGCCGCCGGGCCGGCCTCAGTGCCGCGGCCCTTAAATTGCCCCTTTTTCATTTCCCCGGTCAGGGACAGCACCGCTTCCCGATGGTGACGTGCGTGGCCCGCGTTTGTAGATCACCAGTCCGTTCAAAAAATTGCGCAGGATCTGGTCCCCGCATTTCTTGAAATTGGGGTGGTCATCCCTCCTGAAAATGTCGCCAAGCTCACTCCTGGTCACCTTAAAGTTGACCAGGGCCATGATCTTGATAATATCGTCATTGGTCAGCTCAAGGGCTACACGCAGTTTTTTAAAGATCTCATTGTTGCTCATATCACTTCGCTATTGCTATTTTAGTCTTTTTGTTCCTGACCTTTTCTCCCGCCAGCGCCTTCAGTAAGGCGGCCGTCTTTTCCCTTTTGACCGCCACATAGGAAACCTGGTCTTTGACCTCGATCAGACCGACCTCCTCTTTTTGCAATCCACCCTTTTTGAGGAGCAGCCCGGCGATATCCACCTTGCCGATCTTGTCCTTCCTGCCCGCTCCTATATAAATCGTCTGCCATTCGCTTTGCGGCGGCAGGGCAAATGTACCTTTTAAATCTTCGGTCTCTATGTCCGGACTCAAAAAAGTATACTGTTCTTCCGCTGCGATCATCAGATAGGCTGTCCCTGTCGACTTCATGCGGGCGGTCCTGCCGTTGCGGTGCAAAAAGGCGGCCCTGGTATGGGGCAGCTGATAGTGAATGACGTGCGCCACCTCCGGGATATCCAGACCACGCGCAGCCAGATCGGTGGTCAGCAGGATATGGATGCTTCCGTTCCTGAATTTGAGCAGGGCCCGCTCACGCGCTTCCTGCTCCATTCCCCCATGAAAGCGGTCATGGACCAGTCCCTTTTTGTTGAGGAATCCGCTGATCCGGTCCACGGTTTCGCGGTGATTGCAAAAAACAAGTACAGGCTCAGTGCCAATCTTACAGATGAGCTGCAAAAGAGCTTCCGGTTTTTGCTCTGCGGCAGGTAGGCTTACCTTTTTCAGCCTGAGATCAGGTATGGCTTCCTCGCTGTCCAGAAAATTGACCTCCTCAGGATCATGCATGCCAGCGAATGCAGGGATCTCTTCCATCGCTGTGGCAGAGGTCAGGATGCGCTGCTTCAGGGAGCGCAGCATGCGGATGACGTAAGACATGTCCTCCTGGAAACCAAGCTCGAGTGCCTTATCAAATTCATCCAGCACCAATGTGCGGATACCGGACTCATCAAAGTTCCCGGCTTCCAGGTGATAGGCGATCCTGCCCGGAGTGCCGACCAGCAACACAGGAGGCTGTTCAAAGCTGCGAAGCTCGGTCCGGACCGGGTGGCCTCCATAGCAGCAACTGACCTTAAAACCAGTACCCATTTGACGGAACACCTGCGTGACCTGGAGCGCCAGTTCCCTGGAGGGAACGATCACCAGCGCCTGCGTACCCTTATATCCTGCATCCAGGCGGTGCAATACGGACAGCAGGAATGCCAGGGTCTTTCCGCTTCCGGTCGGTGACAGCAATACCAGGTCCCTGCCATTTGCCCCAACCTGTACAGCAGCCTGCTGCATGTCATTGAGCGCCCCGATCTTCAGCTTTTCCAGTACTTCTTCTGTCGTCATGGCCGCAAAGATAACCTTATGGATGCCATTTCACCGAACCCAAGTATTAAGCTGTTGACAACTAGGCAATTGTTAGCAATTAAGCAACAAGAAATTAACTGGTTTTTAATCTATATCACTTATTTTTAGCAAACCTGAATGCGGGTTGTTTACCAAACACCACTGGCATATGACATGGAAAAAATTTAGCGGCGAGGTGATCCACTCGTCCATCCTTCAAGAAATTGAGAACGCAATCATCAGAGAAACAGAAAAAGGGTACCGGCTCAAGGTCTGCATCGGTACCGACTCCCAGGTAAAAGGCGCCACTACAGATTTTGCAACGGTCATCGTGCTGCTCAGGGAGCATCATGGCGGCTTTATGTACATCAACCAGGACAAGACCGCCCAAAAGATGAGCATTAAAGAAAGGATGCTGGTTGAAGTTCAAAAATCGATAGAAACTGCCTATTCGGTCTGTGACCTGCTGGACATTTATGATGTAGACCTGGAGGTCCATGCAGACATCAATACCAACCCAATGTTTAAATCAAACAAAGCGCTCAATGAGGCAATGGGCTATATCCTGAGCATGGGCTTCATTTTCAAAGCCAAACCAGAGGCCTTTGCCAGTTCTACCTGTGCAGACAAAATGGTCCACTGATCTGGTTACCACTCAGTGGTAGAGATGGTTGCAGGCTTTTTGGCATCTGCTGCCACAGGCTTGACAGTACTGATGGCTGTTTTGAGCCTGGCTGCGATCTTCTTTGATTCGGCTGCAATAAAAGCCATGTTTGCTTCCCATTCGGCCTTGCCAAGCTGATCAGGTGTTCTTTCCAGCGGTGTGCTTACCGCTAGAGGCACAAAATTGCCATAGCGGTCGCGCTGATATGGGGTAATGACAAAATCAGTCATTAGCAGGCGGTACTTTCCGTCTTTCAATGCAATTGAAATGGTATAATCTGCCTGGCCTGAGGGATGTCCGACACCTCCTATACCTTTTTGTATGACCATCTTGCCCTTGCCGCTGAAGAGTGAATCCTTTTCTTCTTTTACAACTTTCAGGGATTTTGAATTGCTTTTGAAGAACCTTTTTACATTGGCCGAAAGCGCCGCTTTGGACAGGGCCTTCACCGTTCCTATTTCCATAAAAGTATACTTCCCGGATTCATCTACAGGCAGGAATGTCTTTTCCTGGGCAACAGCAGGTCCAGCAGAGAGCAGGAACAAAAAGAGGGCATATAGTTTAATTGACAGCTTCATCGGGAAATGTTTCTGGTTAAAAAAGGGCCGTCTGAATTACTTCTGACGGCCCTAAATTTAAAAATAAAGTTCAGTTTTTTTAGAATGCATATACAAATGCCAGGGAGAACTGAGCTGCTTTTTTGGTCAATTCTCCATTTTCTTTGTAAAATCCTTCATTTGATAAATTGTCCAGCCTCACTTCAGGAATGAAGGTCAGGCCACCGGCTTTGATGTTGGCAGACAAGGTACCGGCGATCACATGTTCATCATCAGCACCCTGGGCGCCTTTCCAATTGAGATATTCTCCCCTCAGGCCCAGCGCTACAGAAGGGCTAAAAGCATATTGCGGATACAAGGCTGCACCGGTATAACCTCCGTTATCACCGGACACAGAATAATCTGCTGCGTTCAGCCCCAGCTTGAACTTTTCAGTGACCTGATAAGCCGTGGTCAGGTCAAAGATGGTCCCTGTTCCAGGAACACCTTCCGATTTTCCTGACAATACATTCAGGTAAGCAGTCCATCCTTCTACCGGGCTCACGGTCAGCTGGGCACCGACATGCGAGACTCCGTTGAAATCCGTGTACAGGTTCCAGTCATTGAACAGACCGACCATCAGGCTGACCTTATCTGTAAAAGCATAAGTTGCCTTGATCCCTGCATTCTGGAATGGTCCGCTGGTAAACAGGTAGGAAGTAGAGTAGTTGAAGTTCGCGGCCGGAGAGATCACCTCATAACCGATGAACGTACCCATGAAACCTGCGGTCATGCTGAATTTGTCAGTAAATGCATAGGAAGCATACAGGTTCTGGATGTGGAACGACTCTTCACCTTCCGGCAACAGGGACTGGCCCTGGCCCCGCGGGCCGAAAGAAAGCTCACCGACAAAAGAGGCTTTACCGGTCGTTTTTTTCAAGGCCAGGTCGATCATGCCGATCGATATTGAGTTCTGGTCGCTTGCAAAGCTGGTAGGAATATTCGGATGTTTTGAAAAGTCATATTTGTAGTAGGCATCCACCGATCCCGAGATCTCTAGTGGTGCATCTGCTTCCTGGGCATAGGAAGCGGTAACTGTTGACAAGAACGCGACGGTCAGTATTGATTTTAATTTCATAATTTTAGGTTTGAGGTTGATAATTTAGTACGTTGGATTAAAATGTATTTTCTACTTCCTGGCCAGCAACGATCAAAGTGCCCTGAGTATATTTTTCGTTGTGCTGTGTAGCATCCAGTCCTTCTTCTTCCTCTTCTTCTGATACACGGATCGGCTGAACAAGGTTCACTACTTTGAAGATGATGAACGACATCACAAAGCTGAATACCACTGAGATCACCATACCTTTCAGCTGGATGATGAAGAATTCAGGATTACCATAAAGCAATCCGTCCACACCAGCGGGATTTACGGTTTTGGTAGCCAGCAATCCGGTCATCAGCATACCTACAATACCGCCGACACCGTGGCAGGGAAATACGTCCAGCGTATCGTCAAGACTTGTTTTTTGTTTCCAGGCCACGACCAGGTTAGAGATTACTGCCGCTACAGTTCCGATGAAGATACTGGATGGAATGCTCACAAAACCTGCTGCAGGGGTAATGGCGACCAAGCCTACCACAGCGCCGATACAGAACCCAAGGACCGATGGCTTCTTGCCCCTTGCAACATCAAAGAACATCCATGATAACCCGGCAGCGCCGGCAGCTATGTTGGTCGTTAAAAAGGCAGAAACAGCCAGTGAGCTTGCACTGAGGGCAGAACCGGCATTGAAGCCAAACCAGCCGAACCAAAGCAGGCCTGTACCGATCAAAACATAAGGAATGTTTGCAGGCGGCACCTCTTTGTGCTCAACGTGCGACTTCCTGCGCTTCAACACCAATGCACCGGCCAAAGCAGCCATACCTGCCGAGATGTGCACGACGGTACCTCCGGCAAAGTCAAGAACGCCCATTTTGAACAGGATACCGTCTGCGCTCCAGGTCCAGTGTGCAAGCGGGGAATAAACGAACAAAGAGAACAGCACGATAAATAAAATGTAAGAAGTAAAGCGGATACGCTCAGCAACCGCACCTACTACCAGGCCGGGGGTAATGATCGCAAACATCAGCTGGAACACCGCGAATAATGACAATGGAATGGTTCCCCAGGCCGGACCTGAATTTACACCCTGGAAGAACAGGAAAGTTTTAGGGTTTCCAAAAAAACCTCCGATGGTATCCCCAAAGGCAATACTAAAACCAACCACAACCCATAACACTGTAACTACACCAGCAGCCACCACACTTTTGATCATCGTCGACAGTACGTTCTTACGGTGAACCATACCGCCGTAAAAGAATGCAAGACCAGGAGTCATCAGGAACACCAGCGCTGCAGCAACTAATATAAATGCGATGTCAGGCGCACTATATTTTCCCTCATCAAGATTTGGAAGTAAGGGAATAAAGAGAGCCAGAATTGCAATAATGATCAAAACTGCAAATGGGCCCCATTGTTTGAATAAAACTTTTGCCATAAATGTTAGATTTTAACTAGTTTGTAATTATGTGTTACTTAATTTTTGCTAAAACTAGCAATTAATTTCAACTTTTAGCATTTTTTGCAAAACAATTTTAAAAATTATATGTTTTTCACGCCACTTTCTGATAAAAATCATGAATTTGTAGCAAAAAAACGTATTGTTTTTTATTTTTTGTGCAAAATCACCTCAAAAAACACACGATTTTTGATAAAAAAATAAAAATAGGCTGATTTTAAAGATTTTTTCATTTTTTATTACAGCCTGGCGGCTTCTTTGTCCTCCGCCCGATCCGGCATATCACATCAGCAGATATGGTTTACCGCAGAGCGGTCACAGCACACCTGCATCCGCCCAAAAGGCAGCACAATTTTTTATTGAAGAAAAAGTGATGGAACTATTCCGGGGACTACCCTTTTGCAGGATTATAAGCCGAGCCCTGCACAATACCGCGGCGCTCGATCTCTTTGTCGATATAGGTCTGAACTGCTGATTTGTGAAGCCCCCATTTAGGCGCAATGAGCAAGTCCCAGTCTGAGACGCCAAATAAGCGTTGAATTACAATATCCGGCCTTAGCAGCGGAATGGCCCTGCAAAGGAGGTCCGTATATTCTTCCAAAGTATAAAGTTTGAACGGGTCACGCTTGTATTTTACCCCCATAATGGAGCCTTCAACGATGTGAAGGTGATGGAATTTAACAAATTTGATCTGCGGGAAACGGTTGATCTCATGAATATAGCCGAGCATCATTTCCTCTGTTTCATTGGGAAAGCCGAAGATGGTATGCACACAGAGATCAAGTTTGCTGTTTTCAAGCAGCCTGACCGCAGCAACAAATTCGGCATGGCTGCAGCCCCTGTTGATCTGTTCAAGAGTTTCGTCATAGATCGACTCCATGCCCATTTCGAGATCAACATTGAACCGGTCCGTATAACTTTCCAGCAGGGCGATCTTTTCCGCATCGATGCAGTCCGGACGGGTGCCGACAGACAGCCCTACAATATCTTCTGTATGGACAGACAGGGCCTCGTCGTACATCATTTTCAAATAATGCGCAGGTGCATAGGTATTGGTATTCGGCTGAAAATAGACAATGAACTTATCTGCCCGGTACATATTTCTGCCGCGCGCCATATTCTCTTCCAGCTGTTCGCGCAGCGAAGGGAGCTTTCTGGCGGTCTCGGGGGTAAAGGAATCTACGTTGCAATAAGTACAGCCGCCATAGCCCTTGCTGCCGTCCCGGTTCGGACAGGTGAAACCACCGTCTACAATGGCCTTGAAAACACGCTGGCCATTGTACTTTTCCCTGAGGTGCACACCATAGTTATTGTATCCCTTGATTCCTGTGTCCAGTAAAGTTCCCAATGCATTATTTTTCTGCAAAAATACAGCTTTTAAATTAGAATCATAACCAGCGGTATTGTTTCAGCATGGTCAGCGACTTTATATCATAAGCCCCATTGCAGGATCACTGATCGAATCTGTGCCGGTTTCCACGCGGCCTGCAAATTGCTTGCTGAAAGCAGCGTCACCTTCAAGCCGGACTTTTACATCGTACCATCCATGTGACCGCTTTAGATCCAGCATCACGGTTTCCCTGCTATTGGCAGCCAGGGTCATTTTTACCGGCGCAGTCTTATAGCTCTCGTCTGTCAGGACAAAGGTCTGTGACTTCCCGCTGCTGTTGACCAGGTTTATTTTAAGATTACCGCTCAGCTTCAATTTGCTGAGCCTGTGTTGTTCATAACCCGCGCTGACCTCCAGGGACTGGTGGGCAGCCCCTCCCCTGAATTCCCGGTAAAAGCCATTGGGGCCGTGTACCCTCAGGTGATAACTGCCATTTTCAAAGGCCTCAAGCGGCCAGCTGTACGAGATCTGATCTCCTGCCTTCACTGCAAACGACCAGTTTCTGCAGATCTCGTCCTTGCGCTGTCCGTCATTGTACCTGACAGGAGCATAGACGGTAAAAGGAGAACCGGCAGCTGCCTCCCCAAACAACTGCTTGCCGGCAGCAAAACTGATGTCGAAGTTCCTGCCGTCTGCGCTGAGCCTGCCATCTGCATACAATTCATATGGAAGTGCACAAGAACCGCGTGTGCCCTTTTCCTGAAGGCCGAGTATGAACGGATTAGCAGTTATCCTGGCGATCTCCTCTTCGGAAAGTTTTTTAAAGCCGTCCGGTGCTTCCTTGAACTTTGCATTATAAATGGTCTCGACATTTTTATCCCTGTCCAGAAAAGGGATCTTGCCAAGCGCATTCCCATTGTAGGGACTGAATGCCGAGGTCAGATCGCCGCAAATGGCCCTGCGCCACTCGCTGATATTGGAGGACCTGATCCGCTTACCATATTTTTTGCCGAAAAAATGCTCCAGGAACTGCAGGGTCGAGGTATGGTCAAAAAGCTCGGAACATACCCTGCCTCCCCTGCTCCAGGGCGAGGCAATGATCAGCGGCACCCTGAACCCAAGGCCAATGGGCGCTTCCCTGGCCTGGTTTTCAGGAATTCCCTGTTTCAGTTCATTTTCCAGCCGCACATGCTCTATTTCGGTTTCTATGCCCGCAGATACTTTGCCGGTACCGGGAATTTTTGCATCCGGAATAGAGAATGGGGGAACATGGTCATAATATCCATCATTTTCATCATAGGTAGAAATAACAATGGTCTTTTTCCAGACCTCAGGATTGCTGGTCAGGATATCCAGCACTTCCGATACATACCAGGCCCCGTACCAGGGGGCGCTGGGATGATCTGAAAAATTCTGTGGCGCCGAAAGCCAGGAAACGGCAGGCAGCTTGCCGCCATTCACATCTTTTCTGAACTGGTGCAGCAGATCACCTTTTGGCACGGTCAGTTTGCGTTCTGTAGTTCCGTCTTTATAGCTCAGCTCGGTGATGCTCCTGAAATCAGGGTCTCCTGAATTGACCACAAAGGCACTTTGGTAAAGCTTCTTTTCATGGTCTGTCAGCTTAGCGTAGCTTTCGCGGTTCCATTGCGTCAGTTCGGCCCTGGCATTATCCAGCACTTCCTGCTTTTTGCGGATGCTTTCCTGTGCCTTCTTAGCATCCTCATCACTGGAAGGAGTACGTTCCTGTAGTTTATTGATCTCTCCCGGCAGGGTCTCCACCTGCTTTTGCAGGCTGGTCACATAACGCTCCGAGAATTTGACATTGTATTTCTTAAAGAACTCCAGCAGGTTGCAGCCAAAGTTGGCCAGCCATGCCCGCTCATCTCCGGTAAAGCCTCCGCCGCAACTCAGGTCGTTCTGGTAAAATTTCCAGCTGATGTCATTTTCCGTCAATAATTCCGGGAAAGTCTCCCAGGGCATCTTTCCGTAGCTAAAGTCGGTATTCCGGATATTGGCCTTTGGGATACCTTCTTCTTCATGCGTGATCTTGCCGGTCCAGAAAAAAGAGCGGTTGGGTGTCGTGCTGGTCATGGCAGAACAAAAGTTCTGGTCGCATACCGTAAAGGCATCAGCCATTGCATAGTTGAAGGGAAGGTCCTCGCGGGTATAATGCCCCAGCGTGAGCGGCATATCTGCATACTGCTTGTTTCCCGAGCGCTTGGCAGGCAGCCACTGGTCATATTTACCGGAATTGTTGGCATCGACCTGGCTGGCCCTCGAATGCGGCAGGTCTCCCATCCAGGTCACTTTTGAATCCTTTATGTTCAGGCGGAAAGGTGCATAGGTATTGCCTGCTGCATCAGTTTGCAACCATACCGGTCTCTTGTCCGGCAACTGCACAGCTCTAGGGTCGTTAAAACCCCGGACTCCCTGTAAGGTGCCAAAGCAATGGTCAAAAGACCGGTTCTCCTGCATGAGAATGACAATATGTTCGGCATCCAGATAAGTACTTCCCGGAGCGGGATCAATGGCCAGTGCTTTTTGAATGGATCCGGGCAACAGGTTTGCCATTGCCGCACCGCCGGACAGCAGGGCTGCCTGTTTTAAAAAATCTCTCCTTGAATTCATAGGATCAAAATTCCTTGGTTGCCTTAAAATTAGTGTTAGCCGCAGGTTAATCAATAAAGATCCCCGTATTATGCTTGTTACAAACACCTCAGCCCTCGTTCATATGAGGTTGGCTGGAGTAAGTAAATTACATCCCTGACATTATGCTTTGGCCTTCCGACAAGAAATTGTATATTGAACCAACCAAATAACTAGACATGAAATCGCTCAAAATCTTTATGCTGCTGGTCCTGCTGACCGCCGGCGTCTCAAACGCTCAGACTTTCACAACAGTCCCTACCCCTGAAAATGCGCAAAACACATTGGATCTGGCGGGAATGACTTTCACCATGCCAAAAGATGCCGTTGCTGTCCCTGTCGTGAAAAACGTCCAGATGCACTACGAATATGCGGTTACTTTCAAAGACCAGCCTTTTGAAGTGCGGTATGCAATTGCTCCGATGGGCTATAGCGTTGCAGAGGCTTATAATGGCGGAAAAGGGGTCACTCCCAGAAAGACCGAAGCTAAGGACAATGACATGCTGGCCAAGGTTTTCGCCATGAACATTGCCATGAATGTTGCAGGGGGTGTGGATAGCCCGGATAAGAGCTGGCAGGATTTCCCACCTGAGGCCGTCAAAA
>Ga0222419_100514_pt1 | contig 33669 bp, 29 predicted proteins | sample 1B20Ametagenome_FD_182474 | JGI IMG/M metagenome (GOLD analysis project Ga0222419, IMG submission 182474) | Enriched microbial communities from leaf-cutter ant dump, University of Wisconsin, Madison, United States - 1B20A (version 2) | ecosystem: Environmental > Terrestrial > Nest > Insects nest...
GCGGTCACCGAGGACCTCGACTCCCTGGTGTCGCCGGACGGCATCAAGGACCTCGAGGTGCGCAGCATCGTCGACTCCGTGAACGACGTGGCCGACGACCTCCGCGACGGCGACGAGTCCAACGGTGAGGCGGATGTCGTCATCCTCCTCGTGCACGAGGGCGCGACGACGACCGACGTCTCGAGCATCACCCCGGACTCGCCTCTGGGCGAGATCGTCTACGGAGTGGACGGCGACGTCGATGCGATCGTGTCGGCGCACACCCACCTCGCGTACAACCACGTCATCGACGGCCGGCCGGTCGTCTCGGCGGGTCAGTACGGCGAGAACCTGGGCCTGATGAACATCCAGGTGGACCCGGAGACGAAGGACCTGATCTCGATCACCAACGAGATCAAGCCCCTCGTGGTGGGCGGTGTGGCGCAGTACCCGGCCGATCCCGCCGTCGCCGAGATCGTGGCTCAGGCGAAGGCCGAGGCCGACGTCCTCGGCGCGGTCAAGGTCGGCGACATCACCGGCGACTTCAACCGCGCTCGCCAGAGCGACGGCACGACGGAGAACCGCGGCGGCGAGTCCACCATCGGGAACTTCGTGGCCGACGTGCAGAAGTGGGCCACCGGCGCCGATGTGGCGCTGATGAACCCCGGCGGCATCCGTGCGAACCTGACGTACGCGTCGACGGGGGCGAACGACCCCGACGGCAACGTCACCTACCGGGAGGCGGCGACGGTACAGCCGTTCGCCAACACGCTCGTGACGCTGACCCTCACGGGGGCCCAGCTGAAGAGCGTGCTCGAGGAGCAGTGGCAGCCGGCGGGATCGGCGCGGCCGTTCCTGAAGCTCGGCGTGTCGAAGGAGCTCACATACACCTACGACCCGAACGCCGCGCAGGGATCGCGCATCACCTCGATGACGCTGAACGGCGCCGCGGTCGACCCGGCGGCGGAGTACACCGTGGCGGCCAACTCGTTCCTGGCGGCGGGCGGCGACAACTTCGCCTCCTTCACGGCGGGCACGGGCAAGCGCGACACGGGCAAGATCGACCTCCAGTCCATGGTGGACTGGTTCGCCGCGAACCAGACCGCGACGCCCGACTACGCCCAGCGCGCCGTCGGCGTCTCGGTCAGCGCAGCGGATGCCGACGGCTACAGCGCCGGCGACCAGGTGACCGTGTCGCTGTCGTCCCTGGCGTTCAGCGCGGGCGAGCCCGCACCGGGCGAGGTGTCGCTGTCGCTCGGCGACACGGTGCTCGCCACCGGAGCGGTCGACCCGGCGGTGGTCGACACCACCGATGAGGCGGGTCGTGCGGCGCTCACGTTCACGGTTCCCGACGGCGTGTACGGCGAGCAGGTGCTCACCGTCTCGGTCGCCGGCACCGGGACCACGGCGCAGGTGCCGCTCACCTTCGCGGGCGAGCCTGAGCCGGAGTTCCACGGCGCGATCACCCTCGACTCGTCGAAGGTGACCGCGGGCAAGAAGCTCACGGTCAGCGGCACCGGCTACGAGCCGGGGGAGACCGTGACCGTGCGGCTGGTGCCGAAGAAGGGCGAGCCGCTCGTCCTCGGCACGGTGAAGGTCCGCGCGGACGGCACGTTCACGACCTCGGTGGTCGTGCCGAAGAGCGTGCCGGCGGCGAAGTACACCGTCGCGGTGGCGCAGGCCGACGGCGACCAGGCCACGGCCACGGTCACCGTCAACAAGGCGGGCGGTCTCGGCGGCATCATCGGTGCGATCCTCGACTGGCTCTGGGACATCCTCAAGGGCTGGTTCTGATCCGCTGACGTCCTCTCGGGGACGATGCGCGAAGGTCGTCGGGCGTGATCCCGGCGGCCTTCGTCGTGCAGCGAGACATCACAGGCCGGGGACCTGCGAGGTACTCGGCCTGGGATCCGGGCAGAGCGATGCCGCGTCGTCCTCCCATATTGGGTCCTCGCTTCTTCTCTCTTTCGGCTTCGTGCGACTTGCGTGTTGTTATCGTTTCCGGCGCGTGGAGGCGACAACTTCGCGCATCTCGATGGTGCGGGCTGCCTGGGCGCACGGGGCGGGGATGCTGTATCCCAGCGAGTTGCGCGTTGTTGTCGCCCCGGGCGGCCAGAGGCGACGACAACGCGCACCTCGACGACCACACGAGCTCACATGGAGCCTCTTGTGTTTCTGTTGTTATATGTTGTATTGTGTGGGAAATGATCCCCGTCAACGGAGTCGGCATGTACGCAGTGGAGCGCCAGCAGCTCATCGAACGCATCCTCGTGGATGAGGGCCGCATCGCAGTGGTCGACCTCGCCCGCCGCTTCGACGTGACGACCGAGACCGTCCGCCGCGACCTCTCCGTGCTCGAGGATGCCGGCGCTCTGGTGCGGGTGCACGGCGGAGCGGTCGCGAAGGACGCCGACAGCACCGCGGAGCCCACCGTCGTCGAGCGGGCGAGCCGTCACGGCGCCGCGAAGACCGCCATCGCCCAGCGCGCGCTCGCCGCCCTCGGCGACGGCTTCCACGGCTCGGTGTTCCTCGATGCGGGCACGACGACGGCCGCGGTGGCGGCGGGGCTCTCCGAACGCCTGGCTGCGGTGCAGCCGGACGGGCGCCGCATCGAGGCGGTGACCCATTCACTCACGATCGCCCCCACCCTCGCCGCTATCGAGGGGGTGTCCCTGACGGTCATCGGCGGTCGCATCCGCGGCGTCACGGCAGCGGCCGTCGGCGTCGACACCGTCGGGGCGATCACGAGGCTCCGTCCCGATGTGGCCTTCGTCGGCGCGAACGGCGTCTCGGCGGGGTTCGGCCTCAGCACCCCGGATCCCGAGGAGGCGTCGGTCAAGAGCGCCATCGTGCGATCCGCGCGCCGGGTGGTGGTCGTCGCCGACTCGAGCAAGCACGACCGTGACCTGCTCGTCACCTTCGCCGCGCTCGACGACATCGACGTGCTCGTCACCGACGCCGAGCCGCCCGTTCCCCTCGCGGATGCGCTCGCGGATGCCGGAGTCGAGGTGTGGATCGCATGATCGTCACGTTCACGGCGAATCCCGCGCTGGACCGCACCATCACCCTGGCGGCCGCCCTGCGCCCCGGCGAGGTGCAGACGGCGGGCTCGGTGCGAGAGGACGCCGGCGGCAAGGGCGTCAACGTGTCTCGGGTCGTCTCGGCCGCAGGAGTCGGCACCAGGGCCGTGATCCCCGTCGCCGCCGACGATCCGTACGGCGCCCTCGTGCGCGCCACCGGCATCGACACGATCGCGGTGCCCGTGGCACGTCGCGTCCGCGCCAACCTGGCCATCACCGATCCCGACGGCGTGACCACGAAGATCAACCTCCCCGGGGCGGCGCTCGGCGCCGAGGACGCCGCCGCCGTCACCGCGGCCGTGGTCGAGGCGAGCCGGGCGGCGCGCTGGCTCGTGCTCGCGGGTTCCCTTCCGGCCGGGGTCTCCGATTCGTTCTACGTCGAGATCGCGGATGCCGTGCGGGAGCGCTGGGGCGCGGAGGCGCCGCGCATCGCCGTGGACACCTCGGGCCCCGCCCTGAGCGCGGTCGTCGAGCAGGGGGCCGCCGACCTCGTCAAGCCGAACGACGAGGAGCTCGTCGAGCTCACCGGCGCCCGCCTCGACTCCGGATCGCTCCCGGAATCCGTGCACCGGATCGCCCGCCGCATCGTGCCAGAGCGTGCGGCGTCCGCTCTGGTGACCCTCGGAGGCGCCGGCGCCGTGCTGGTCACCGCCGAGGGCGCCTGGTTCGCCGAAGCGCCCCGCATCAAGGTGGCGAGCACGGTCGGCGCCGGCGACAGCTCTCTCGCCGGCTACCTGCTCGCAGAGCATGCGGGCCTCGGCCCCGAAGCCCGGCTGCAGTCCGCCATCCGCTACGGCGCCGCCGCGGCATCCCTTCCCGGAACCCAGGCTCCGACCCCCGCCGATCTCGGCGCCGGGGCCGTCGCCGTCCGTCCTCTCTGAATCCACACGACCACTGGAGGTCACCGTGTCCGACACCATCACCGCCGATCTGGTCAGCATCGACGCCGACCTCGGCCCCGACAAGGCGGCGGTCATCCGCGCGCTCGCCGACCGCGTCGCCGCCCTCGGAAGGGCCGGCAGCGGGCAGGCGCTGTTCGACGACGCCTGGGCCCGCGAGCAGAAGGACGAGACCGGGCTGCCCGGCGGCATCGCGATCCCGCACGCGAAGAGCGCCTCGGTGACCACGCCGACGCTCGCCTTCGCGAGACTCGCCCCCGGCGTCGACTTCGGCGCCCCGGACGGACCCGCCGACGTCGTGTTCCTCATCGCGGCGCCCGACACCGCCGCGGAGGCGCACCTCGCGATCCTGTCGAAGCTCGCCCGCAGCCTCATGCAGGAGGAGTTCACCGGCGCACTGCGCGCGGCGAAGACCGCCGACGAGGTCGTCGCCATCGTCGATGCGGCGATCGGCGAAGGACCGGCCGAGACGCCCGCGCCGGCGGTGGCGCCGGTCGAGGGGCCCACGGCATCCGATGCGTCCAGGCCGCGCATCGTGGCCGTCACCGCCTGCGCGACCGGGATCGCGCACACGTTCATGGCCGCCGACGCGCTCACCGCCGCAGGCAGGGCCGAGGGCGTCGACCTCGTCGTCGAGCCGCAGGGCTCCAGCGGCTACAAGGCGCTGCCGCAGAGCGTCATCGACGAGGCGGATGCCGTGATCTTCGCCGTAGACGTCGACGTGCGCCAGCCCGAGCGCTTCGCGGGGAAGCCGGTCGTGCGCTCCGGCGTCAAGCGCGGCATCGAGGAGCCGAAGCAGCTGATCTCCGAGGCGATCGCGGCGTCGAAGGACCCGTCGTCCGCCCGTGTCCCGGCCGTGGCGAGCACGGCGTCGACGGCGACCCCCGCCGCCGGCCAGTCGCTCGGACGCCGGATCCAGCGGATCCTGCTCACCGGCGTCAGCTACATGATCCCGTTCGTCGCCGGCGGCGGTCTGCTCATCGCCCTCGGCTTCCTGTTCGGCGGCTACAACGTGACAGAGCACGCGACGGACGTCGTGCTGAACAACGCGCTGTGGGCGCTGCCGGACGGCGGACTCGGACAGTACCTCGGCTCGGTGTTCTTCGTCATCGGCTCGACCTCGATGGGCTTCCTGGTCTCGGCCCTCGCCGGCTACATCGCCTTCGCGATCGCCGACCGGCCGGGTCTCGCCCCCGGTTTCGTCGCCGGAGCGGTGGCCGTGCTCATGAACGCCGGCTTCATCGGCGGCATCGTCGGCGGCCTGCTCGCCGGGTTCATAGCCGCGGCCATCGGGCGCATCGACGCACCGCGCTGGCTGCGCGGTCTGATGCCGGTCGTGATCATCCCGCTGCTCGCCTCGATCGTCGCCTCGGGCCTCATGCTGCTGTTCCTCGGCCGTCCGATCGCGTGGCTCATGCAGGTGCTGAACGACTGGCTGACCGGCCTCGCCGGGACCAGCGGCATCGTGCTCGTCGGCGTCATCCTCGGGCTCATGATGTGCTTCGACCTCGGTGGACCGGTGAACAAGGTCGCCTACGCCTTCGCGACGGCCGGGCTCGCCTCGGCATCCGCCGACAACCCCGCGCCGTACCTGATCATGGCCGCCGTGATGTGCTCGGGCATGGTGCCGCCGCTGGCCATGGCGCTCGCGTCGACCATCCTCGATCGCGGCCGGTTCACCGCCGTCGAGCGCGAGAACGGCGTGGCGGCGTGGCTTCTGGGCGCCTCCTTCATCAGCGAGGGCGCGATCCCGTTCGCCGCGGCCGACCCGCTGCGCGTGATCCCCGCGTCGATGCTCGGCGGCGCCGTCACCGGCGCTCTCAGCATGGCGTTCGCCGTGCAGTCGCTCGCGCCCCACGGCGGCATCTTCGTCTTCTTCGCGATCACTCCGATCTGGGGCTTCCTTATCGCGCTCGCAGCGGGCACGATCGTGAGTGCCCTCGCCGTCGTGGCGCTGAAGCGCTTCGCCGGGACGAAGACCTCGGCACCCGCTGCCGTCGCCGCGTGACCACCGACCACATCGAAGGAGAACAGAAATGACCGAACGCCAGGCCACCATCGCCAGCAGCTCCGGACTCCACGCCCGCCCCGCGAAGCTCTTCGTGTCGGCGGTGCAGGAGAAGGGCATCCCGATCACGATCTCTGTCGCCGGCGGCGCAGAGCTCAACGCAGGCAGCATCCTCGCGCTGATGGGCCTGGGGGCCGCGAAGGGGTCGGTGGTGACCCTGCGCTCCGACGCCGAGGGCGCGGAGAAGGCCCTCGACGAGCTCGTCGCGCTGCTCGAGACGGACCTCGACGCCGAGTGACGTCGTCGGGAGGCCGCCGGGGAGCTCCCCGGCGGCCTCCGGCGTTCCCGAGCCGCGGCAGGGGCGCGCGTACGCCGGGTGTCGGTCGCGCCCGGGCGGGCGGGACGGATGCCGGAACCGGCGACCCGTGCCCGGGCCGCGGGCGCCGGATGACAGCCGTTCCGCGACGGCGCCGGATCAGACCCAGCTGAAGCCGTCCGGGTCCACGGCCCGGCCGAACGCGCCGCCGATGACGATGCGGTGCGAGCCCTGGCCCTCGGCGGATACGCCTGCCGACTTGGCCAGGGCCGCACGCTTGTACAGTCCGAGGCCGATCGAGCCCTTCGGGGTCTCGAAGTCGACGTAGCTGCCGAAGCTCTTGCGCACGTCGAAGCCGTGCTCGGCGTAGAAGGCGCGGCTCGCGCGCACATCCGCTGCGCCGATCAGCAGCACGAGGTCGTCGATGCTCTTCGTCGCCGGTCGGCTGTCCTTCTTCGAGGAGGTCGCGACGTTCCACAGCGCGCCGTCCGGCGCCTGGACCACCCCGCCGAAGCCCCACAGCGACTTCGCGGCGGGCTTGCACACGGAGGCGCCTGCGGCCACCGCAGCGTCGAAGAGCAGCTGGACGTTCCCCGGCTGGGAGACCACGAGTGACAGCGTGTATCCGCGGAATCCGGAGGAGGAGGCATCCGCTGTCCGGAATCGGAGACGCTCGCCGAGGCCGAAGGCCTCGTCGTAGAACGCCTGAGCGGCGGCGACGTCGGGGACGTCGAGGGTGAGGGAATCGATTGTGCTGGTCATGCTCTCGAGGCTATGGACGCCTCGATGCGGATGCTTCTCGATTCCTGATCGATCGAGGTCAGGCGCCGGAATCGACGGGTTTCCCGCCCGGTTAGACTGGAGTCATGCCCGAACCGAAAGTCGCCAGTTTTCCGGCGATCCGCGGTGCGCTGAAGTTCTACCAGATCGCCTCGATCATCACCGGAGTCATGCTGCTCCTGCTGGTCGCCGAGATGGTGCTCAAGTACACGCCGATCCACCTCGAGCTCTTCCTCGGCGGATCAGGGGGATTCCTCTGGTTCGCGCCGGTCGTCGACGGCGCCGACGGCCTCGTCTCCACGGGCGACGGCGTCAACCTCTCGCTGGGTATCCTCGTGGCGCACGGCTGGTTCTACGTCGTGTACCTGTTCGCATGCTTCCGCATGTGGAGCCTGATGCGCTGGCCGTTCCTGCGTTTCATCATGCTCGCCCTCGGCGGCGTCGTTCCGCTGCTCTCGTTCTTCATGGAGGCCATCGTCGCGCGCGAAGTGAAGGCCTACCTCGCCAACAGGGAGGCCGTCGAGGCCTCCGCCACTGCCACGGAAGGTGTCCGTTGACCGAACAGTCCGAGACCCAGCAGCGCCCTGCGCTCGTCGTCGACTTCGGCGCGCAGTACGCGCAGCTGATCGCCCGTCGCGTCCGTGAGGCGGGCGTGTACAGCGAGATCGTGCCGCACACGGCCACGGCCGCGGAGATCGCCGCGAAGAACCCGGTCGCGATCATCCTCTCCGGCGGACCGTCGTCGGTGTACGAGGAGGGCGCTCCGCGCCTCGACCCCGCGGTCTTCGACCTCGGCGTCCCGACCCTCGGGATCTGCTACGGCTTCCAGTACATGGCGCAGACGCTCGGCGGCGAGGTCGCGAACACCGGGTTGCGCGAGTACGGAGCCACGGATGCCGTCATCGCCGGCGACGGCGGCACGCTGCTGGGCGGCCAGCCCGCCGAGCAGAACGTGTGGATGAGCCACGGCGACCAGGTCGCGAAGGTCCCCGAGGGCTTCGAGGTGCTCGCGACCACCGAGGCGACCAAGGTCGCCGCCTTCGCGGACGAGGAGCGGGGCTTCTACGGCGTGCAGTGGCATCCCGAGGTGAAGCACTCCGATCACGGCCAGCGCGTGCTGGAGAACTTCCTGCACAAGGGCGCCGGCCTGGCATCCGACTGGAACAGCGGCAATGTGATCGCCGAGCAGATCGAGCGCATCCGCGAGCAGGTCGGCGACGCGCGCGTCATCTCCGCGCTCTCCGGCGGCGTCGACTCCGCGGTCTCCACCGCCCTCGTGCACAAGGCGATCGGCGACCAGCTCACCGCGGTCTTCGTCGACCACGGTCTCCTCCGCAAGGGCGAGCGCGAGCAGGTCGAGACGGACTACGTCGAGTCCACGGGCGTGCGTCTCATCACGGTCGACGCCGCCGACACCTTCCTGGGCCACCTCGCCGGCGTCACCGACCCCGAGGAGAAGCGCAAGATCATCGGGCGCGAGTTCATCCGCGCCTTCGAGAAGGTGCAGCGCGACCTCGTCGAGGAGGCGAAGGCCACGGGCGGCGCCCCGGTGAAGTTCCTCGTGCAGGGCACGCTGTACCCCGACGTCGTCGAGTCCGGCGGCGGTGCGGGCACTGCGAACATCAAGTCGCACCACAACGTGGGCGGTCTTCCCGACGACCTCGACTTCGAGCTCGTCGAGCCGCTGCGCGCCCTGTTCAAGGACGAGGTCCGCGCGATCGGCCGCGAGCTCGGCATCCCCGAGTCGATCGTCGGCCGTCAGCCGTTTCCGGGGCCCGGCCTCGGCATCCGGATCATCGGCGAGGTCACCGCTGACCGTCTCGAGATTCTGCGTGAGGCCGACGCCATCGCCCGGGAGGAGCTGACGAAGGCCGGCCTCGACCAGGAGATCTGGCAGTGCCCCGTGGTGCTGCTCGCGGATGTCCGCTCGGTCGGCGTCCAGGGCGACGGCCGCACCTACGGTCACCCGATCGTGCTGCGTCCGGTCTCCAGCGAGGACGCGATGACGGCCGACTGGACCCGCCTGCCCTACGACGTGCTGTCGAAGATCTCCAACCGCATCACCAACGGCGTCCGCGACGTCAACCGCGTCGTGCTCGACGTCACGTCGAAGCCGCCGGGGACCATCGAGTGGGAGTGACGCAGTCGCTCCCACCCGACATGAGCACTGCGTGGCGCTCGGCCGCGCCAGCGGTCGAGCGGGCGTGAGCGCCGCGCGCTGCCCCCCTCCGCCGACGAAACCCCCTGCTGCAGCAGGGGGTTTCGTCGTGAAGAGGGCCAGACGGCGACGTGGCTCAGAAGCGCCGACCTCCGGAGCGTCCGGACGACCTGCTCCCGCCGCCGGAGGATCTGCCGCTGCTGCCGCCGCCGGACCGACCCGAGCGGCTCCCTCCGGAGGACCATCCGCCGGACGAGCGCGAAGATGATCCTCCCCAACCGGAAGAGCTGCCGCCTCCGCCCTCGCCGCCGCCGAAGGCGCCGGAGAGGGCGCCGAGAACCACACCGCCGATGACGAGCAGCATCGCGAGACCTGGCTGGTCGTCGACGACGCCCAGGCTCCCGAAGAACCCGACCGCGCCGCCGCTGAGCCCGCCGATGACGGCCTTGCCGCCCCGGCCCTCGTCCTCGGAATCGGCGTGCGAGTAGGAGCGACGCCACTCCGATCGCGCGCCTGCATCGGGGGAGTCGTACATGACCGCCTCACTTGCGGCGGACCGAGCCGGCCGGACGAATCGACCGCTCTCGGGAGCAGCCGGTGCGCTGACGAGCGCCTGCACCTGCTGCGCCGCGGTGAGGGCGGTCCTCGCGTGCAGATCCCCGTTCTCGGTCCCTGCGGCGTCGACCGCCATGGCGAGCTGCCTCTGGGCGGCGCTCAGACGGATCAGCGGGAACGAGCCCACGCCTCCGGGACGCGCCTGCACGGACTTCTCCGCGGCTCTCACCGCCGCGGTCGCCTGATCCAGGAGCGACGCGCCGTCGCCGACGGGCGGCTCGCCCGTCTCGACAGGCGTTGTCGTGGGCGCCTCCGTGGGCGCCGTGCGGCGGGCGGCGAGCGCGTCGGCCTGTGCGTCGACGGCGTCGTGCAAGTCCTTCGTCTCGGCGAGGAGCCGCTCGATCTCGTGCACGGCCTGTGCGACTGCCCGGGGCTTCCGGCTGTCGGCGGCCTTCTGCAGCGCGTCGAGCTGCGCGTCGGCCGCGCGCAGCCGTCCGGCGATCTCGTCGGCGTTGCCCGTGACCCCGACGAGATCCGCGGGCGGGAACGATGCGGCCAGGGACGCGAGCCGCTCGGTCGCGTCGCTGTGGAGGCGCGTGGCGTCCGCTCGTGCCGTCCTCAGCCGGGCGAGATTGTCCGACGCCCCGTCGGCCAGGGCGCGCAGCGAGGCGATCTCGCGCGTGCGCCCCTCGAGGTCGGCGTCGATCTGCGTGCAGAGCCGGAGGATGTCGTCGGTCCATGTCCGCGTCTCCTGGGGCGTGTCCTCCTCGGCATCCTGGAGCTTTTCCAGGAGCTGGAAGCCCTGCTGCAGGCGGGTGTGGTTCTCGGCGAGCACCGCGGCGAACTCGGCCGTCGTCTCCTCGCCGAACTCGGCGGTCACGAACCCGAGCTCCTGCTCGCTCGTGCGCACCGCCTCATCGACCTGCACGAGGCGTTGCGCACTCCGCCTCTTCTGCCCCTCGAGCGTGCGCAGCTCGGCTCTCAGGGCCGCTCGCCGGCGCAGGAACAGCACCAGACGCGTGACCGCGAAGACGATCAGCGCGAGCGCGGCGATGCCGAGCACCCATGTCCACCAGGGCCAGGGTGTCTTCGAGAACTCGTCGGCGACGTACGCGACGCCGCCCGCCCAGTCGTCGTGGGACAGGTAGTCCGATCCGAGCCGATCCTCGATCTCGAGGATCCGGGATTCGGAGAGCGGACCTGCCGCGACCCCGTCGCCGCCGTACTCGGCCGAGATCGCGAGGCTGCGACCGTCGGTGGCGATGGCGAGAAGGTACTGGTCGGGAGCGAGGTTGTTCCGCACGGCGGTGGCGTCCGCCCAGGCGAGGGCGTTGTCAGGGCTCTCGAAGTCGGGCACGAGGACGACGAACAGCTCGGGGAGGCCGTCCGCCGACGCCAGATCGTCGAGCCGCTGCTCGAGCTGCGACTCCTGCGCATCGCTGAGCACGTCCGCGCGATCGCTGACATGGCCGGGGTCGAGCGCGAGCGGCGTCTCGGCGTTCGCGGGCGATGCGAGCACGAGCCCCGCGATCAGCGCCAGCATTCCCGCGGATGTCGCGGCTCGCCGCATCCTCTTCCTCATCGCGCGCCCCCTCGCTCGAATACGATTCCCGATCATCATGACACGGGCTCCTCCAGCGATGCGGGAGCGCCGGCTCAGCGCAGGTGCTTCAGCGCCTCGCGCCGCGACAGCCCGCTGAGCTCGGCCTCGTGTGCGGCGACGAAGGCGAGGACCCACTCCGGGGCGGTCCTGGCGTACTCGCGCAGCGCCCACCCGATCGCCTTGCGGATGAAGAACCCGTCGTCGCCGAGATTGGGCGAGATCACCGCGACGAGCAGCTCGGCGTCGGTCTCGCCGCGGCGTCCCAGCTGGGAGATGATGCTCGCCCGCCGGATCCAGAGGTCGTCGTCACGCGACCAGGCCCGCATCACGGGGGAGAGCTCGGCCGGGTGGGCGTCGAGGGTCTCGGCGAGCCGATGAGCCACCTCGTCGACGTGGTCCCACCAGGCGCCGGTGCGGATCATCTCCTCGTGAACGGGCATCTCCTCCAGGCGACCCCGCAGCGGTGGCAGGGCCATCAGCGCGGCGGCCGCGTACCGCTCCTCGCGGTGCGTGGCCCGGCGCCACAGGTCCAGGGCGCTGGCACGGAGCTCCCCGGCATCCGTCCTCCCGCGGGCCGAGGCCCTGACGAGCCGGCGCGCCTCGGGGACCTTCACCCCGAGGAAGGGCATCGCCGACTTCATGTACGCCTGCTGGCCTGGCGCGATCGCGGGGTCCGCGGCGTCGCGCAGGGCCAGGCGGATGCTGTCGGCGAGAGCGGTCATGCGAGGAGTCTAGGAACAAAGTCGCCCGTCGATGTCGATCGGAGGCGTTCCCGTTCGACGTCTTCGATGAGAGGGTCGAGAGACGGCCCCATCGACCAAGGAGGACATCATGAAGTACATGCTGATCATGCGCGCGACCGACGAGGCTATGGAGGCCTCGAAGGAGATCCCCTTCGAGGAGATGATCGAGGCGATGGGGCGCTACAACGAGTCGCTCATCAAGGCGGGCGTGATGGCCGGCGGAGACGGCCTCACGGATGCCGCCGAGGGCGTGGTCGTCGACTTCGACAGCGAGCCGCCGCTGGTCACCGACGGTCCGTACGGGGAGACCAAGGAGCTGTTCAACGGCTTCTGGATCCTCGAGGTCTCGTCCAAGGATGAGGCCGTGGAGTGGGCGAAGCGGTGCCCGCTCGGGCCGGGATCGAAGCTCGAGATCCGGCGCATCCACGGCGTCGAGGACTTCCCGCAGGACAACGAGTGGGTGCAGAAGGAGAAGCAGTGGATCGAGGATGCCGCAGCGAAGGCCTCCGAGGCCTGACTCGCGCGGAGTCCCGTCATGGCCGATGAGCAGACGGCGCGCTCCGTCCCCGGCGTCGGGGCGGAGCGTGCCGTCGCGGCGGTGTGGCGCATCGAGTCGGCGAGGATCGTCGCGACCCTCACCCGGATGGTCGGGGACTTCGGCCTCGCCGAGGACCTCGCCCAGGAGGCGCTGATCGACGCGCTCGCGCAGTGGCCGGTCGAGGGCGTTCCGCGCAACGGCGCCGCCTGGCTCACCGCCGTCGCCAAGCGCAAGGCGATCGATCTGTGGCGTCGCCGGGAGCGGCTCGACGACCGCATCGCGACGATCGCCCACGATCTCGAGCGGCGGCAGGACGAGGCCGCCGACGCGCTGCCCTGGGATCCGGATGCCGTCGACGACGACGTGCTGCGGCTGATCTTCATCTCCTGCCACCCCGTGCTGTCGCGCGAGGCGCAGGTCGCGCTCACCCTGCGCGTGGTGGGCGGCCTGTCGAGCGAGCAGATCGCGCGGGCGTTCCTCGTGCCGACGGCCACCGTGCAGCAGCGGATCGTGCGTGCGAAGAAGACCCTCGCTGCGGCGAACGTGCCTTTCGAGATGCCCGCCAGGGACGAGCACGTGACACGCCTCGGGGCCGTCCTCGGAGTGCTGTACCTGATCTTCAACGAAGGGCACGCGGCGTCCAGCGGCGCCGACTGGATGCGTCCGGAGCTCGGCGTCGAGGCGATCCGCCTGTGCCGGGTGCTCGCGGCCCTGATGCCTCGCGAGCACGACGTGCACAGCCTGCTGGCGCTGATGGAGCTCACCGCCGCGCGATTCCCCGCGCGTCTCGACGCGAAAGGCGACCCGGTGCTGCTCGCGGATCAAGACCGCCGGCGGTGGGATCGCGGTCGCATCTCCCGGGGCCGGGCCGCGCTCGCCGCGGCCGACGCCCTCGGCGGGGGCCGCAGCGCCTACGGGCTGCAGGCGGCGATCGCGGAGTGCCATGCGGTCGCAGCGTCCGTCGCAGAGACGGACTGGGAGCGCATCGTCGTCCTGTACGAGGCGCTGGGGCGCATCGCGCCCTCACCGGTCGTCGAGCTGAACAGGGCGGCTGCCGTGGCGATGGCCACAGGTCCGGCATCCGCTCTCCGCATCATCGATGAGATCGAGGCCGCCGGATCCCTGCGCGGGTACCACCTGCTCCCCGCCACCAGGGGAGAGCTTCTGCTCCGTCTGGGCCGGGGCGAGGAGGCGCGCAGCGCGTTCGCGACCGCGGCCTCGCTCGCCCGCAACGATCGCGAACGCGCGCTTCTCGAGGCGAAGGCCGAAGGGCGCTGACAGACCCGCCCCCTTCGGAGACCGAGGTCGCCGAAGGGGGCGGGCGTGCGGGGGCGCGCAGGGGTCAGCTGCGGGCGCGGTCTCCGCGTCCGACGATGAGGCCGTAGATCAGCAGGACGATGATCGCGCCGCCGATGGCGAGCAGCCAGGTGGAGAGATCCCAGAAGGCCTCGAGGCCGACACCGAAGATCATTCCGCCGAGCCATCCGCCCAGCATGGCGCCGACCACTCCCAGAAGCAGGGTCACGATCCATCCGCCGCCCTGACGGCCGGGAAGGATGAGCTTTGCGATGGCACCGGCGATCAGGCCGAGGATCAGGAAGGCGAGGAAACTCATATCAGCTCCTTTGTGTCGGCAGCCCCGTGGTGCAGGGCTTCTGATCACCGACTCTGCTCGCTTCCGGGCCGTTCTGCGACCCCCTTGCGGCGGACGCCGCGGATATGCAAAGAGGCCCGCCTCCTCGAAAGGAGACGGGCCTCTTCGAGGCGAGAGTCAGTTGTTGCCGCGCGCGATGGCGATGAGGCGCAGGATCTCGACGTAGAGCCAGACGACCGTCACCATGATGCCGAAGGCGCCGAGCCAGCCGTACTTGCGCGGAGCGCCGTTGCGCACACCCTGCTGGATCTGGTCGAAGTCGAGCACGAGCGAGTACGCGGCCATGATCACCACGAGGACGCCGATGATCACGCCGAGGGGGATGCCGGCGATCTTGACCTGGCTGAGCATGCCGAACGCCTCACCGGAGCCGAAGACGCCAGTCCACATCAGCACGACGTTCAACAGTGAGAAGACGAGGTAGCCGATCATCGCGATCATGAAGATCTTGGTCATCTTCGCCGAGGCGCGGATCTTGCCGCTGGCGAAGAGGGCGAGCGTCACACCGACGACCGAGATCGTGGCGAGGGTGGCCTGCATGACGATGCCGGGCCACAGCACCTCGAAGAAGGCGGAGATGCCGCCGATGAACAGTCCCTCGAACGCGGCGTAGGCGAAGATCAGCGCGGGGCGGACCTTCTTGCGCGAGGTGAACGAGATCACCATCGCCAGGACGAAGCCGCCGAGGGCTCCCACGATCCAGGGGAGCATGCTGGGCGCGAAGCTGCTGTACGGGTCGCGCTCGGGAGCGGCGACGCCGCCGAGCGTGAACACCCAGCCGATCGCGGCGGTGACGAGCAGGATGCCGAAGAGCCCGGCCGTCTTCCAGACCGTGTCCTCGACGCTCATGCGATCGGTCTCGATCGCTCCGGCCGGGGGAGCGGCGTACATCCCCTCGAGCTGCGCGTTGACGGCGGCGTCCATCGAGGCGTGCTGGAAGGATGCGGTCTGCGCACCACCCTGAGCCGCCTGCGGGTTTCCGGGATAGGTCGCGACGTTGCGCGGATCCTGCTGCTGGAACGCCGGGTTGTTGAATGCGAAGTTGCTCACGGTGGGCCTCACTCCAGATGTGGTTGTAGGTCGCTTTCCTCAACGATACCCGCGCGAGAGCCGTCGAGGGGTGCTCTACGCTGAGAGCGTGCCCAGGAAATCGCCGCTCGTGATCGGGCATCGCGGCGCCCCCGGCTATCGGCCGGAGCACAGCCGGTCCTCGTACGAACTGGCCTTCGCGATGGGCGCGGACGCCGTCGAGCCCGATGTGGTCGCCACCAGCGACGGGGTGCTCGTCATCCGCCACGAGAACGAGATCTCGGGGACGACCGACGTGGCACAGCATCCGGAGTTCGCCGATCGCAGGACGACCAAGCGCGTCGACGGGCAGGCGCTCACCGGCTGGTTCACCGAGGACTTCACGTGGGCGGAGCTGGCGACGCTCCGCTGCCGGGAACGGCTCCCCGAGGTGCGTCCGTCCAGCGCCAGCTTCGACGGGACGCAGCCGATCCTCCGGCTGACCGACCTGCTCGCCCTCGTGCGCGAGGCGTCGAACGAGCACGGGCGCGAGATCGGGGTCGTGCTCGAGGTCAAGCACGCGACCTACTTCGCATCGATCGGCCTCGCTCTGGCACCGCTGATCGCCCGCGATCTGCGCGCCGCCCGCTGGGCCGACGGCGAGCTGCCCCTCGTGATCGAGAGCTTCGAGTCGACGGTCCTCGGCGAGCTGCGCGAGCACGGGATCGCGGCGTCCTACGTCTACCTGATCGAGGCGTCCGGGCGTCCGTACGACCTGCTCGTCGCCCAGGGGAAGCAGGCGCTCTCGTACAAGGCGACCGTCAAGCCGGCCGGCCTCGACCGCCTGGCCGGGAGGGTCGACGGCATCAGCGTCAGCAAGAAGATGCTGCTGGTGCGCGGGAACACGATCGTCGACGATGCGCATGCGCGGGGCCTGAAGGTGTTCACCTGGACCTGCCGGCCGGAGAACGCGTTCCTCTCGCCGGAGTTCCGGGGCGGGGGAGGCAGGGCCGCCTACGGCGACTACGAGTCGGAGTGGCGCGTCATCGCCGCGACCGGCGTCGACGGCGTCTTCGTCGACCAGCCCGACCTCGGCGTGGCCTTCTTCCGCGACTGAGTCCGGCATCCGCCCCCGCGCTCCCGCCCCCCCGGGGCGCCCGGGTTCGCTCCGGTCGCGATTCGTGCCGCCGGATCGTGAATCAGCCGGCACGAGTTGCGACAGGAACGACCCGCGAAGCGCCGCGGACGGCGTGGAACGCGACCGGAGTGAGGAGCGCGGCGCGATCAGCGTTCGAGCGCGGCGCGGATCCGGCGGATCATCTCGGTCGGATTCGCGAACAGCTCGCTCGTCACCTCGATCACGACCCAGCCGGCTGCGCGCAGCGCAGCGATGCGCTCGACATCCTGCGCATACCTGGCGTGGTGCAGCATGCTCTGGTACTCGATCGCGATCTTGCGGTCCGGGTAGGCGAGATCCACGCAGCCGAGAAACCTGCCGGAGTGGTCGTAGACGTCGTGATTGAGTCGGGGCTCCGGCAAGCCGGCGAAGGCGATGAAGCACCGGATCTTGGACTCGCGGGGAGACCACGAATCCTCGCGGACGAGGCCGACCGCCTCCCGCAGCCGGGCGATGCCTACCCGCCGCCCGGCGTCGATCGTGGCCCGGAGCTGGTCGATCGTGGCGAGGCTGCGCGTGCCGGCCTTCTTACGACCCGGTCCTGCGCGCCAGACCCGGCAGAAGAAGTCGCCGAGGGCGACGAGGTCCATCAGGTCCCATGAGGCGCATTGCGCCCACGCGGATGCCGGCGACGCCAGAGCATGTCCTCTCCAATGAACGAGCGATGTGTTCTCGGCGTTCGCTCTGTGCGCGACGACTCCGTCTGCTCGAACAAGGGGGCCGGAGCCGAGTGTGCTGACGTGGACGGGAAGCGTCATGCCGTCGACGATCTCGTCGTCATGGATCACGAGCGGCATCGGTCCGCCGAACATCGCGACCGCGCTCTCATGGCTGAGGAATCGTCCGGGTCTGAGCAGAGGCGCGTACTGCTTCGCGCGGATCCGGCGCTCGGCCGTCTGTCTTTCGAAGGGGTCGAGGTCTCCCAGGTCCGGCAGTGCCCCGGCATCCCGCACTCCGCGGAACGGGATATCCAGATCGCCGCGCCGCAGTCGTCCTCGCCCGACGCCGACCTCGGCGGCGCGCTGCACGCTGAAACGCGTTCCGAGGGCCGGCGGCAGCGGTCGTGGAGCTCGCATGCCCCCACCGTGGCACGCTTCGTCGGGCATGGATCGAGTTATCCACAGGCCGACCGAGCCTCCGAGGTCTTGTTCCGGTCTCGATCTGCGCCGTCTGCAGCATCCGCCTCCGCGTTCCGGTCGCGACCTGTGCCGCCTCATGGCCGATGGGGCGGCACGAATCGAGACTGGAACCAAGGGCGCCGCGCAGGAGACGACACGAATCGCGGCCGGAACCGGGTCGCGACCGGAACCGGATCGCGACCGGAAAGATGCGCGGGCGCGAGGTGCAGCCGAGAGTCAGAGCGGTCCGAGCGCCTCGTGCACCTCTGCCTGCAGCGTCAGCGTGCGCAGCGGCGCGAGGATCTCACGCTCCTCGAAGCGGAAATGCGACTCCATGATCGCGCCGATGCCGTCGAGGTGCAGCCCGATCGCCTCCGCGCGCTCGTCGCCTTCCACGGCGTGGCGCAGCCCGCCGAGCAGGTGCGTGAGCATCGCGTGGTCCTGCATGAGCTTGTCGATCATGCCGCCGAGCTCAGGATGCTCCGCGCGCAGCGCGGGGAACAGCGCACGGTCCTCGCTGCGGTGGTGGCCGTCGAGCGCGGTGCAGAACCCGATGCAGAACAGCGCGAGATCGGATGCTGCGGCCGGTGCCCCCCTGCCGGACTCCAGCGCCTCGCGGGTCGCGGCGAGAGCCGTCCGGAGCCGCGCGTGAGCGCCGCGGAGCTCGGCGTCCCACGCGATCAGGCGGTCGGCATCCATCCGCGCCAGTCTAGGAAGTGGAGGCGCGCACCACCAGCTCGCCCGCGATCTCGACGCGGTCCTCGGGCACCGGCTCTCCGGAGATCGTCTGCAGCAGCATCTCCACGGCCGTGCGGCCCATGGCCTCGTACGGCTGGCGCACGGTCGTCAGCTGCGGATCGACCAACAGCGCGGCTCGCTCGTCGTCGAAGCCGGCCACGGCCACGTCCGCAGGCACGGCGAGCCCCGACGCGCGCAACGATCGGAGCACGGGAGCGGCCATGAGATCGGCGACGCAGAAGATCGCGTCGATCGGCGATCCGCCGGAGAGCAGCGCGACGATCTCGGGGAAGGAGGCGCGCGTCTCGTCGAAGGGATCGGCGATGTCGACGATCAGCCGCTCGTCCACCTCGATGTCTGCGGCTTCGAGGGCGTCGCGGTACCCGAGCGTGCGTTCCTCGAGGAAGAGGCCGTCGCCCCACACGGAAGCGTCCGCGTCGAGCCGGCCGCGCACCAGCGCGATCGACCGGCGCCCTGTGGCGATCAGATGCTCGACGACCGTGCGGGCTCCGGCGCGGTTCGCGGCGGACACGGTCGGGAACCGCGTCGCCGTGCTGGTGTCGTCGATCGCCACCGCGGGGAGGGGGATCCGGTCGCAGGCCCGGCGGACGGCCTCCTGATCGGGCACGCTGATCACGATCACGCCCTCGGTGGGAATGCTCGCGAGCCCCTCGACGGTGGCCGCCAGGCCGCCCTCGCCGTCGACCGGATGCACCAGCAGGTGGTATCCGCGCTCGCTCGCCGCGGTGTGCGCCGCACGGATGACGGGCTCCCACCATCCCCAGCCCGCATCGGGGACGACGGCGCTGATCGCGTGGAAGCCCCCTGTGCGCAGGGCGCGGGCGGCGACCGACGGGCGATAGCCGAGCTCCGCGGCGATGGCGCGCACACGCTCCCTGGTCGTCCCGCTCACATCGGGATGGTCTCCCATGGCGCGCGACACGGTCGCCATCCCGACCCCGGCGGCCCGGGAGACATCGGCCAGAGTGACCCTCCGCGGCATTCTTCCTCCCGATCTTGACAACGGCTCGTGCGTGGATCTATCTTAGCGGTGACGATTCCGGAAACGATTCCGGTAACGTCACCAGAACCCGATCGCTCAACGACGAGGACCCCATGTCATCTCCCGCCCAGCCCCTCTCCGCAGGGGTCATCGCGCCGAAGCCCGTCGGCGCACCGTTCATCGCCCTGTACGCGCTGGCGATGTTCGGCATCTGGATGTCGATCATGCTCCCGGCATCCGTCACCCTCGCCCTGCGCATCTCCGAGATCGACCCCGACGGCAAGAACGTCAGCTACTCGATCGCCGCCGGAGTCGGCACACTGGTGGCGCTCATCGCCAACCCGCTCTTCGGACGTCTCAGCGACCGCACCCGCAGCCGGTTCGGGCGACGTCGTCCCTGGATCGTGATCGGCCTGGCCGGCACGATCGTCGGCGCGATCATCATCGGCCTCAGCAGCTCCTTCCCGCTGCTGCTGCTCGGCTGGATCGTCATGCAGGCCTTCGTCAACGCGGCCATCGCGGCCACCCTCGCGATCGTGCCCGACCGCGTGCCGGTGCCGCAGCAGGGGATCGTCGGCGCTCTCTCCGGCACGGCGTCTTCGGCCGCGGTGCTCGTCGGCGTCTTCTTCGTGCAGTGGTTCCCGACCAACATGCTCGCCCAGTTCGGCCTGCCGGTGCTCATCGCCGTCCTGTTCGCGGGCCTCCTGGTCGCGACGCTCCGCGACGACCAGCCGGCCCCCGCCGACATCGGCCCGTTCGATTTCCGCGAGTTCTTCGGCAGCTTCTACATCGACCCTCGGCGCTCTCCCGACTTCGCGAAGTTCCTCGTCGCGCTCTTCCTCGTCGCCTGCGGCATGGGCGTGATCTCCACGTACACGGTGTACCTGCTGCAGGACAGGGTGGCTCCGCCCGAGACGGAGCTGCCGGGCCTGATCACCCTCGCCTACGTGATCCCCGGCGTCATCGCGACGATCAGCGCGCCGCTGGCGGGCTGGCTGAACGACCGCACGGGTCGACGCAAGCTCGTCCTCGGCCTCGCCGTGGTCTTCGTGGTGGCCGGTCTCCTGGTGCTCGCGGTGGCCGACACGGTGCCGATGTTCATGATCGGCCTCACCCTGTCGGCGGGCCTCGGCACCGGCATCGCCTACGGCAGCTACATCGGCTTCGCCGTCGCCACGATGAACGACCCCGGCACGGCGGCGCGCGACCTCGGCGTCGTGAACATCGCCCTCTCGCTGCCGTACTCGATCATGCCGTTCATCGCACCGCTCTTCCTCGGGATCGGCGGGGGCGCGTCGAACTATCCCGCGCTGCTGATCGTCAGCGCGGTGCTCACACTGCTCGCATTCATCCCGATGCTGCTCGTGCGATCGACGCGCTGAACGCACCGCATCGCTGACCCGAAGGACTTTTTTCGATGAACGACTACCGGGACCCGTCCCTGCCCGTCGACCGCCGTGTGGAGGATCTTCTCGGCCGCATGACGGTCGCCGAGAAGGCGGCCATGATGTTCCAGCCGTCCACCGCGCCTGCGGGCGACGGCCTCTCCGAGGAAGAGGCGCTCGCCGCGGCACGGCGTTACGCGGGCGACGTCGGCATCAGCCACTTCAACGTGCTCGGCGGCGAGGACAGCGTGGCGGTGGCGCAGTGGCACAACACGCTGCAGGAGATCGCCGAGGGCACCCGACTCGGCATCCCGGTCACGCTCTCGACCGATCCGCGTCACGGCTTCCGCAGCAACCTGTTCACCGGGCAGGCCCTGGACAGCCTGTCGCGCTGGCCCGACTATCCGGGGATCGCGGCGATCGGAGACGTCGACGCCGCTCGCGTCTTCGGCGAGACCATGCGGCGGGAACTGCTCGCGATGGGCGTGCGCGTGCTCCTCGGACCGATGGCCGACATCTTCAGCGAGCCGCGGTGGTCGCGAGGCTCCGGGACCTTCGGCGAAGACCCCGAGCGGGTCGCCGCGCTCACCGTGGCCTTCATCCAGGCGCTCCGCGGCGGCCGGGAGCTCGGCCCCGAGTCGGTCGCGGCGGTCGTGAAGCACTTCCCCGGGGGCGGACCTCAGCTCAAGGGCGACGACGCGCACGACCCGCGCTACCCCGAGCAGGTGTACCCGGGCGGCAGGCAGGACCTGCACCTGCGCCCCTTCGAGCGCGCGTTCGCCGCGGGCGCCACCCAGGTCATGACGTACTACGGCAAGCCGGTCGGCACCTCCTGGCCCGAGGTCGGCTTCGCCTTCAACGAACCGGTGGTGCGTGACATCCTGCGCCGTCGGCTGGGGTTCGACGGCATCGTCGTCACCGACTGGAACCTGCTCGAGTCCGAGACGATGGCCGGCCTGGAGTTCGGGCCCAACGGCTGGGGCCTGGAGCACCTGACCCCGCTCGAGCGCGCCGCCATCGCCCTCGACGTCGGCGTCGACCAGTTCGGCGGCGACCGGAACGCGGCCCTCATCGAGGAGCTCGTGGACTCGGGTCGCGTCGCCGAGTCCCGTCTCGACGAGTCGGTGCGACGGCTGCTGCGCGAGAAGTTCCGGCTCGGCCTCTTCGAGAACCGCCGCGTCGACACGGCCGCGACGGCCGCGATCTGCGGATCGCCCGAGCTCGCCGCGAACGGGGTCGACGCCCAGGAGCGCTCGCTCGTCCTTCTCGTCGACGCTCCTCGCGTGCCCGAGGGGGCGCGGGTGCTGCTGGAGGGCGTGGACCCGCTGGCGGCGATCGACGCGGGGCTCGTCCCGGTGGGCAGCGCGGAGGAGGCGGATGCCGTCATCGTGCGCATCGACTCCCCGTTCGAGCCCGGTCGGGGCTCGCTCGGCGACTTCTTCCGCGGCGGGAGCCTGGAGTTCTCGGCCGAGGACGTCGACCGGATCGCCGGATACGCGGCGTCCGCGCCCGTGCACGTGTCGGTGTACCTGGAGCGCCCCGCAGTCCTGACCCCGCTGGCCGGGATCGCCGCCGTGCTCGTCGGCGATTTCGGCGCGAGCGATGAGGTGGTGCTCTCCGCTCTCACCGGACGCACCGCGATGGGGGGCGTGCTCCCCTTCGACATCCCGTCGTCGATGGAGGCCGTCGAGGCGTCGCGCGAGGACGTGCCGTTCGACACGGCCGACCCGCTGTTCCGCGCCGGGTTCGGCATCCGGTCGGAGGCCGTGCGGAGCTGAGCGCGCTCAGAGCGTGCGGTCGAACGCGCCCTGACGGGTGGACACGATCTCCTTGCCGAGCGGCATCAGCGACACCGGGATCAGCTTGAAGTCGGCGATGCCCATCGGGATGCCGATGATGGTGATGCACAGGGCGACTCCCGACACGATGTGCCCGATCGCCAGCCACCAGCCGGCGAGGATCACCCAGATCACGTTGCCGATCGCCGAGCCCACCCCGGCGGTCGGCTTCGAGACGACCTCGCGGCCGAACGGCCAGACGGCGTAGCCGGCGATGCGGAACGAGGCGATCGCCCAGGGGATCGTGATGATCGGGATGCACAGCAGGATGCCGGCCAGCACGTAGCCGAGCCAGAGGCCGAGACCGGCGAAGATCAGCCAGATGATGTTGAGGATCGTGCGCATGGGCCGATTCTCGCACTCCGCGCCCCGGGGGTCCGCATCCCCGGATCGCGGCGACCGGGTGCCAGACTGGCCGCATGACCGGAATCGTCGTGGACGGCGTCAGCAGATCATTCGGGGGAGTGCAGGCGGTGCGGGGAGCCACGCTCCGCGCACAGCCGGGGAGGGTCACCGGGCTCGTCGGCCCCAACGGCGCGGGCAAGACGACGCTGCTGCTGATGCTCGCCTCCCTGCTCGCACCCGATCGCGGGACGATCAGCATCGGCGGGGTCGACCCGTCCGCGGATCCGCTCGCGGCACGGAGGATGCTCGGATGGATGCCGGACACGCTCGGCGCGTGGCCCTCGCTGACGGCGCGGGAGACGATCACGACGACCGCCCGCCTCTACAGGATCCCGCCGTCGCAGGCGGCCGCCCGCGCCGGGGAGCTTCTCGACCTGGTCGACCTGGGGGAGCTCGCCGATGCGCCGGCGAAGGTGCTCTCCCGCGGACAGAAGCAGAAGCTCGGTCTGGCCAGGGCTCTGGTGCACGACCCGCAGGTGCTGCTGCTCGACGAGCCGGCATCCGGTCTCGACCCGGAGGCGCGGGTGCAGCTGCGCGTGCTGCTGCGCAGGCTCGCAGCGGAGGGTCGCACCGTCCTGATCTCCAGCCACATCCTCTCCGAGCTCGAGGAGGTGGTCGATGAGGCGGTGTTCCTCGTCGCCGGTGCCGTCGTCGACGCCGCGCCCGCGCAGACGGCGGTCCGCACCTGGCGGGTGCGCCTGGCCGGTGCGACTCCGGAGCGGCAGAACGCCGACGTGTGGCAGGTGGCGTCGGCTCTCAGCGTCGCGCCCGATCTGCTGGGCGCCGATCGCGGGACCGTGCTGATCGGCTTCGCGACCGAGGACGCGGCGGCCGAGGCCCTGCGAGCGCTCGTGAACGCGGGGCTCGCGATCTCGGAGTTCACCCCCGCGCAGAGTGCTCTGGAGCATGCGTTCCTGAACCTGCATCCCTCGGATGCTCCCTTCGGAGGTGTCTCATGAGTCTCGGCGCCGTGTGGATCATCGCCCGGCTGGAGCTGACGCAGCGGTTGCGCAGCATCGGCTGGTACATCCTGCTCGCGGTCTTCGCCGTCGTGCTCCTCGGCGTCACCGGCCTCGCGTTCGCGGTGTACTCCTGGGGCGAGTTCGTCGGCGCGGGCGTGTTCTCGATCGTGGTCAACATGGTGCTGCTCCTCGTCGTGCTGGTGTCGCCGACGCTCAGCGGCAACGCGATCAACGGCGACCGGGACGCCGCCACGCTCGCCGCCGTCCAGGTCACGGCCGCGTCGACCGGCGACATCATGCTCGGCAAGCTCGTCGCCGCCGTCGCGACAGGCGGTGCGTTCCTGATCGTCGCGCTGCCCTTCCTGGCGCTGTCGCTTCTGGGCGGCGGGGCGAACCCGCTCGTCCTGCTCGTGTCCCTGCTCGTGCTGGTGGCCGAGATCGTCGTCGTCGCGGCGATCGGCGTGGGCCTCAGCGGCCTCATCGCCCGTCCGCTGTTCTCGGTGGCCACGACCTACCTGGTCGTCGCCGCGCTGGCGATCGGCACGCTCATCGTCTTCGGCCTGGGCGGGCTGGCGATCAGGAGCGAGTCGACGACCTACAGCCGCCCCTACGACTCGATGGGCGGCGCGATCTGCGACGAGTGGGAGACCTACACGACCGAGGTGCCCCGCTTCGACCTCGTCTGGTGGGCGCTCGCCGCCAACCCGTTCGTCGTGCTCGCGGACGCCACCCCCACGGAGTTCAGCTCGGACGGATACCCCGTAGACCTGTTCGGCCAGATCAAGTGGGGTGTGCGCAGCGCCCAGCAGTCGCCGCTCGAACAGCGCTACGACGACTGCGACGGAAGCTGGTCGACCTACCGGACGCCCCAGGAGGTCATCGACTCCACGGTGCCGAGCTGGTTCGTGGGCCTGGGCGTGCAGGTGGTCATCGCCGGCTCGCTGTTCGCGGGTGCGTGGGCCCGCACCAGGACCCCGGCGAAGAGGCTGCCTCCGGGCACCCGCATCGCCTGACCTCCGCGCGGCGCGGGGACGGAGCGCGTCGGAGTCTCAGCGCCGAGGACGCTGGACGCCGCGACCGGATGCCGTGCGCACGCGCAGCCTCAGCGCCAGGGTCCGCTCGCCGCCCGCCCACGGTCGCACGCGGTCGGCGCCGGCGAGGGCATCGACCTCCTCGTCCGCCATCGCGGAGACGACGCCGTTCAGCAGCACGCTCCACCCGCTCCCGGCGAGGTCGTCGTGGAAGTCGACCTCGAACGCGATCTCCTCCGCGCTCTCCGGGAGCCTGCTGAGCAGGCCGTGCGCAGAGGTGCGGACGACGACGTCGCGGCCGTCGAGCAGGTAGTTGACCGGGATGACGTGCACTCGCCCCTCGTGGACGAACCCGAATCGTCCCACCGTCGTCGTGTCCAGCAGCTCGAAACAGCGCTGCTCGCTCAGCTCGGTGATCATGCCTGGCCCTCCTCGTCCGGAGGCTCGATCGTATCCCGGTGTCCGAGGGCGCGCCTAGACTCGTAAGGCCATGACCGAAGCCCCTCTCATCGTCCCCGGATCCGTCGGCCCCCGCTCCACCGGAGAACAGGGACAGGACGACCTCCTCGCCGGCCTCAACCCGCAGCAGCTCGACGCCGTGACCTACCGCGGGCCCGCGCTGCTCATCGTCGCGGGCGCCGGCTCGGGCAAGACCAGCGTGCTCACGAGGCGCATCGCCTCGCTGCTGCGCTCGCGCGAGGCCTGGCCCAGCCAGATCCTCGCGATCACCTTCACGAACAAGGCCGCGGGCGAGATGCGCGAGCGGGTCGAGGGCATCGTCGGCGATGCGGCCCGCGGCATGTGGATCTCGACCTTCCACTCCGCCTGCGTCCGCATCCTCCGCCGCGAGGCCGAGCAGTTCGGCTTCACGAAGTCGTTCACGATCTACGACTCCGGCGACTCGCGCGCCCTCATCAAGCGCCTGGTCAAGGAGCACGAGGCCGATGCGTTCGGCCTGACTCCGGCCTCCGTGCAGTCGCGGATCTCGAAGCTGAAGAACGAGCTGTCGGATGCCGAGGCCTACGCCCGCCAGGCGAACATGTCCGACCCCGCGGAGCGGGTGTTCGTCGAGGTCTTCGCCGACTACCAGCGTCAGCTGCAGAAGGCGAACGCCTTCGACTTCGACGATCTGATCGGGCAGACGGTGTATCTGTTCCGCGCCTTCCCGCAGATCGCCGACACCTACCGTCGTCGGTTCCGGCACATCCTCGTCGACGAGTACCAGGACACCAACCACGCGCAGTACGCGCTGATCCACGAGCTCACGCGACCGGTCTCGGGCGACGCTCCCGACCCGTATGCCTCGAACGGCATGATGATCTTCGAGCCGGAGACGACGCCCGAGCTCGAGGGCGCCTCGCTCACGGTGGTCGGCGACTCCGACCAGTCGATCTACGCCTTCCGCGGCGCCGACATCCGCAACATCAGCGAGTTCGAGCGCGACTTCCCCGGCGCCAAGGTCGTGCTGCTCGAGCAGAACTACCGGTCGACGCAGAACATCCTGTCCGCCGCTAACGCCGTGATCGGCAACAACTTCGACCGCAAGGACAAGAAGCTCTGGAGCGACAAGGGCGACGGCGACAAGATCATCGGCTTCACCGGCTACTCGCAGCACGACGAGGCCCAGTTCGTCGCCGACGAGGTCGAGTCGCTGCGCCGTGCGGGCTATCCGTACTCCGAGATGGCGGTGTTCTACCGCACCAACTCGCAGTCGCGTGCGCTCGAGGAGATCTTCATCCGCTCGGCGGTCCCCTACAAGATCATGGGCGGCACGAAGTTCTACGAGCGGGCCGAGATCAAGGACGCGCTCGCCTACCTCGTCGCCGTGGCGAACCCGGCCGACGAGATGTCCGTCCGTCGCATCCTGAACAAGCCCCGGCGCGGCATCGGCGAGGTCACCGAGACGTCGATCGCGCGCTTCGCCGAGGAGCACGGGATCACCTTCCGGCAGGCGCTGTCCGTGCCCGCGCAGCTCGGCGTGGGGCCGAAGATCCAGGCGGCGGTCGCTCAGCTCGACGCCACGCTCACCGAGGCCACCGAGATCATGCTGCCGGCCTCGGGGGAGGTGCCCCCGCCCAGTTCCGTGGCCGAGGGCCTCACGGTCCTGCTGACGAAGAGCGGATACCTCGACGCGCTGCGCGCCAGCCGCGATCCTCAGGACGAAGCCCGGGTCGAGAACCTCGACGAGTTCGTCGCCGTCGCTCGCGACTTCGCGCGCAACAACCCCGAGGGCACGATCGTCGACTTCCTCACCGAGGTCGCCCTCGTGTCCGACGCCGACGACCTCGACGACGAGTCGGGCTCGGTGTCTCTCATGACCATGCACACGGCGAAGGGCCTCGAGTACGACGCGGTGTTCGTCACCGGCGTCGAGGAGGACCTGATCCCGCACCGGATCTCGGCGGGGGAGCCCGGCGGCCCCCAGGAGGAGCGCCGGCTGTTCTACGTCGGCATCACCCGTGCGCGCAAGCGTCTGCACCTGTCGCTCGCCATGACCAGGGCCCAGTTCGGCGAGGTGTCGGTCGCGATGCCCAGCCGCTTCCTGCAGGAGATCCCGGCCGGGCTCATCGACTGGCGGCAGTCGCCGGGCGACGTGAACTCGCGTGGGGGCACCCAGTCGCGAGCGCTCAACGCACGACGAACCGGCGGAGGATCCGGCGACCGCTTCGGCGTGAAGCCGCTGCCGGGCCGCGATCAGCTCAAGCCCCTGTCGACCGCGATGGACAAGATCCCGAACCGGGTGACGGCCAAGATGCGCGACAACGGCGATCTCGAGCTCGCCCCGGGCGACCGCATCCGGCACAGCGACTTCGGCGAGGGCCGCGTCGACGCCGTCACCGGCGAGGGCGCGAAGCGCATAGCGCACGTGCGATTCGACACCGCGGGGCAGAAGAAGCTGCTCATCAAGGTCGCCCCCATCGAGAAGATCTGAGCTCGCTCCCGGCGCTCAAGCCCTGACTCCTCGCCGACACCGCGCGGTGTCGGCCTCGCCGCCGGTTAGGCTGGCTCATTATGGCTCTGTTCTCTCGCCGCAAGAAGTCCGCCGACGACGCAGTCCCGGCATCCGATGCCGAGTCCGAGGTCGTCGACTCCGAAGTCTCCGCCCCCGAGCCGGAAGAGTCCGTCGAGATCGAGCAGGCCCCGTCGATCGGCATCTCCGTGCAGGCCTTCCGCGGCGTCGGCGCCCAGCCCGGGCCCGAGGTCTCTCTGACCGAGCCGGAACCGGCTCCCGCGCCGCAGACATCCGCTCCCGCCGCTCCGGCTCAGCCCGCCGTCGCCGAGGAGCGCCGGCTTCCGCTGGCCCCGCCGCTGCCGCCCGAGCAGACCGAGACCGTCCCCGGCATGAAGGACAACGTGCTGCTGCGCGAGGCGCTGACGCAGATCGAGGCCGGCGCCTCGAACGAGCAGCTGCTCGGCGTCATGCGCCAGGCGCTGCAGGGGCACCTGTACATCCGCGTCAACGGCGACGCCCGCGCGCAGATCGCCGAGGGCAAGCCGCTGTCCGTCGCCGTGGTGCGCGACGGAGACCGCCAGTTCATGCTCGCGTTCAGCTCGGCCGCGGCCGTGCGGGACTCGGTGCAGCTCGAGAAGGACCCGTCCGCGACCTCTGCCGTCGCCCAGCCGGTCACCTCGGTCATGCAGCAGGTGGTCGCCGGCGACTTCGCCGGTCTCATCGTCGACAACGCCTCCGCCCCGCATCGGGTGGTGTTCCCGACCGAGCTCCTCCAGAAGGCCCTCGAGCAGGGCGACGCGGAGATGCTCGTCAAGTCGCTCCTGTCCGCCCCGCGCGATCAGGACACGACGGTCAAGGTCGGTCAGGCTCTGGCGTCGAAGAGGATGTGGGTGGCCGTCAACGACGGCGCCGAGGGCGCTCCCGTCGGCATCGCGGAGGCGCAGACCCCCGACGGCAAGAGGTTCCTGCAGCTGTTCTCGCACCCGCTCGAGGTGATCGCTCTCGGACGAGGCGACCGGCCGCTGCCCTTCGAGCCCACCCAGCTCGCGAAGGTGCTCGCCGGGCACCCCGAGATGGCCGGTGTCATCGTCGACCCAGCGGGGCCGACGCTGGTGGTCGAGCGCGAGGCGCTCGCCCCCGTGCTCGACCTCGATCCCGCCGCCGACGCCGAGGACTGACGCTCGGTTCCCTCCCGCCGCGGGGAGGAGAAGACGCGATCGTCCGGCCTGATCCGCCTCTCGCGGGGTGGATGCGGGTGCTCTAGGGTCGAGGCATGGCCTCCGAGCGTGTGACCCTGACGATCGCGGATCCCGACGGAGAGCGCGAGGTGGTGCTCTCCAGCCCGGACAAGAAGGTGTGGCCGGGCCCCGGCATCACGAAGGCCGAGCTGGCCGACTACTTCCAGACGGTGAGCGGCCCGTTCCTCGAAGCGAACGGGAACCGGCCGGTGTCCCTCGAGCGCTTCCGCGACGGCGTCGGCGGGGCCGCCGGCTTCTTCTCGAAGAACCCGCCCAAGGGCACGCCGGACTTCGTGGACTCCGTCATGGTCACCTACAACAGCGGGCGACAGCATCCGCAGATCGTGCTCAACCGTCCCAGCGCCGTCGTCTGGGCCGCTCAGATGAACACGATCGTGTTCCACCCGTGGGCGTCGCTGGCGACCGACCCCGACGACCCCGTCGAGCTGCGCATCGACCTCGATCCTCAGCCCGGCACGGACTTCGCCGACGCCGTCCCGGCCGCCCACGCGCTGCGCGAGGTGCTGGCGGAGGCGGGTCTCGAGGCGTTCGTGAAGACCAGCGGCAACCGAGGTCTGCACGTCTTCGCGCCGATCGTGCCGGCGCACGAGTTCCTCGACGTGCGTCACGCGGTGATCGCCGCCGGACGGGAGCTGGAGAGGCGGATGCCGGACCGGGTCACCACGAACTGGTGGAAGGAGGAGCGCGGGGAGCGGATCTTCGTGGACTTCAACCAGGCCAACCGCGACCGGACGATGGCGGGGGCCTACAGCCCGCGGGCGCTCCCGGGTGCGACGGTGTCGACGCCCGTGCACTGGGACGAGCTCGACGGGCTCGACCCCGCGCGGTTCACGGTGCGCACGATCCCGGCGCGGCTGGCCGAGGTCGGAGACCCGTGGGCCGGCATGCAGAGCAGCCCCGGTCGCATCGACACGCTGCTGGAGTGGTGGGAGAGAGACAAGGCCGACGGCCTCGGGGAGCTGCCGTTCCCGCCGGAGTTCCCGAAGATGCCGGGGGAGCCGCCCCGTGTGCAGCCGAGCAAGAAGGTCGCCGCGCACTGGGACGAGAACGGCGAGCCCACGGCCCCCGGTTCCTGAGCGCCTCGCGGGCGGGACGACGGGATCAGCCGAGCACGTCGGCGAGGTCGTACCCGGCGACCGTGTCGAGCTGGTCGTAGGTGCACGAGCGGGCTTCGCGGTCCGGACGCCAGCGCTCGAACTGCACGGTGTGCCGGAACCGTGCGCCCTCGAGCTGGTCGTAGCGCACCTCGACCACGCGCTCCGGGCGCAGGCGCACGAACGACACGTCCTTCGACCCGCTGAATCGCGAGCGCTCGCCCTCGCCCGTCACCGCCTCGCCCGACTCGTCGCGCTCGACGAGAGGGGCCAGCTCCTCGACCAGCTCCTGACGTCGTGCGTCGCTCCAGGCCGCGACGCCGCCGACCTGCCGCAGGACGCCGTCGGCGTCGTACAGGCCGACGAGCAGCGAGCCGACGCCGGAGCCGGACTTGTGGATGCGGTATCCGAGGGCGACGACGTCGGCCGTGCGCGCATGCTTGACCTTGAACAGCGTGCGCCTGTTCGGCGCGTACGGCTGATCCAGCGGCTTCGCGACGACGCCGTCGAGCCCGGCGCCCTCGAACTCGGCGAGCCAGCGGACGGCGGCGTCGCGATCGCGGGTCGTCCGGGTGATGTGCAGCGGATGCCCGACCTCGGCCATCATCCGCTCCAGGCGTGCCCGCCGTTCGGCGAAGGGCGCCGCCTGCAGGTCCTCATCGCCGTCGGCGAGCAGGTCGAAGGCGATGAACATCGCCGGCGTCCGCGCAGACAGCGTCGCCACGCGAGAGGCGGCCGGGTGGATGCGCTGGCTGAGCGCCTCCCAGTCGAGCCGCTGCGCGCCGTGGGGTCCCGTCGCGACGACGATCTCGCCGTCGAGCAGACACGGGCCGGGAAGCAGCCGCGGAACGACGTCGACGAGCTCGGGGAAGTACCTGGTCAGGGGCTTCGCGCCGCGCGAGCCGATCTCGACGGACTCGCCGTCCCAGGCGATGAGCCCGCGGAAGCCGTCCCATTTCGGCTCGAACAGCAGTCCGCCCGCGGTCTTGGCCGGGTCGGGGACGGCTGTCACGGCCTTCGCCAGCATCGGCGCGGGGATCTCGTAGCGCATGGGTACATCCTGGCCGGGGTCGCCGGCCGCGTCCACAGCCCTCAGCGGAACAGCTCGGCCAGCGTCGCGGGGATGCCGGCATCCGCGAGCGCCGTGCGGGCCGCATGCCAGCCGGCCATGCCGTTGACGCCCGGGCCCGGGGGAGTGGACGCCGACGCGAGATAGACGCCGCGCATGGGCGTGCGCCAGGGCCTCGTGCCGAGCACCGGCCGTCGCAGCGCCTGCGCGATCGTGAACGCGCCCCCGAGGATGTCCCCGCCGATCGCCGCCGGGTTGATGGCCTCCCGCGCGGAGGCCGGAACAGCGTGGTGGGCGAGGATGCGGTCCCGGAAGCCCGGCGCGAAGCGCTCGACCTGGCGCGTGATGAGCTCGGTGGGGTCGAGATCCGAGCCCTGCGGCACGTGGATGTACGCCCACAGCACGGCCTTGCCCTCCGGCGCACGGGTCGGGTCGGACACCGACGGCTGCACGGTGAGCACGTACGGGCGCTCGCTCACACGACCCTCGGCGACGGCGTTCTCGCTGGCCCACACCTCGGCGGCCGTGCCTCCGACGTGGACGGTGGGGGTGCGGGCGACCTCGGCGTTCGCCCACGGGACGGGGCCGTCGAGGGCGAAGTCGACCTTCGCGGCCGCCGGGCCGTAGCGGTAGGAGCGCAGGGCGCGAGCGTAGCGGGACGGGATGTCCGGATGCGTGAGGGCCAGGCGCGGCGAGGTGTCCAGCAGCAGCAGATCGCCGCGGGCGGGGTCGCCCCAGTCGAGCGCGCCGAGGTCGGTGACGTGCACCCCGGTCTCGACCGCGCCGGCGTGGGCCTCCAGGTCGGCGACGAGAGCGTCGGCGATGCGCTGTGCGCCGCCCCGGGGGTACATCCAGCCGCCGGCGTGAGCCTGCGCGGCCAGCAGCAGCCCGGCCGCGGCGCCGGCGAGAGAGGGGAGCGGGGTGTTGGCGTGCGCCAGCACCCCCGACACCAGCCCGGCGGCTTCGGCCGTGCGGAACGTGCGGCGAGCGAGAGGGGTCCCCTCCTGCAGCATCCGCAGGGCGAAGCGCAACGCGGTGATCGGGTCGTGCGGCAGCCGCAGCATCTGACCGCCCGTGAAGTCGACGACTCCGTCGATGTGCGAGCTCAGGGGCCGCAGCAGCGAGAGCCACGCTCCGCGGTCGGCGCCCAGAGCGGATGCGGTCCGTTCGATGTCGTGCCACGCGATCCCCGCGCGTCCGCCGTCGAGCGGGTGGGCGTACGAGATCTCCGGGACGATCCACTCGATCCGGCCGGGCAGATCGAACGCGCGGAAGAACGGCGAGGCGAAGGCGTTGGGGTGCACGGCCGAGCCCACGTCGTGCAGGAAGCCGGGGAGAGTCGACTCCTCCGTGCGGACGCCGCCGCCGATCGTGTCGGCCGCCTCGAGCACGCGCACCTCGTAGCCGGCCCGAGCCAGCGACACCGCGGCGGACAGCCCGTTGGGGCCGGAGCCGATGATCGTCGCGCGCGTCATGCCCCCAGTCTTCCACGGCTCGCGAGACTTCACAGATGTCACGTTTTCAGGTGCAAAACGAGACATTTGTGAAGTCTCGCGAGCTGAGAGCTGAGATCATGGAAGGGATGAATGAAGTACAGGGCCCGACCCCGACCGGCACCTCCCGTCCCTACCGCTCGCTCACCGAGGCGCTGCGGGCGCACCGCATCGCGCTCGAGAACTACGAGTTCATCACCGCGATCACGGATGCCGTCGGCATCTCCACGTACATCGACCGAGGACGCTACATCGAGGCGATCCGCCGCGGCGAGGGCGCGGCCCTGCACATCGGGCGCACTTACACGAACGGCTTCGCCGAGGACGAGGTCGTGACGATCGGCGCGACGCCGCTGCGGCTGCAGCCGAGCGAGGGACGTGCACCGTACTTCTACGTGGTCCACCCGAGCGAGTACCCGCAGACGTCGGCGCCCGGCGTGCGCTCGAAGCGTCCGGCATCCGCTCGCTCTGGTGTCCCGCGCACCCCCGCCGCGCCCCGTGCCGAGCGCACCCCCAAGCCCGTCGAGCGCGACTACGGCGTGTGCGACGTGTGCTTCATGGTCAAGACACCGGCAGGCGGCTGCGGCTGCGACTGAGCGGTGGGATCCGGCGCCGGCGACGCCGGCGTGTACGTGTTTCCCGCAGGCGGTGAAGGAACCGCGCGTCCGGCCGTGAGGCGCCCCCTAGTTTGGGTGGTGTCGGGCCGGTGGGGTCCGGTCTCGTTGGTTTCGATTTACCGGAGGTGTGGTCATGGCGGATTTCGGTGCGTCTTATGCGGAGATGGAGCAGGTGGCGTCGTCGTTGTCGCAGGCTCGTGATGACA
>Ga0222419_100516_pt1 | contig 33286 bp, 27 predicted proteins | sample 1B20Ametagenome_FD_182474 | JGI IMG/M metagenome (GOLD analysis project Ga0222419, IMG submission 182474) | Enriched microbial communities from leaf-cutter ant dump, University of Wisconsin, Madison, United States - 1B20A (version 2) | ecosystem: Environmental > Terrestrial > Nest > Insects nest...
AGCCGGGCTGTTTGTCTATAAGCAAAATCAGAAAGATGTTATTCAGACCGCAGTTTACGCCCAGGATGTAGCGCCTGGTAAACAAGGTGCTACGCTGACGCTGGCTAACGGGAAAAAAATCAGGCTGTCAGATGCAGTAAACGGGGAGCTGGCAAACGAGTCGGGTGTTGTGATTACCAAATCCCAGAACGGGGAATTGATTTATGAAGTAAAAGGGTCTTCAGATAAATTCAGTAAAATTAATACGTTGACCACTGCCAACGGGGAGACCTATCAACTGCGTTTGCCGGATGGGTCACTCGTCTGGCTGAACTCAGCTTCCAGTCTGACTTATAGTGCTTCGCTGATGAAAGAGGGCAAACGTTCTGTTAAGCTTACGGGCGAGGGCTATTTCGAGATTGCCAAAGATAAAGCACATCCTTTTGTCGTGGAAGCTGCTGGTCAGCAGGTAGAGGTACTAGGTACGCATTTTAATGTGAATGCTTATTCGGATGAACCTGCCGTTGCTACAACGCTCCTAGAGGGTTCAGTAAAAGTTGCTTCAGGTTCTGATGAGAAGATTATTGTCCCGGGTGAACAGGCCAGGAATAGGGGCGGTCAGCTGAGTGTGACGAAGGTAGATACGGAAAATATCGTGGACTGGAAGGAAGGTGATTTTAATCTTCAGAATGTGGACTTCCGTACTGCGATGCGAAAAATTGCCCGGTGGTATGATGTGGAAGTAGTTTATGATAAATCTGTACCTCAGGCGATTGAAGCTGGAGGCTGGATTTCCCGGAACAGCAAACTGTCATCGATACTGAAACTGATTGAAAATTCAGGTTTGGTCAAATTTAAAATTGAAGGTAAAAAGGTATATGTATACCGTTAAGATATTCATCCCATGTTAAACATCAGCTAACCAATCTATTAACCATTAAGAATCTCAGAAGGATGAAGAAACATTTACGACAGCAAAGATAAGGCTTATAAAAAGACAACCAGTTCATGGTGAACTGGTTGAGGGTTTGGCTTCAGCCAAATATAAAATATCAACTGTTTTAACCGCCGTATCCTGTCCCCTGGAAAGTTCAAGGATGCTGCTTCAACCAAACACTAAACAAATGTACAATTTACAATACGTAAATGGTATACCTAAACGGCTATACCAAAAAATATGGTTCATTATGCGATTAACCACCGTAATATTGATCGCCTGTCTGATGCAGGTCAGTGCCGCGGGGCTGGCACAAAAAATCACGCTGAATGAGCGTAATGCCCCTTTGAGCACGGTGCTGAAAGAAATCAGGAAACAGAGTGGTTATGATATCTTTTTCGATGGAAAAAGTTTACCTCAGTCTCAGAAAGTAACGGTTGTTGTTAATGGGGTATCGGTCGCTGATGCACTTGATCAGGCTTTTAAGGGGTTAAGTCTGACTTATAAAATTGATGGCAATACGATTGCTGTGAAGCAAAAGGAATCAGCTAAATCAGCTTTGGAAGTGCAGGAAAAACGGGCAGACGTTACCGGTAGAGTTACCAATAGCAAGGGAGAGCCGCTTCCCGGTGCTACCGTTCTTGTAAAAGGCAGTAAAATCGGGGCCGTATCTGAAAGCGATGGCCGTTTTAGAATTACCGGTGCACCGGAAAATGGAACCTTGATCATTACCATGATCGGATATATCTCAAAGGAATTTCCATACCGTTCAGGCAGTCCGGCCATAATAATTCTTACAGAGGCAGATCAAACCCTCAAAGAAATTGTTATCGCCTATGGTACAGTGAAGGAGAAGTACAGTACAAGTAACGCAGTAAGCGTAAGTGGCGATGTAATCTCACGGCAAGCCGTTTCAAACCCGCTTATAGCATTACAAGGTCGCTCCACTGGCCTGTATATCCGCCAAAACAGCGGATTAAATACCGCCCCGATAGACATAACCGTGCAGGGCAAAAACAGCCTCAGAAACGGCAATGAGCCTTTTTACGTCATCGATGGTGTACCTTTCATTTCAACCTCTCTCGGTGGCCTCGGAGTACCATCCGTTTCCGGAACAATTGGAAACAGTAGCGGTGTAAGTAATTTGAATTACATAAATCCGAATGAGATAGAAAGTATCACTATACTCAAAGACGCGGATGCTACCGCAATTTACGGATCACGTGCGGCTAATGGTGCAATTTTGATTACTACAAAGAAAGGAAAAGCTGGTCAGACACGGGCTTCATTTAATATGCAGTCTGGTTGGGGCAAAGTCGGAAAATTTCAAAAATTGCTGAATACTGACCAGTACATTGCTTTAAAAAAAGAGGTCTATGCCAACGCCAATCAGCCGCTGCCTGAGTCAATGGTAGATGCAACTGGTGTTTGGGACGTAAACCGAAATGTAGATTGGCAAAAAGAAATTTTGGGAGGAACATCGCAATTCCAAAATTTACAATCATCAATATCTGGTGGTAGTGAACGCACTCAGTTTCTGGCCGGTGTCACTTACATCAGAGAAACGCCGGTTTATCACGGAGATTTCTCAAACGTTAAAGCAAGTGTTAATTTTAATGTTAACCATGCTTCAAACAATCAGAAATTCAAATTTTTTCTGTCAGGAAGCTACCTTGATGGCAAAAACGTCTTACCAAATCAAGACCCAACATCTGATATCCGTTTAGCACCAAATTTCCCCGATCTTGTAAACCCTGACGGTACCATTAATTGGGCGCCGGTACCAGGCATTTTTCCGGTACAGTCTACATCAGATAACCCCGCAGCAAAACTAAAGACAACTTACACCAATAAGGCCGGGAACTTAATTGCCAATTCAAACTTGTCTTATGAAATTATTTCAGGATTGACACTTAGATCCAGTTTTGGCTATAACAATCTTTCAAACTACGAGAGTTCATTCAGGCCATTTGCTGTTATAAGCGCACAAAGTAAGATTAATGGTGTTAAACCATCAGCAAACTATTCTACTAAACGAATTTCTTCATGGATTGCAGAACCTCAGCTTGCATACTCCAAATCGTTTTCTTTTGGAAATATTGACGCGCTGCTCGGAACAACCTTTCAAAGCACTGACAACTATCTGCTTTCTGAATCCGGCACGAATTATGCCAGCGACTTGCAATTGGGCGACCTGAATGCAGCAGGCACAAAGGCCGTAAGTGGATCTGTACAGGCACAGTACAATTATGCTGCAGTTTTCGGACGTTTGAATTACAGGTTGAAAGATAAATACATCATCAATCTGGCAGCCAGACGTGACGGCAGTAGCCGCTTCGGTTCTGAAAACCTGTTCAACAGCTTCTACTCGATTGGTGGTGCCTGGATCTTTTCTGATGAACCAGTAATGAAAAATGTCATTCCGTTCCTCAATTATGGTAAAATCAGAGCATCATACGGTACCAGTGGTAACGATCAAATCCGTGACTATTCCTTTTACAGCTTGTATGCGCCGCCATTCGGCATAAGCAACCCTTATTTGGGTGTTGCGGCGCTTAATCCTACAGGTTTGAGCAACCCATACCTGCAATGGGAGGAAACTAAAAAGTTAAATCTTGGTATTGACCTCGGATTTTTAGACAATGCGATACTGTTCACCGGAAATTATTTTCGCAACCGTTCTTCAAACCAGCTGCTTGCACAGAACCTGTCTCAGGTAACCGGCTTTCCCACCATCGATAGAAACCTACCGGCACTTGTGCAAAATAAAGGCTGGGAACTTTCTGTACAGTATAGTCCCTTTAAGAAAACGGCTTTCACCTGGGAGGGTTCGTTTAATATCACACTACCAGAAAACAAACTTCTTAGGTATGATGGGCTTGAAACTTCCAGTGATAGATATACGCTCAAAATTGGCGAATCTATTTCGGGGGTAAACGTATATTCCTACTCCGGTGTTAACACTCAGACGGGTCTTTATGAGTTCTACACCGCTAAAGGTGAGTTAACTTCAAATCCAAATGAACTGACAGACAAGTTTGCTTTCTTCACTACTGATCCAAAATACTATGGAGGATTCAACAATACCTTTGCTTACAAACGGTTCTCTTTAGATGTATTCTTTACGTTTACCAACCGACTGGTTGCCGACCTGAAATATGCCTCAGTTCCCGGTGCGACGCGCAACCGCAACGACTTGGCAGCAGTACTCGACTACTGGAAAAAACCAGGAGACATGGCAACAGTGCAGCGAGTGACTGTTGAATCATCTGTTTATGAAAATCCATACAGGGCAATGACTCAAAGTGACGGTATTTATAAGAATGCAAGATATGCTAGACTGAATAATGCAATGTTGAGTTACAGCTTTGACAGTGAATTGATCAAAAGGTCAAAAATGTCTTATGCAAGAATCTATGTGCAAGGTCAAAATCTATTTGTCATCAGCAATTACAAAACTGGCGATCCCGAAGTTGGAACATTGCTGAACATCGGACTTCTTCGCACTTATTCAATCGGGGCACAATTCACATTTTAGTAAAGACAAATTCTAGTTCCATGAGAAAGTATTTAAATCAATATAGAAAGTTATTCCTCGGTTTATTTATCGTTGGAATGTTTACAGGAGGTTGCAAAAAGTTTATCGAAGTTGACCCACCTGTCACTGCCATTACAGATGGAAACGTCTATGATAACGACGGTTCTGCCATTTCTGCTTTAATGGGCATTTATACTTCAATGTCTAATGAGCGTTTTTCTGGTAAGTTGTCGTTCTATTCAGAATTATCTGCGGATAACCTCACATTGCTCAATCTTTCCGCAGCTGAAATCTCATATTATCAAAATAGTTTGTTGCCGACTGATCAACGGGAACCTTACAAACCGTGGCTAGAAATCTATCCGCAATTATATAGAGTAAATGCCGCAATTGAGGGTCTCACTGAAGCAACTCGGGTTACTTCTACTGTGAAGCAAAATTTGTTAGGACAGGCATACTTTCTACGCGCATTTTTCTATTGCTATCTTACAAACTTCTATGGTGAAGTTCCATTGGCTTTAACTAAAGATTATGCAGTTAACAATTCTTTAACAAAATCCAGTGTTGAAAATGTCTATAATCAAATAGTATCGGATCTGCAGAAAGCGCAGGAGCTATCATCGAAAGACTACGTAATGGGAGACATGATCAGAACGTTTACTGCCGCAAATGCACAAAGGGTCACGCCCAATTATTATGCTGTTAAGGCGCTACAGGCCAGAGTATATCTTTATCAAAAGAAGTGGGCCGACGCGGACGCTGCCGCATCAGAGGTAATCAATAACACTTCTTTATATAAATCAGATATTCCATTAAAAAATGTATTTCTGAAAAATAGTACCGAAACAATCTGGGGTTTACAACCTATAGCTGTTAATAATAATTCTACTGAAGCAGATTTTTTTACTTTACGTTCAGGGGATCCTAATCCTACATCCCCAATGTCACACTATTTAAGCGATGACCTAATGAATACATTTCAAACGGGCGATCAGCGTAAAGTGCAGTGGACGGCTATAATTAATACTAACGGAAAAGATTATCCCTATGCAGCTAAATATAAAGCCTTATCAAACACTGATTTTGTGGAGCAATCTATTTTGATGCGCTTGGGTGAGCAATACTTGATTCGTGCTGAAGCCCGCATTCAAAATAACAACATCAGTTCCGGAATTGCCGATTTAAATGTTTTGCGCGATCGGGCAACAGATAAAAATGAGCAAAATCAATCAAAACGATTAAAGCTGCTTGAAACAAACTTATCGAAGGAACAGGCGCTTACTGCCCTGAATTATGAGCGTAGAGTTGAACTGTTTACAGAAGTTGCGCATCGCTGGTTTGACCTAAAGCGGTCGGGAAATATTAACGCGGTGATGACTCCAGCCACTGCAAGCAAAGGGGGCACCTGGAGCGAATATAAATCGCTATATCCTATTCCTGTATCTGAAATTCAGAACAATTCAAAATTGACTCAAAATACAGGATATCCTAATTAATTATTCAATAGAGCGGGAAAATTATCATTCCCGCTCATTTTAAAGAACACCAACCATGAAACAGATTGTCATTGTAATGTGCTGGCTGATGCCATTATTTGTTAACGCACAGGAAAAACCATCTATAAATTTTTCAAAAGCAGCTAACTGGAATGAATTGCTGGCTGAATCTAAGAAAGCTAATAAACCAATTTTCATAGACGCTTATGCTACCTGGTGCGGGCCATGCAAACAAATGGATAAAGAGGTTTTCACAGACAGTAGAGTTGTTGACTTTATTAATGCCAATTTCATACCATTTAAAATTCAGATGGATGAAACTAGTAAGGATGATAACTATACTAAGAACTGGCAAAAAGAGTCTATCAAATTTTCCAACTATATCAATGGGTATCCCTGTTATTTATTTTTCACTTCTGACGGTAAATTTTCAGGTCGAGAAGTTGGATATTGGCCAGTAAAGGAGTTTTTGACAGCCCTTGCAAAGGCTACTGACAAGGAAAATAGCTATTCAAATAGACTTAAAAAATTTAATGAAGGAATCTTAGGAAAGCAAGATCTGTTAGCTCTCGCATTTTATGCTGCTGAAACAAAAGATTCTAACGCTCTTGCAATCGCTACCGCATATAAAAAGAAGTACATTGATGTGCTTCCGGTAGATACGCTGCTACGCAATGACAACATCCGATTCATTGGAACTTTTTACAAAATTTTCAGTTCAAGTGACCCAATCATTAGATACACATATGAACATCAGAATATAGCTGATTCGATCATTAAGTCAAGTGGATATTCAGCAAGAGGCTTGAGCGACTATGTAATTACCAAAGAGTTTATTAGCCCCTATATTTATAAAGACAATAGAGTTATACCTGACTTTTCAAATTGGAAATCCCTTGAAAAAAATATTAGTAAAAAATACGACCCCAAAACAGCGAAACGTTTGGTGATGAGCGCCAAGATAGCATGGGCATTTAAGGGGGAAAGACTAGAAGACGCGATTCGGTGGGAATTTGAAAAAATTGATGCCTTTGGAATGGACACCTCCGGACTGGCCAGAGCGATGTTTAATAATCGAATGTTTGGTATTGTTTTCAAACAAGTTGACAATCCAAAATTATTGAAAAAGGCGGTAAAATTAATGAAATACGTGATAGACACGGAAAATCGCGAAAGCCATTCTCACTTGGATACCTATGCAAGTTTGTTGTATAAATCTGGTAAAAAAAACCAGGCAATTGACATAGAGAAAGCAGCACTGGAAATGGCAAAAGAAGAGAAAAATGAAAGGAACATTCGACTATATTCAGACATGATTGAACGGATGAAGAAGGATGAAGAGACTTGGAAACTTGATTAATTGTAACTATGAAGCTGACAGTCTTATCACTTTTGTTCTTTTTCAGTTGCACAATTACTTTCGGGCAAAAACCTTTGATCACACTAGATACGTACAAAACGTGGACGGGAGCTTATCGCGGAGATATCAGCGATAATGGCCGGTATGCGATATACACGATTGTAAACGAGCCGTTGGGCAGCGGCACGCTTGTGATCACTGAAACGTCTGGTAAGGAACTTTTCAGAAAAATCGGTGGGCAGGATGCAAAATTTACTGCGAACAGTGAATATCTGGTGGCTCAACTTCCAGGTGACTCCATATTGCTTTACAACCTGAAATCAAAGAAAGCAACATATATCAATTCGATGCGGGCGTTCAAATTGGCCAATTGGCGAAAAAACGAAAGCCTCTTTCTATCAGATGTGAAAGGAAATCTGTTAGTTCACGATTTTCATGATAAGCACATTTTTAAAACCGGGCCGGTATCGCAATATGAAGTTGCTCCTGACGGTTCAGGATTGATTACCGTGGGCAAGGATAGTGTAAATGGCCTATTGCCAGTAAACTGGATTGATGCCAGTAACAAGAAGGCTCGCCAGATCTATTCTGCTTCTTCACCGTCCAGCTTTATTTTCGATGGCAATGCAAATCAAATCGCTTTCATTGACTACAGCGCCTCTACGTCAATTGTCCATTACTCGGTTTACAAAGGCAAATTTGCTGTTATCGTATATGCAAGTGATTCTCTTGACATTTCAACAGGCCAGTACTGGCGATTTAGCCAGGATGGCAAATGGTTGTTTTTTTCTGTGACAAGTCGCGCCTCCGCTAAGAAAAAGGCAACGTTTGAGGGGCTCGAGATATGGAGTTACCAGGACAATTACCTAAGAAGTTACTACAATGGAACAAGTATTTTTGGCGATAATATAAGTCAGCGCCCCCATATTGCCATATTGAACATTCAGACAAAGCAAGTGAAGCAATTGACCAGTGGCAGTGAAAAAATTGTAGAATTGACATTAAAGCCAGAGACTGAAAACTACTGTATCATAGAGACTCTAGGTGAGTTGCGGTCGGAACGTTGGCCAGATGGCAGGAGCAGGTCTTACTATTTATGTAATACTATAAGTGGTGACCGTAGTCCTTTGGAAATAGATCAGCTTTATCCGCTAAATTTTTGGAATATTTCGCCCAGGCAAAGGTTTGCTGTATACTACAAGATTGCCGACACAAGCTACTACACGATTGAGATAGCGAACATGAAACGCCATCAAATAACAGCAGGTATCGGAAAGGATTTGGTTAGATATGATAAGCGCCATTACCCACACTGGAATTATTATGCTGCTGGAATGCTTGGGTGGCTGCCAGGTGACAATGGGATTCTGGTAAATGGTTCGTATAACATATGGGCTGTCGACCCGTTGGGTATCCGCCCTCCTAAAAATATAACTGATATACCGGGGAAACATGACCAGTTTGTTTTTTCGAAAGCGGGCAAAAATACTATGGGTACATTTACCATTCCGAAAAGCATTATCATGAGCGCCTTCAATTTGAAAACAAAAGATTTTGGTTTTTTTCGCTTTGATGCTAATGGCACACACCATCCCATAAAATTGTCTATCCGTAAATGGTACTTAGCTGATGCCTACAGTCCGTTGACAGAGGCGGTATATAAAGCTACTTCTGGCGGGTATTTACTTAGGGCAGAGACAGCTGACTCTTCTGGCAATTACTATTTCAGCAAGGATCTGAAACATTTCAATAAGGTTTCCGATGTATACCCAGAACAAAAATATAACTGGTTAACAACGGAATTACATACTTATAAAGATGTTTTAGGGAATGAATTACAGGGAATTTTATATAAACCTCAGAACTTCGATCCATCAAAGAAATATCCTATCATTTTTACTGTCTATGAATTTCAGAGTAACAAACTAAATTCATTTCCTCGACCTGAGTTGCACGGGGCGGTGATTATGGAACCCTGGATGATTAGCAACGGTTATCTTGTATTTGCTCCTGACCTAAAATCATCCCCGCGCTTCGGGGGGGATGCAGTCCTAAGATCTATTCAGGCTGGAATAGATCATTTGTCTCAATATAAATGGGTGGACACTGCCCATATGGGTATAAGCGGTCATAGTGTGGGGGGATTCGTCACAAATTATACTGTTTCGCATAATGGAAAATTTAAGGCTGCTGTATCTGGTGCAGGGATTAGCGACATGATACGGGCAGCGTCAGACCTATGGGAAGATGGTGCCGTTAAGCAAGAATTTTTAAAGGATGCAGTGTATATGATGGATACTGATCTATTGAGTGACCAAAAAGCATATATGCGAAACTCTCCTATTCTCTCTTCAAAGAATGTAAGAACGCCGATACTACTCATTCACAATGATCATGATGGTAGTGTAAGATTTGAGCAATCAAGAGCATTCTTTATTGCATTGCGCAGTCTACAAAAACCTTGCTGGTGGTTAAATTATATTGGCCAAGGTCATGCGGTATCAGGCACTAAATATGAAATCGACTACAACAACCGTGTTAAAGAGTTCTACGATCACTACTTGAAAGGTGCGCCTATGCCTGACTGGATGAGGGAACATTTATAGAATTTAAAATGAAAAAAATTATATATATTATAATTTGCTTAATATTTAGCAATGTGTTGCGTGCACAGAAACCGCCTATTGAATTTGATACCTATAAAAGCTGGCCCGGTGTATCTAATGGAAATTTAAGTCCTGACGGTAAGTACGCTTTTTACATCATCGACAACTTGCCGTTGGGCGGCTCAACGTTCAATTTGGTTAAAACCGATGGGCACATCATTTCTTCGTTTAGCGGCCTGCGGGACGCAAAATTTTCGCCAGACAGCCGTTATCTGATAGGTATTTTGAGCAGTGATACCCTCATGAAATTGAATCTGTTGTCAATGTCCAAAACTTTGATTCCAGGTATTAGTTCATTTGACCTGAAGCAGATGGGTAAGGAGACTAATCTTTTATATCTGGATAAGGATAGGACACTGCACCTGCAGCCCTTGTCAAATAAGAGAAATTTTAAGATTGACTCCGTTGTCAATTATATGGTTAGTAAAAGCGGCAGTGTTTTGTTGGTGCAAACCCAATTAGGCAAAGAACGTACTTGCCTAAAATGGATAAGCACAAAGACGTTTAAAACAGCAACAGTATATACAGGAAGTGCAGCCAGTAGCCTAATACTAAATGATATGGAAACCCAGGCTGCTTTCATTGCTTCCAATAACGGTAGCAACCAGATCTTTTATTATCAGTCGGGAGCAGATTCTGCGGTGGCAATTTCCCGTAGGCAATCTATCGGAAAAGATCATATGTTGAAAATTTCAGCCGGTAGGAACTGGAGATTTAGTAACGATGGGTCAAGGCTGTTCCTTACCTTACAGGAGACAAGTAACCAACGGTTAAGCACCACTGATCCAGATATTGAGGTCTGGAATTATGAAGATACTTATCTGGGTAGTTATTGGTATGGCAAAGATGGTAAGTCGGAAAATATACGGCCTAGAGACTATTTAGCTGCAATTCATCTTAAAACTTTCAATGTCCAGCAATTGACTGATGGTGATGACAGAATTCTTGCGAATACCTTTCAGACTAAAGCCGACAGCCTTGTGGTTGTTCAGCGTTTATTTGGAGATATAGAGGAATTTTGGAATAAAAAAACCCGTCCGAGTTTCTTCTTATTGAATACAATAAATGGGCATCGTGTACCGCTTGAAATTAATTGCACCTACAACATTTCCAGATGGACTGTATCGGAGTCGGGGAAATACATTGTTTATTTTGATCCGAACAGCAAAAATCTGATATGTTACGATACCAGACTTAGAAGACAAACAAAATTGCTCATACCTGATATCGAAAAACTAATACCGTTTAATAAATTGAACTATCCACTGCCGTTTAGATCAGCGGTAAAATTTGCAGGTTGGGATATAAAAGAAGAAAACGTTTTTATTTATGGAACCTATGACATTTGGAAAATTGATATTTCTGGTCGTTCTAAGCCAGTGAATATCACCTGTGGTTTAGGTGAGCAACAGCAAACAGTTTTTTTGGCCATTGACGAAAGCGGAAAAAACCCTTTTTATGGAAAGGAATCGTTAGTGATTACCGGAATGAATCGTTTAACAAAAGATTTGGGCTTCTACCGTATCAGTATATCAGAAAAGCCGAAGATTACAAAGCTGATAGATGGCCCTTGGTATACGGGCAGAATGCGGGATTATTATGTGCCGTTAAATAATACTGATATTGTAGGATCGGTGAGATCAGGCTATATGATTAGCCTCCAGGACAAAAACAAACCCTCTAACTTTTTTTATACTAAGAATTTTAAATCGATGTTGGAGGTGTCTAACGTGCAACCACAGTTACAATTTAACTGGCTAACTACTGAACTGCTTTCCTATAGGGATAAGGACGGAAATTTGCTGCAAGGTATACTGTACAAGCCCGAGAACTTTGATCCAAATAAAAAATATCCATTACTGGTAAATATCTATGAGTCTAAAACCGGACTGTTAAATGCCTTTCAATCACCAGCTCCGCCAAATGCAGACTTTAATATCCCGCTACTGGTAAGCAATGGTTATTTGGTTTTGCTTCCTGACATACGGGGTATTATAAAGAATTCTGGACAGGGCGCATTGCAATCTGTAAATGCTGCATTAGATTTTTTATCAGATCGGAAATATATTGATACCACAAGGATGGGCATATCTGGCCATAGTTTTGGCGGATTTGAGACGAATTATATTGTGACACACTCCAAGCGGTTTGCTGCCGCGCTCATAGGGGCAGGTGTAACAAGCATTATTGCAGATGCAAGTTCTCCCTGGTGGGATGGTGCGGTAAAGGATGCATTTATTTTACGGGATTTCCCAATGATGGGAGATTTATTAGGTGAAGATCCTGACACCTATGTAAGGAACTCTCCGATCTTATCTGCTAAAAATGTCCAGACCCCAATTTTGTTTATGCATAATGACAGTGACGGATCGGTATACCCTGAACAGACACGCTCTATGTTTATGGTTTTGAGAAGTTTGGGTAAGCCATGTTGGTGGATAAATTACAGAGGTAGAAGTCATGTGCTGGTTGAAGAGAAAGACAGGCTGGATTATGAAAAGCGTGTGGCAGACTTCTTTAATCATTTTTTGAGAGGCGACAAGAAACCAGATTGGATGAATAAGCCGATATAAATATTCATAAAAAGCAAATTATTAATTATTAGAAATGACAAGATTGAAAGTAACAGCGTCACTATTTTTTACTATAGCTATAGCATCTATATTCAAGACTATGGCCCAGAGTAACTACAAAATTCAGCCTGTGCAAATTCAGAGTCGGTGGGCTAAAGACATATCGGCTAAAAATAATCAAAACGAATACCCGCGCCCGCAAATGGTGCGCCCTGATTGGACAAACCTGAATGGCTTGTGGGATTATGCCATTACTGCTAAGGATGCGGCGCTGCCTGGTTCTTTTTCCGGGCAGATTCTAGTGCCTTTTCCGATTGAGTCTGCTTTATCGGGTGTGAAGAAGATGCTGAAACCCTCGGAGAATTTGTGGTATAAGCGGAAGGTTTCTGTTGATTTGAAAACTGGGGAGAAAACGTTGTTGCATTTTGGTGCGGTAGATTGGGAGGCTACGGTATGGGTGAATGGTACGCTGGTAGGGTCGCACAAAGGTGGTTATACGGGGTTTTCTTTTGATATTACTTTTGCGCTGCGTTCTGGTTCGAATGAAGTGGTGGTAAAGGTGTTTGATCCGACAGATCAGGGCTTTCAGCCGCATGGAAAGCAGGTGTCGAATCCTGCTAATATTTATTATACGCCTTCGTCAGGGATCTGGCAGACGGTGTGGTTGGAGACGGTGCCGGAGAAGTATGTGTCGGGTTTGGTAGTGACGCCGGATGTGGATAAGGGTGTGGTGAATGTTTCGGTTAAATCTGCTGCGTCTGCTGGGGTATCGCTGTTGGTGGATGGTAAGCGGTTTACGGGCAAAACGAATGCGGTGATTTCGGTCCCGGTTAAGAATGCCAGGCTCTGGTCACCTGCTGATCCTCATTTATATGATCTGGAGGTGAGTTTGGGGAATGATAGGGTGAAAAGCTATTTCGGGATGCGTAAGATTTCGGTGGCGAAGGATGCTTCGGGTGTGGATAGGATTATGCTGAATAATAAGCCTTATTTTAATTTGGGGACTTTGGATCAGGGTTTCTGGCCGGATGGTTTGTATACTGCGCCAACGGATGAAGCTTTGCGTTTTGATGTGGCGGCGATTAAGGCGATGGGTTTTAATACGATTCGTAAGCACATTAAGGTGGAGCCTGCGCGTTGGTATTATTGGGCTGATAAGCTGGGAATGCTGGTGTGGCAGGATATGGTGAATCCGAATCAGGGTTTGCCGGAGGGTGCTAAGGCGGAGTTTGAGCGGGAGAGTGCGGAGATTTTGTCGCAGTTGCACAATTCGCCTTCGATTGTTTGCTGGGTGCTGTTTAATGAGAAGTGGGGGCAGTATGATCAGGAGCGTTTGACTTCCTGGATGAAGAAGACTGATCCTTCGCGGATTGTGAATGGGCATTCGGGTGAGATTTTGTATGTGAATGAGAAGCTGCGTTCGCCTTCGCCGAATGCGTATGTTGGGGCAGATATGACGGATGTGCATGCTTATCCTGATCCGATGAATAGTTTGGCGATGCCGGGTAAGGCTCGGGTTTGCGGGGAGTTTGGGGGTATCGGGGTGTTTATTCCGGATCACCAGTGGAATACGGGTTCGGCCTGGGGTTATATCAATTCTACGCCTGCGGCTTTTAAGGCGAAGTATTCGGTGATGAACCAGCATTTGAAATTGTTTGAGGCAGAAGGGATGAGTGGTTCGATTTATACGCAGCCTTTTGATGTGGAGGGGGAACAGAATGGGATCATGACTTATGACCGGGAGGTGGTGAAGATTCCTTTTGCGGAGTTGCGTAAGATCCATTCGGCGCTGAATCCGGATTGTATGGCTCCTTCCTGGATGAAGGAACTGGAGGCGGTTACTGCTATTGATGCGGATTTAACGGAGCCTGCGCAGGTGTATGCAGATGCGGTTGGTGCGTACATGGGCGGGAAGCGTGATGCGGCGTTTTTGAAAAGGCTGACGATGATGGCGGGGCAGACGAATGATCTGGCTGGGAAAGCTCGTTTTGGTGCGGAGTATATGGCTACGCTTAGGGAGCCGTATTCTGCTGAAGATTTGGCTTTTATGGATGGCATGATTAAGACGGTGAAGGATAAGGGTTTTGTGGGGCTGCTTGCCCGCGCGGGTGCTGACCGTGCTGCGCATGTCAAGGCGATGAATATTGTTTTTGCGGATGTGGTTGCTCCTTTTGTGCCTTCGGATGATGCTAAACCGGATTGGTCAGCGGTGGAAGCTGCGGTGAAGCCTTATGGTGCTGCAGGTGAGGAAATCTATTTGCGGGCGAAGGTGATCCATACGATGAACCAGGCGGACTGGGTTCAGTTCAGGCCTGCGGCGACTGTGTATCTGGAAAAATTTGGGGCTAACCTGAAGGATAGTGAGAAGGTGATGTTTAAGAAGTTGATGGATGAGCATAAGTAGTGCTGATGCGTGTGCGGGTATGGATTTCAAGGCAGTGCTCTTGTGATGAATTTATAGAAGTTTTTAGTGAGTAGTATGGTTTAGTTAAATGGCAGGTGGGTTCTGAGGGACCTGCCTGTTTTTAGTGTTTGCTTTTTTGTTGGTATGAATGAAAAACTGAATAAGCTGGATAAGGACCGGGTGCTGGATATACTGGTAAGGTCGTTTGATGACAACCGGAGTGTAAATTATATCGTTCGGCAGGATGCTCGGCGGGCGGCGCGTTTGCGCGCTTTGATGGATTATGCTTTTAAGGTGTGTCATGCTTATGGAAAGGTGTTGCTTTCTGAGGACCGTAAGGCTTGTGCTTTGGTGTTGCTGGAAAGGCCTGCATTTTCCTGGAGGGGGATGTTTTGGGATTTGCAGCTGGTGCTTGGTGTGTGTGGTTTGGGTCGTGTGGCTAAGGTGCTGGCCAGGGAGCGGCTCATTAAATTGCGACATCCCGCAGCGTCTTTTTACTATGTCTGGTTTGTGGGGGTAGATCCGGAGTTTGCAGGCCAGGGCATTGGCTCGGGTTTTTTGGCGGAGCTGATTGCTGATGCGAGTGCTATGGGGCGGGATGTGTATCTGGAGACTTCGACCCCTGAGAATTTGTCCTGGTATGAACGGTTTGGTTTTGAGGTGTTTGATTCGGTTGAGATTGGTTATGAGTTATATTTTTTAAGAATGATGTTTTGAGTATTAGGTTTTTATAATTGTGCTTTCGATCCCTATGTTAATTTTTGGTACCCAGATGCACCTGGTGACGGGTGTGATTATTTTTATTGAATGTTTGTTTTTGTTTAATCAGCTGCTGCATTATTTGCGCTGGCCACAGGATCGCTCCCGGTTCTGGTATTTGATTTTGCTGGCGCTGCTGATTTTCTATAATGTGACGGGAGGCTTTTTCCCTGATCCGGAGATTTCCTGGATTCCGGTCATTGCTCAAAATGTGATTGCCTATGGTGGCGGCTTTTTAATGGGTTCTTATTTCCCGCTGTTTTTTTATAAGGGTTTTGGGCTGCAGGGGTTGCGAAGGCATGCGCTGGTATATGTTCCGCTGTTCCTGCTGCTTCCTTACGTTGCGGCTTTTTTTGTGCTTTATCCTTTTAGCAAAGATTTGGATCTGGCGGTCTATTGGGGTATGCCGGTGCCTTTTGTGTATTCTGTGGTGGTGTTGCTGGTGATCTTGAATGCGATACGGGAGGTGTTTACCCGGCAGGAGTTGTCGGGGGTTAAGGTGAGTAAGACGGAGGCCTGGCTGCTGTATGCGGCGGTGGTGCCCTGGGCGTTGATGTCGGTGTTTGCGATGTTGAAGGTGACCCAGTGGGTGGAGGTGCTGGTGACTAATTTAGGTTTCTTGGTGACTACGGTGGTATTTATTATGCGCTCGGTGAAACGCGAAAAGCTGGAAAAGTTGCAGCTGGAGGAGTTGAAGAATACGCGGGTGCCCAGTGAGGCGGTGTTCGAGGCGAACCTGCTGCGCTTTGAGTTTTCAGCGCGGGAAATTGAGGTGGTGCGGTTGGCTAGGTTGGGCCTGACTAAGGAACAGATTGGGGAAAAACTGTTTATTGCGCCCGCGACGGTGTCTTCGCATATGCAAAAGGTGTACTGGAAGGCTGGGGTGAACAGCAGGTTGGAGCTGATGCGGAAATTGGAGATTGAGGAGCTTGATTAGTTTATCTAAATTTTGTCAACTGTCTAAGAGTCGTTACATTACGGAAATATTAGTACAGTATGCTTAACGTTTTCTTAGATACAAATATTTACAGAAGTTTAGGGCTTAAATTCTCGAAACATAGAGACTATGATTTTCTCCATAGGTTTTTAATGCTTTCCGGCAACGAGTTGGGATTGATCGATGTGGTCGAACGTGAATTACTGGATTACTATGAGAAAGATGTTTTCGGGAAATTAATTTCTGATTACCAGCGGTCTTTAAGTCAGATCAATGAAAACCCTTTTTTTGCCAAATTGCCCGAGGTAGCTTTAACTGATTTAAAAGCGGATGCGCATCGTATTTTGAATATTGATCTTTCAACACACATGAAGCTCTCAAGCGAATCGGTTCCAACGGACTTGCTTCTGAAATTTTTATTAGATAATAAGGCAGAAAAACGTGGTGACAATGCACGGGATTTCCTGATTTTTCATACGCTCATGGACGCATGTGTTGAGTGTGAAGACGAACAGTTTATCCTTATCTCTAAAGACAGGATATTCAAGGAGAACATCTCTTTTAGAAGAATGTTGGCTGAAAACAATATCAAAAATTTCCAGGTATTTGACAGCATAGCATCATTCCTAAATGAGTATGGACCCAAAGTCGAATGGCTGACGAAGGAAATGGTCGAGGCTAAGATTGATGCCGAGGTGATCAGAGCTGAAATATTAAATGACATTACTTGTTTCCCCAGCTACGTCAGCAAATATTATCGCGAAAGGGATGGTGATGATTTACCGCTGTTGGAGCATCTTAATATTAAAGCGGTAAAGATTCATGACTTCTATGTGCATCCGCATCCAAGCACGGATGAGCTGATGATAAATGTGGAGGTTCGGGTCTCCATGCAGGCGCTATATGGTCCCTCCCCCGATCCGGAAAGTTTGCGGATGTTTTTAGAGAGCGGTCCGACAAAAACTGTTTCCAGCCCGGAGAATTTTGATTTACAGGGGCGGGTGGTCTTTGATGAAGATATTCTTTTCTTATTCGAGGGTAGACTCGATCAGGAGCATCGATCTATTGAAGACTTTAAATTTGTTGACTTTATGCCAGATGGCTTCAGGTATGAGCATATGCGCTTGGGTTTTGCCTTTAGCCTTACGCCCCTAGATCCCTACATTTCAAATTGAATCAAGTGGATCGACACGAATATTGGAGGGCTAATCCTCTTTCAGTAAAATATGGAAGACCGGCTCCAGCTCCAGAAAAAGGTAAAGGAAGGTAATCAGCTTGACAGCATTTGTTTTAGTTCCAATTGAGGTTAGCGAACCGTGTAAAATCGCATGACGGTTTAAAAGGTCTGCTCCATCTGTTTCATCTTTATAGTAGCTGTAATAGGTATTTGCGAATTTCACAAAAGAACTAAGTAGCGGGCCGATCACACCCAAGTTGGTCTCCTTAATCTTACTAACTTCCTGTTGCCACCCGCTGATTGATCCGCTCTCTCTATGCCTTCTCCCCATAACTTTGACCATTGCGCTGAAATACATTAGGTGTTCACTGTTACTAGCATCATATCCGCAGCTTTCAAAGAATTTGCATAGCTGTTTGACGTCCTTAGTCAACTTGGTGACTTTTAAGAAGCTCCTCGAAATATGGTCAAGAAGTGGAAAAATAGTCGTGATAGACGCAAGATAATAACCTTTCCTATAGGTTTGAAACACGTTATACAGCACAATCTTTTTATCTGAGAGGTTAGGATTTTTGTTTAGTTGCTGCTCAATAAATTTCAAATTACAATCGAATGCCGTCACTACGCCTTCGCTGAAGTCTTGTTTAAAAAATGTTTTGTTAAAGAATGGGAACAACAAGAAATCCCAAACTGGTGTATGGTTGGGTATTTTATGTACATGTTTAATAATCCGTTTATAAGGAGGAAACCAGTCAAATAACGGGCGCTTTTTTTCCTTATTGAAGCTGGCTTTATGGAAATTTAAGCGATTGATAAAGCCGATCTTGATATGTTCCGGATCAAACCATAATGGCAGCGGCCAGTCTTCTTCACTATAGGTCATTGTTACAGACTCAAATAGATGCAGGGTACTTTGCCTGAGATAAAGATTAAAAGATTGCTCAATGTTTTTAGGATATTCACTGGTATATATTTCGGGCTTTTTGGGTATCAGGCGTTGCAGATGCTCGAAATTTTTCTTGAAGCGTTCTGGGCTGATCATAGGTGATTGAAGTCTATGCGGAAGTTAAATTGTGCTCTTTAGGCTTGTCCAGGTCAAAGGGATAGCTCACGTTTTGCAATTCTATTTCAATAAGTTCACGAAAGACATCCGGGGTAACTCGGGTCCAATCCATATTTTGAAGAATATCGTATTCTTTCACGAGGTACAACATATACGGTCTTCCGTAACCATCTATCAGCATGTTAAATGCGATAAGATACAGTTCACCCTGAGATAATTGGGCTCGGGTTATCGTTGCATAAAAATTTTTCTGAGCACGATCAAGTTCTGAAAAGTATATAAACTTGAAAATATGGTACAAGTGGCGGAAATAATGGTTAAAGCTGCTTGCGTATTTATTATAAAATTTTTCGTGGTAAAATTTGTTAAGTAGCGACTGGGCATTGGACGGACTTTGAGGTGTAATGGTCAGGCTGTTCGGCTGTGGTTGGATATGTGTTTGCCGGTGATGTTTGGCGAAGTTTTCTACGCTCAGAAAACAAAACAGATCATTTTGTGCTTCTTCGATCACCTGCCTGCTTTCAGCAGCCCCTAGCTTTAGATTCTTTACGATCTCGTTCTGAAGATTGAGCATATTGAAGAAGGTGTTTTCAAACCGCTGGAGTTTCAAAGTGTAATTTTGATCGATCGCTTCCTCCCGAGACAGTTTTGAGTCCTCCCGCTGAAGACGTAATTCATTTCTTTGTAACAGGATAGTCCAGATAATTCCTGCGAACGCAAGACCAGAGAAAAGTGCGTTGACTGCTCCAAACATATCACCGAATGTTCCTCGGTCATTTATGTTTTCTTTCCCGAGTTGATCGTTGAGCGTGTAGTAATTTAGGAACCACAATCCGATCACAAAAACTACAGTCAGTATAATCGATACTATTTGCCATCTGCTGAGGGCTGTAGCCTTTTTGTCTTTAGCAGGCGCTTCCGAAGATTTAATTTTCTTTATCCAGAGCATTTCAATTAACTATATGAACAATGATACTGTATTTGTTAACAATTGCCAACATCAATTTTTCGGTTTCCGCACCATGGACCCATCATCGGCGAAATTATCTTCGGTTTTTCTATCTTTAAGGATCTATTAATGTGATTATGAAAAGGATAATCGAATATCTCCCGCTCCTGTCTGTGTGCCTGATTTATTTCGGGTTCTGTAACCTTCATGCGTATTATCAGGAATTCAATATTGACATCTATGCATATATTACGACCTCCGAGATTATTATGGCATTTTTTCCGACATTGGTATTTGTTGCCAGTATTGCCAGTGCTTCATTGATCCAGGAGGTAGTGGGAAAACCGGTGGTCGTGCACGTGGCAAATCCGCAAGAGTCTACAGAACCAACATCCCGTTTGATGAAATTATGGGTGTCTGCGTCAAAGACGTTGATCACCTGGCTCGCAATTTATTTAGTCCTCAACTTTGCCATACGTTGGTTGCTGATAAGATATTTTGACTTCAAGCCATATGATTTCCAGACTTATAACATTTTTTCTGGATTATTTCTTTTAGTTACTTGTCTGGGCTTTCTGGCCTATACAGATCAGAGAGATGTATTGTATAAGAACCCCGCTGTAGTGGCCATGATTCTCGTCTTCTTTATTGGGAGCCAAATCAACTCTTACCGAAGATTGGATGCGGATAAGATCAAGGCTGGTATGGCGCTTCGGGAACTATCCTTTCGTTACCATAACAGGCCAGTTGCTACCGGCAGGTCACTGATGTATATCGGACAAACTTCCGGGCAGCTTTTTTTATATGACAGAAAGGGCAAAAGCACGTTTGTGTATAAAACCTCAGAACTGGATTCCTTAGTCATCAAACACTGAATATGGATAAAGATCCATTTGTAACGAGGCTGACCGAGCTAGCTTCAGACTTGATAAGAGCTACCGATTCCGGTAAGGGTTCGGTTGAAGGCTTTGAGCCTAACCGAAACCTTTTGCCTCACGAGCTATATTTCTATAGTTGTTTCCAGGGAATGGGTTCGATTCATACACTCATTCGCCAACTGGACCAGGCGGTTATTTTCTTTTCGAGTTTCCGATCAACAAAGGCTATGAAGAACAAAAGCATTACACGCTTTGATCATATGGTGTACCATTTGGAAAACTATGTTCTAAGGGTAACTGGGGTTCTGGACAGGATGCTCATTTTCACTAACCAAATTCTCAGATTAGGACTCGAGGAGGCTAGCTGTAAGCCGCATATGATGTTAACCGGTAAAAACGGTAAGAAAGGCGTCGCAACAATAAAAATTGAAGCGGTTCCTGGGCTCTTTGAAGCCTTGGATGGGATAAGGATGTTCGTGGATGGTTACCGAAATCAGCGAAATGAGGTAGCGCATGCCAGAAGATGGGAAGCACCTGACATGCGAGAGATAGAAATGTACCATATTGTCATGGCTAATACAAACGACCTGGAGCTGATAAAAAGGGAGTTTATCATTAAGCGGGAAACCGATGAGAAAATGTGGGCCTATAAAGCCCAGATGCTCGAAGCTAATTTGGAGCTTAAAAAGTTGATAGGCCAGTCATTTAAGATTTTGCAAGGCTGCTTTGAGGCAAAGTACGCCAATTTAAAAACGTGAATATAGTATTTTCCAAGGTCGGGAGACTGGCAATTGTTCACTGAGTAAGCTAATGGCTGCAGAGGCATATCAATTATTTCCACCCATCTACTACAACAACATCCAAAATAACTAAAACGCTCTAACGCCTCAGATAGCTACTCTGGAGTGATAGCTGTTGTCGTCATTTCATCTAGGATCATTTCGAGTTTCCCTAATTCGGAATTCCGGTAGTGTGATTCATGTCCGCGGATGATTTCCAGTGGCGGAATCTTTTCATCGATTCTGCTCAGCTCCGCTTCAGTGCGTGGGCGAGTATGCGCTGTTGAGGAAGCATTCAGTAATTGTCGGGAGACGGAGGCGGTCATGCGGAACTTGCTGCACAGGACATTGCATAGTCCCTGATCTTTATTATCCTTAACCGGTAATACGACGTTGAACAAGTTTTTTAACGGCTTTTTAGGTTTTAATGAGATGTTCGTTGAGGCGTAAAGTATGCCATCTATATCTCCTCTGTTTCTTACCCATTGTAGCAGGAGCTGTGGAAGCACATATTCTGGTTTAAAGCTGTCGGCTGGTTGGGTGACTTTTATCGAGCATGCAGCAATCAAGGGCCAGATCATGAGATAACGATAGGCTGAAAGTTTCATGGGATTATTACCCCAGTTGGGTTTGGTCAGATCCAGACATTTGATGTTATCAGTGGATTCTAAACGAACGGCTTGAAATCGGTCCAGGTTAGGCCGTTTCAATTCTTCCCAGGTTACGTATAATGATTTGCCGAGATAAAGTGAGGGGAAACCCGGTATGCTGTATCGTTGGGTGCTAACCCTGCCCCTGAATTCAAAAGGGATATGAAACATTTCTCTGGCTTTGAGTGCAAAGTTATCTTCTTTAATACGTATGCGGTAAAAGCTCTCTCTCTTGCCGAACTCACGGATTGTCTCTAATGTTTTGAAAGACCTCACCCTGGAATTCATCGTAACCTGGAAATGATCATAAGCTTTTGCTGGCTGCCCGTCAAAGTAATATTCCAGGGTCTGCCTTAATCCCTCAATAAATTTCTTTTGGACAGTAATGATGGATTGGACGCTTCTGTTCTCTTTAATCCCTTCAAATTTTACTGAGCCTTCAGTAACCTGTTCGAAGAGCGCAATGTAGGCATCAAACATTACATCGATCGATGCACGGAAGCTTTTTCCAGGTGCAAATGACTTCGGTAGCCTTAACAGTGGGCTGTCAAATATTTCTTGAAATTTCATAGTTGAGCATCAAGTCTTAGCATTGCAATTTGGGATTTTTTTCCCAACTAATCCGCAAAATCCAACAGTTCCTTAGGGCTGACTTCCAGGCCTTCGGCCAGGGCGATGATGGTGGTCATGGCCAGGTCTACCTGGCCTTTGCTGATGCGCTGTACGTGGCTGTATTCCAGGCCGGACTTGGCGGCGAGCTGGCGCAGGGAAAGTTTGCTGCCTTTGCTTTCGCTGTATGCTTCCATCACCTTGAGCAGGTGCTGGGCAAATTGGTTTTTTGCTTTTTCTTTCCGGTCCATTTCCGGCAATTTGGAATTTATGGGCCGGAGTGTTGACGTATGTTCATACGTCAATTAGTAATTTCATTTGACTTTTGCAAATAATGGGCTGGTATTCTGATAGGTTGTGGCGATGCCTTTTTGCGGTTGTATGGGTATTGGGGGCTGCTTTTTGGAAAATGCTATGCTTTGGGGAGGGGAAATGGTACGTTTTGTTGAGGGGTTTTTCGCCTGCCAAAGACACATTTGCCAGGGTCGGCTGCAGGGTTTTGCGGTTGATTTTTTACCAAATGTAACGGGTGGTTGCCTATGATGTGATGTGTACTTTTTTTCATTCCTATTGTGAGAGTTATGGCCAGTTAACGGGCGGGGAATGGTTTACTTAAAATTCAATCTATGCCTAAAAACATCTCTAAGCAGGAGTTTCGTGATTTGCGTGTCAAACTGAAACTGATCGCTGCTAAATCTACGCTCTCTTGCAGTCAGCAGTTTAATGAATCGATGTCACTGATTACCGGGTTTTTGGACCAGCTGCGCGAGCAGGTGACTACCGTAGCGTTCCGGGATCAGCTGGAGGAGATTTACTTTTTCAAGTTCGAAAAGCCGGAGTATTATTCGCTGAAGATTTTCGAGGTGGCGCGCTTCACGCTGGTCAATCAGAAGCCTAAAGGGACTCCGGAGATGCTGCGGCGGTATTTTATGGATGAGCTGATGTTTGTGGCCAGGTTTTTCAGGCAGTATGGGTTTTATTATGAATATTTCCGTTCCGGTTTTACTGAGCTGGATGATACGTTATTTCTTAGGGGTAGCATGGTGCAGCCTGCGCTGCTGGCGGAGGTGCCGGAGCTGGACAGTGATTTCTGTACTTCAGGGGATTACCTGTTTGCTAAGTTCATGGCTTATGAGCTGCTGCAGGATTATATCCTGGAGGAGCTGAAGCAACTTGATTCGCAGGAGCCGGTGGTCATGCAGCTGGGTGCTGCTGGCGCAAAGCGCTGGCTGGACTGGACGGGTGAGGTGGTGAATCTGGTGGAACTGGGCTATGCGCTGTATGTTTCCCGGCAGATGAATGAGGGAAAGGCTTCGCTCTCGGAGATCTTTCGCTGGCTGGAGGAAAGTTTTGGGGTGGAGATCGGGATTCCGGCGAACCGGTTCAGGGAGATCAAGCGGAGAAAGCGGATTACCCGTACGCATTTTCTGGATTTGCTGAAGGTGGATTTGCTGCGGTATATGGATAAGGATGAAGGTTGATTTTCGTTTTTGTGTTTGATGTTGAGCGGGTTACAGGTGATGTCCGGATTTATTGATCCCTAGTAGAGACCAACGGATTTTTCCTTTTTCAAATTTTGTCTTTGTCATTCCGCAGCAATGTCGCTGCGGATAAATCAAAAATATTATGATGGTATTTCAATCATTTACCTGGCAGCAGTTTTTAGTGGCTGCGCTGATCCTTGGCCTGGTGTGGTATGCGCTGGTCGGGCTGATCTTTTACCGCTCTGAAATTAGGGCTTTTCTTTCCGGGGCTAAACCTGGGGGGTATCAGCCCCTCTCCCACGGATGGGAAGATCAGGTGGACGAATTAGCGCCCAGCCTGATGGGGGAATCCCGGCTGAATGCCGGGGAAAGTGTGCTGGAAGCGGATGCCTTTAGTTTTGTTGCTGCCGGTTCAACCGGCGAGGCGGCTGTTGATCCTTTGGGCGATCTGGCGGATGTGCAGCAGGAGATCAAACACATCGTTACGATCCTGGAAAAGGAAGACGGCACCAAGGACGATTTCTTTTCCCTTTTTGCCCTTGTGCGGGCAAAGTACCCGAAGGTGGCCGTTTCAGATAGGATTCCGGAGCTGAACGTATTTATCCGGGAGCACGCGCCTTTTCATTTGAGCGCGGAGGAAATGGAAGGGCTTTGGGTATAGGCGCTTGACTGGCTTGAGGGTAAAAGTTGGCTGAGCCGGATTGGATGCAGGCTTAGTGCCTTTAGTTTTTTACAATAATTTTTATTAGATGAATAAGAATAAAGTGCAGCCTTCGGGCAGTAAAACAGGTAAAGGCTTACTGGCCTTTATAATCATCGGGGTGTATGGGATATTCAGTGGCCTGTCTGCCAAAGCGCAGAATGGTGAGGCGGGTATTCAGGAGGCGACCAATAAGGTGGTCGGTTATTTTGATACGGGCTGTGATCTGATGTATGCTATTGGTGCGGTGGTGGGATTGATCGGTGCAGTTAAGGTCTTTAACAAGTGGAATGCGGGGGAACCGGATACCAATAAGGTGGCTGCGGCCTGGTTTGGTTCCTGCATTTTCCTGGTGGTGGCTACGGTGCTGAAATCGTTCTTTGGGATATAGGAGCTGGTCTAGTTGAAATTAAGGGCCGGGCGGCACCGCCTGGATAAGAATGGCACCGCCGTCCGGCCTTTTTAATCTTTTTATCATGAGTGTAGTATTTAAAATCAATAAGGGGGTAAATAAGCCGATTGAGTTCCGGGGGCTGTATGGCCAGTACATTGGCTACCTGGCGGGCGGGCTGGTGGTGTTGCTGCTGTCCTTTACGCTGCTGTATATCGCGGGGATGCCGCTGGTATTGCTGTTGCCCTTGATACTCAGTCTGGGTTTTGGGCTGTTCTTTTCGGTGACCAGGCTCTCTAAGCGCTTCGGGGTTCATGGTCTGGGTAAGTATATCGCTAAGCGGGGTTTGCCCAGGTATGTTAAGTTTCGTTCGCGCAGGGTGTTTACCGGTTTGCGCATAGCGGCCAGTAATCAGGAAAGGCAGGTGGTATGATCGAGATTGAAAAAATACTGCCGGTCTGGAAGGTGGAGTCTGATGCGATGATTTCGATGTTTGGGGATGTGACCATCGGGTTTGAGCTGCGATTGCCTGCGCTGGGTACCCAGTCGGTGGCGGATTTTGAGGCGGGGCACCAGGCTTTTGTCAAGGCGATCCGGGTCTTGCCTTCCGGGACAGTGCTGCACAAGGCGGACTGGTTCCAGCGTGGGTTGGTTTCCCCGGTGGGACGTGCCGGGAATATGCTGGACGGGGCGGCGGACCGGTTCTTTGCAGGCCGGAGGATCCTGGAGCAGGAATGCTATTTGTTTTTAACGATGAAGCCTTTGGGACGGAAATTGTCTTCTTCGGGATACGCGAACATCCTGCGGCGTTCGATTGCGCCGGTCGGGGCTGTGGATGAAAGCCGCCTGGCGGGATTTTATGCGGCCTGCGGGGCGTTCGAGCGGATCTTAACCGATAGCGGCCTATTTTGTTTGCGTCGGCTGGATGGCGATGCGCTGGCAGGGACGTCGGTGCGGCCTGGGGTGATCGAGCGGTATTGCTTTCTGCTGGGGGCGGATAGTGCACCGCTGATCCGGGATGTGCACATCCGCGAGGAAATCCGGATCGGGGATCAGTATTGCCAGCTGTATAGTTTGGGGGATGCGGCGGATTTGCCTGCGCTCTGCGGGCCGCGGATCAATTACGATAAGTACTCGACCGACAGGACGCGGTATAGTGTGGGTTTTGCCAGTCCTTTGGGCCTGCTGCTGGATTGTAACCATGTGTATAACCAGTATATTTTTATCGGGGATTCGCTGAAAACGATCAAGGCTTTGGAGGCGAAGAAGCTGCGTTTACAGTCTTTATCGGCCTATTCCAGGGAGAACGCGATTTCCAGGGATGCCTGCAATGACTTTTTAAATGAGGCGATTGCAACTGGTAAGCTGCCGGTACAGGCGCATTTTAATGTGCTGGCCTGGGGGGAAAGCAGAGCTGAGCTGGCGGAGGTGAAAAATAAGGTCTCTTCTGCGATGGCCTTGATGGATGCGGTGTGTAAGGAGGAAACCGACGGGGCTGCGCAGATCTGGTTTGCGGGGATGCCGGGCAATGAGGCGGATTTTCCGATGAATGATTGCTTTGATACCTTTGCTGAACAGGCGGCCTGCTTTCTGAATGTGGAGGGCGGTAGCGTTTCGGATGCTGTGGGTTTGCGGCTGTCGGATCGTTTGGGTGGGAAGCCGCTGCTGGTAGATTTGTTTGATGCGCCGATGAAGTCGGGCCTGATTACCAACCGGAACCTGTTTTGCTGCGGCAGCAGCGGGGCTGGAAAGTCAATGGCGATGAACCATTTGCTGCGTTCGCTGTATGATGATGGGGCGCATTGCGTAACCATTGACATTGGGGGAAGCTACCGGGGTTTGTGTGATGCCTTAGGCGGCTATTACTTTACTTACACCGAGGCGAGCCCGATCCGCTTTAATCCATTTTTTATCGGTGCGGGCGATGTGCTGGATGTGGAAAAGAAGGAGAGTTTGAAAAGCCTGCTGATCGCGCTTTGGAAGAAGGACGGCGACGATTATAACCGAAGCGAGTATGTGGCCATTTCCGGGGCGATTTCCATGTATTATGATTATCTGGAGGAGAACGCCGGGGTATTTCCTTGCTTTAATACTTTTTATGAGTTTTTAATGGAGCGGTACCTGGTGGTATTGGAAAACGGCAAGGTGAAGGAGAAGGATTTTGATGTGTCGAATTTTCTGTATGTGCTGAATCCTTACTATAAGGGTGGCGAGTTCGACTATTTATTGAACGCTTCAGAAAACCTGGATTTGCTTGGGGAACGCTTTATTGTCTTTGAACTGGATAACATTCGCTCGCATGAGATCCTGTTTCCGGTGGTGACCATCATCATTATGGAACTGTTTATTTCCAAAATGCGTAAGCTCAAAGGGAAGCGCAAGGTGCTGGCGATTGATGAGGCCTGGATTGCCATTGCCAAGGCGGGTATGGCCGGATTTATCAAATACTGCTATAAAACGGTTCGTAAGTTCAATGGGATCGCGGCGCTGATCACCCAGGAGGTGGATGATTTGATCTCTTCCCCTATTATCAAGGAGACGGTAATCAATATGTCGGACACCAAGCTGCTGCTGGACATGCGCAAGTTCATGAATAAGTTCGACAAGCTGCAGGAGGCTTTGGGCTTGTCGGATAAGGCCAAAACAATGCTGCTGTCGCTCAACCGGGCCAATGAGCCGGGCCACCCCTACCGGGAGATCTTTATCGACCAGGGCGGCCAGCAGATGAATGTGTACCGCAATGAGCTTTGTTTGGAGGAGTACCTTATTTATACGACCGAGGAAAGTGAGAAGCTGAAGGTGGAGGCTTACGCTGCCAGGTATGGCGACATCCACCGCGGGGTCGCCGCCCTGGCTGCTGACATCCGAAACGGAGTGACGCGGTTGTAGCGGCTTTTAATCTTCGTATCTATTCACCTAAATCTAGTATTATGAAATTAGTTAATGTTATTTGTTTGTTTGCGCTTTTGCTGGTATTGTCTGTATGTAGTTGTAGGAATCGTGATACAGAGGAAATGTCTGGCACTTATGTGAACCATGCAGCCAGTGAATTCAGTATGGCAGATGATACCCTTGTATTGAGCCCACTTGATGGGGATCGCTTCCAGGTCAATCGAAAGACGGGTTACCGTTTGCTGGATGAATCCGGTAAGCCGGGCAAGCTGATCCTGGAGTCTGAGACCTGGGAGGTGCTTTGGGATGAGGCGCTGGGCGCATTTCAGGACAGGCGAAAAGGCAGAACGATTTCATTTGACCGCAAAACGGGTGAACTGGTACTGGAAAGCAGCCGCTATAGGCGCATGAATTAATCAAAATGTATCATGAAAAGATTGTTAAAATGTATGAGAACCTATATGGTTGTCCTGCCACTGAGCGTCACGACTTTGCTGATTGCTTTGCCCTCGGGGGCGAGTGCCCAGCTGGCGATAGCGGAGGTGATAAAGGCGGGCGTTAAAAAAGTAATTAAGGCAGTGGACCTGCGCGTCCAGCGCCTGCAAAATGAAACGATCTGGCTGCAAAATGCGCAGAAGGCGGTGGAGAATACGCTCTCCAAGCTGAAGCTGGATGAGATCTCGGACTGGACCGAGCGGCAGCGGGCCTTGTATGCGGATTATTACCAGAAGCTTTGGGAAGTCAAATCCATGATCGCGGCCTATAAGCGGGTCAAGGGATTGGCGGAGACGCAGGCGGCGATAGTTAAAGAGTACAGCTGGGCGATTGGGCTTCTTGGAAAGGACAAGCATTTTACCGCGGAAGAGCTGCTCAGCATGCAGGAGGTCTACCGGGGGATTCTGGATGCGAGCATCAAGAACCTGGACCAGGTGTTCGTGGTGGTCAGTTCCTTTAAAACCCAGATGGCAGATGCCAAACGGCTGGAGCTGATTGAGGCCGCCGCGGAGGCGATGGACCAAAATTTTGCGGATTTAAAGCAGTTCAATAACCAGAACATTATGCTATCGATCCAGCGGGCGAAGTCGGAGTTTGAAGTGGAAGCATTAAAGAAGTGGTATGGGCTGGCTGAGTAGAAGTTTAGGGATGCTGCTGGTGATGGTGCTGCTCTCAGCAGGTACTCAGGCGCAGACCTGGGCGGAATGGTTTAAGCAAAAGAAAACTCAGAAAAAGTATTTGCTCCAGCAGATTGCAGCCCTGGAGGTCTATGGCAGTTATCTGAAAAAGGGTTACCAGGTGGCAAATGAAGGGCTGTCCTTTATCCGGGATGTGACTGGCGGGGAGTTTAAGCTGCATGAGGCTTTTATTTATGGGCTAAAAAAGGTGAGTCCTGCGGTGAGCGGAGATTACCGGATTGCGGAAGTGATTTCGATTCAGGTTTCCATCATCGGGGCTTTTAGCGCGGCCCGGTCCAGTCCGTATTTATCTGCGGAGAACTTAGGTTATATCGCGCTGGTTTCCGGGGAAGTGATGGCTGAGTGCCTGGATGATTTGCAGGAGCTGCTGCTGGTGGTTACTTCGGGTAAGCTGGAAATGAAGGAGGATGAACGCTTAGCCCGGATCGGCGTATTGCATTCTAGGATGCTGGATAAGCATGCCTTTGTTCAGGATTTCGCGGGCAATGTGCAGCTGCTGATCCGGCAGCGGGAATCGGCTCAGCGCGAGTTATCCGAGGTAATTCAAATGTTTCATTTTAAAGAGTAGGTGATGAAAAAATATGTCATATGGCTAGTGCTGTTTTGTAGTGGGAACCTGTGCTTGGGGCAAAGCCAGGAAGCGCAGCAGCTGCTGTTGAATGTAGAAAAGCTCAGTCAGTTGAAGGGGATTCTATCAAGCATGAAAAAGGGCTATGAGATTGTTTCTTCGGGATACAGTTCGGTGAAGAACATTGCCCAGGGAAATTTTTCTTTGCATGAGGTGTTCCTGGACGGGTTGATGCTGGTGAGCCCGGAGGTGCGCAGGTACCATAAGGTTGCCGGGATCGTGTCGATGCAGACGGAGCTGGTATCGGAGTATAAGGCCTGTTTCAAGCGGCTGGGTTCAGGGGGCAATTTTTCAGCTTCGGAGCTGGAATATGTGGCTAAGGTTTATGGCAGCTTGTTGGAACAAAGCCTGGATAACCTGGATCAGCTGGTGTTGGTGATTACCGCGGGTAAGCTGCGCATGAGTGATGATGAGCGGCTAGGCATGATCGACCGGATTTATGCGGATACGGAAGATAAGCTGGTATTCCTGCGCAGTTTTAACCGGCAGGCTTCGGTACTGGATGTGCAGCGGTCGCGGGAGCTGAGGGAGGTTAACGGGCTCAAATTGTATTATTCTAATCCCTAATTAGTGATGAAAAATATCAAATTATTAACCGCAGGTGTAGCGGTGACGGGCATGCTGTTGCTGTTTCCTTCCGGGGTGCAGGCCCAAGGATGGGCGGCATATATGGGCGGCTTGCAGCCGGTATTGGATGAGGTGTATCAGGACATGCTGCCGCTGTGCAGTAAGCTGATCGGTGTGGCGCGGGGCCTGGCGGGTTTTGGGGCGTTGTGGTATATCGCCTCTAGGGTCTGGCGGCAGATCGAGGCGGCCGAAGCGGTAGATTTTTACCCGCTTCTGCGGCCTTTTGCGTTGGGCTTGGCCATTTTGCTCTTTCCGGCGGTGATTGCGCTGATGAACGGGGTGCTGAATCCGGTAGTTACCGCTACGCGGGCAATGGTGGCAGATTCGGATAAGTCCATTGCGGCACTGTTGAAGCAAAAGGAAGCGGCGGTGAAAAAGAGCAGGCAATGGCAGATGTATGTCGGCGAGTCGGGACAGGGTGATTCGGATAAGTGGTACCGCTATACGCATCCTAAAGACCCCGAACGGACCAAGGAGGGAATTTTTGAGGGGATTGGTAATGAGATGAAGTTCTGGATGGATAAGAATTATTACAATTTCCGCAACAATGTCAAGCAGTGGCTAAGTGAAGTGTTGCAGGTGTTGTTTGCGGCAGCTTCGCTCTGCATCAATACGATCCGGACTTTTTATTTGATTGTGCTGGCCATTCTGGGCCCGCTGGTCTTTGGCTTTGCGGTCTTTGACGGGTTTCAGCACACCCTGACGGTATGGGTAGCCCGCTATGTTAACATTTTTATGTGGCTGCCGGTGGCCAATATCTTTGGGAGTATCCTGGGTAAGATCCAGGAGAATATGCTGAAAATTGATATCGCGCAGATTGGCGCGGAGGGCGATACCTTTTTTAGTCCGCAAGACAGCGCGTATCTGATCTTTATGGTCATTGGTATTGTGGGGTATTTTACCGTTCCGAGTGTAGCGGGCTATATCGTCAATGCCGGTGGCGGGAATGCGATGCTGACCAAGATCAATTCGCTGGTGGTGGGTGGCGGAAACTTTACGGCGGGTAAAGTGAGCGAGGGCCGGAACATGCAGCAGGATGCCGTTGGGGATATGGCCCGGAAAATTTCGGGCTCGTTTTCCTCGGCTGAGGGCGGCGATTATTTTAAAGACAAGGTTTCAGGAAAACAAGCTTAATTATGTTTAAACAACTCAAAAATATTGACACGGCTTTTCAGCATGTCAAGCGGTTCAGTTATCTGTTCCTGGCAGCCAACGTGCTGGTAATGTGCTTTGGCATTTATAAGTTTAGCCAGGTGATCCGCTTGGAGCGGCAGACGGTGCATATCCTGTATCATGGTAAGGTCTTGCAGGCATTTGCCTCGGAACGCAAAAGTAACCTGGAGGTGGAGCTTCGGGACCACATCAAGACTTTTCACCAGTACTTTTTTAACCTGAGCCCGGAGGATGTGGCGATCAAGGCAGGTATCCAGAAAGCGTTGTACCTGGCGGATCAAAGCGCTAAAAAAGCGTATGATAACCTCAAGGAACAGGGCTATTACAACAACTTGATCGCTGCGAATATCTCCCAGGAAATTACGGTAGACAGTACCCGGCTGGACGTTAACCAGCAGCCTTACCGGTTTACCTGCTATGCGACCCAGAAGCTGGTCAGGTCCAGCAGTACGGTGTACCGCAGGCTGGTGACCCAGGGCACGATCCGGGATCTGGAAGCGCAGACGGATAACAATCCGCATGGCTTTTTAATTCAGAACTGGGAGACGCTGTTGAATGCGGATGTCCCGGATAAAGCGCTGGGGCAATGAAGTTGTTTGCCTTGAAAGAGCGAAGGTTGAGGGATTCTCAGCAGCGCTTTGCCGAGCGGCTGGCTTTGGCCATTGTGTCCACCCAGCGTCGTTTGGCGGATGACCTGAATGGACGAACGCGGAACTTCACAAGGCGGCGCTGGCTATGGTTACTGCTCTGCTTCTGCCTGCTGGCCGGAGGGTACTGTTTGTACCTGGTTGCAGGGAATTTATAGAATTATTTACCTAATCAAGATTTCAATGATGAAAACACAAAGTAAAGTGTCAGCAAGGAGATTGCTGCTGATACTCCCGGTGGTCTTTTTGCTGCTGGCCGGGGCAGCGTTTTACTATTTTGGTGGCAATGGCTCAGCGACGGGTAATGCGGACTCGCCAGCAGGGATCAATGCAAGTTTACCGGATGCGGAGTTTAAAAAGGAAGGCCCGGCAGACAAGATGAGCATCTATGAGCTGACTGGCAGTGATACTGCTGGGGAAGACGGGATTGCTGAGCTGGCTGATAAGCTGGCTTTCCATCCCGAGGCGGATGCGCAAACGGCTGAAATCAATGAGAAGCTGGCGGCCATTAATCGGCAGATCAATCAACCGGCCCTGCCGGTAAAGTCTGGTATCGGTTCCGGCTATTCGGGGCCTGCCCGAGAGGTGCCATTGACCAGGGATGTGGAGCGGCTGGAAAGGCTGATGAAGCAGATGCAGCCGGACTCCGCAGAAGACCCGGAGATGCGGCAGCTCGGGGCGCTGATGGATAAGATCATTGCCGTCCAAAATCCAGGGATCGAGAAAGTTGCTGCTGGCCATGCCGCTAATCCCGGTACGGACAGCCTGTTTCAGGCGATTCCGGCGGTGGTCGCTTC
>Ga0222419_100517_pt1 | contig 33276 bp, 31 predicted proteins | sample 1B20Ametagenome_FD_182474 | JGI IMG/M metagenome (GOLD analysis project Ga0222419, IMG submission 182474) | Enriched microbial communities from leaf-cutter ant dump, University of Wisconsin, Madison, United States - 1B20A (version 2) | ecosystem: Environmental > Terrestrial > Nest > Insects nest...
GTGCTCCTTCACGTAGGCGGCGAAGGCCTCGGAGGTGGAGCGACGGCGGCCGTTGATGCGGATCGTGTCGAGGGTGGGGCGCGCCGTGGTCATGGCGTGCAGCGCGCTCTTGTTCATCGCGCCGGGGCCGATGATGCCGAGGGACTTCGCGTCCACGGGGGCGAGCTTCTTGGCGGCCGCTCCGGGGACGGCTGCCGTGCGGTAGGCGCTCTCGAGGTTGCCGGACATGATCGCGAACGGCGCCCCGGTCTCCTTGTCGTTCAGCACGATGAGGTGGATCGAGCGCGGCAGCCCCTTCTCGCGGTTGTCGACGTTCGAGCCGTACCACTTGACGCCGGCGACGTCGAAGCGGCCGCCGAGGTAGGCGGGCATCGCCATGAAGCGGCGGTCGGCCGCGTCCAGGGGCATCGTCGGGAACGGGGACGACTGCGGGAAGCCGATCTGCGCGCCGTGGGAGTTCGCCGTGTTGCCCGCCATCCGGTAGTCGCCCTTGGCGACCAGCACGAGCACCTCCTCCATGACCTCCATGCATCGCGCCATGTCCTTCATGCCGGCGGCGATAACCTCGGGCTCGCTGAGGTAGAGCATGTCGATCCGGGTGTCGTGTGCGGTGTCTGCGGTCATCGCGGGTCCTCCATATCGGGTACGTCCCCACCAGATAAACCGCCAGAACAATCCCAGGTCAAATACCTTTTCCGTACTCGATTGATAGCGTTTTGCTCGCAATGCCGCCGTAACGGACCGGTAATACGCGACGCGTATCGTGCCGGGAATGGAACTGCGTCAACTGCGGTATTTCATGGCCGTCGCGGACGAGCTCCACTTCGGTCGCGCCGCCCAGAGGCTGCACATGTCGCAGCCGCCGCTGAGCGTGCAGGTCGGCCGCCTCGAGCGCGAGGTCGGCACGCCGCTGTTCATCCGCAGCACCCGGCGCGTGACGCTCACCGCCGCGGGGCGACACCTGCAGGAGCGCGCCAGACGGATCCTCGACGAGGTCGACGCGGTGCGCGCGGACATGCGCGACTACGTCGACGGGCTCGCCGGCCAGCTCACGGCCGGCTTCGTCAGCTCCGCCAACTACACGGTGCTGCCCGAGGTCGTGCGGCTCTTCCGCGCGCGGCGCCCGAAGGTGAGCCTCACGCTCGTGCCGCTCACCTCAGGGGAGCAGTTCGACCGTCTGCGCGACGGCACCCTCGACATCGGCATCGTGCGCGACGAGTTCCCCGGCGCGGCCACGGGGCCCGCGATGCTGTCCACCGCCGTCGTGTTCGAGGAGCGCCTCGTGGCGTGCCTGCCCGCGGGCCACGAGCTCGCCGGCCGCGCGGAGGTGACGTTCGAGGAGATCATCGAGGTGCCGATGATCTCCTATCCGCGGGCGCTGATGCCCGGCTACGTCGACCGGGTCACCGGGATGCTCGCCGAGGCGGGGAGCATGCGGGTCGTCGAGGAGGTCGTGCACCAGGAGACCGCGCTGGGATTCGTGGCCGCTGGCGTGGGCACCAGCATCCTGCCGGAGTCGGTCCGCCAGCTCGTCCCGCCGTCGATCGCCGTCGTCCCCCTCGCCGGCTCGCCGACCACGCGGCTGATGGCCGCGTGGCGCAGCCGCGAGGACGAGAGCGCGGTCTGCAACGCGTTCATGGAGTGCCTGCGCGACGCCGCCGCGGCCGCCTGACGGGCCGCCGGGGACCATACCGTCAGCGGCAGCCGCTGACGGCGTCGCCGGGTCCCTCGAACCCGGGGTCGAGGTCGCCCTGGGGCGGCCGGAGCACCCGACCGCCCCTCCGCCTCACTTGATCGAGCCCCGGGTGACGCCCGAGATCACCCAGCGCTGCGAGAAGATGTACACGATCAGCAGCGGCGCCATCGCCATCAGGTACGACGCGAACGCCACCGTGTAGTCGGTGTTGTACTGGCCCTGCAGCACGTACTGCGCGAGCGGCAGGGTGCGGGCGCCGGGGTCGGTGAGCACCACCAGCGGCAGGATGAAGTCGTTCCACGCCCACACGCAGGTGAGGATGCCGACCGTGGCGTTCATCGGGGTGAGCAGCGGGAAGATCACCTGCCAGAACACGCGCCAGGTCGAGGCGCCGTCCATGCGCGCGGCCTCTTCGAGCTCGAGCGGGATCGATCGGATGTACGCCGAGTAGATGAACACGTTCAGCGACAGCCCGTAGACCGTGTAGAGGATGATCACGCCGACCTGGTTGTCGAGCCCGAACATCGCCGTCTGCTTCACGAGCGGCAGCATGATGATCGGGAAGGGGATGAACAGCGCGGCGAGCAGGTAGTAGAAGACGCCCTTGAACAGCGGACGGTGCATGTTGCGCGCCAGCGCGTAGGCGACGACCGAGCTCGTGAACATCGTGAAGACGACCGAGCCGACCGTGATCAGCGCCGTGTTGAGGAGAGCCTGCGGGAACCGCGTGCGCTCCCACGCCTCGGCGAAGTTCTCCCAGCGCACCGGGTTCGGCCATTCGAAGCCGGTGCCGCCGACGAGCTGGTCCGGCGTCTTCAGGGCGACGACCACCGCGAGGTACAGCGGGATGAGCACGGTGAGCGCGCAGACCGCGATGACCGCGGTGGCCCACCAGTTGGTGCGGCGGGTGTCGTCGTCGCGCTCGGCGGAGCCTCGACGGCGGCGGCCGCCGGTGACGATCGACGTGGTGGAAGTGGTGGGGGCTGCGACAGACATCAGGCATCCGCCTCTCGGCGCTGGAGGACACGGAACTGCAGGAGGGAGACGATCGTGATCACGATGAAGAAGACCACCGCGTTGGCCGTCTGGTAGGCGAACTCGCCGCCGCCGTAGCCGCCCTTGAAGATGAGCATGGTCACGGATTCGGTCGAGGTTCCCGGACCGCCGTTGGTGAGGGCGACGATCGGGTCGAACACCTGCAGGTAGCCCTTCAGGCTCAGCACCACGTTGATCGTGAAGAAGGCGCTGATCAGGGGGAAGGTGATCGCCCAGAACTGCCGCCAGGTCGACGCGCCGTCGAGCGACGCCGCCTCGTAGAGCTCGGAGGGGATCGTCTGCAGACCCGACAGGTAGATGATGATCGTGAACGCGCAGCCCTGCCAGACGGCGAGGGTCACGATGGCGAGCCAGGCCCAGTCGGGGTTCGACAGGATGTTGTCGGCGATCAGCGGGATGCCGGGCAGGAGCTTGGGCAGCGAGTTCGTGAACAGGTACTGGAAGACGTAGCCGATCACCAGCATCGCGAGCACGTAGGGCACGAAGTACACGCCGCGGAAGAAGTTGCGCGCCTTGATCTTCGCGTTCAGGCCCATCGCGATCGCGAGCGAGATCGCGTTCGTGAGGACCGTGGCGACGATCGCGAACAGGAACGAGAAGCCGTAGGCGCCCCAGACCCGGTCGTCCTTGAACAGGTTGAGGTAGTTCGAGATGCCGACGAAGTCCCAGTCGCCGTAGCCCGCGTAGTTCGTGAAGCTGAAGAACACGCCCACGAGCATCGGCACGGTGTGGAACAGGGCGAAGGCGATGACCGCCGGCCAGATCATCCAGTAGTACGCCGACAGGGCGCGCGGCGAGGACGAGCGGATGCGGTCGGCCCGCCTGCTGCGGGAGCCGCCGGATGCCGACGATCTGACCGCTTCGGTGAGAGTGCTCATGATCGGTCCTCCGTCACGGGGATGGTGCGGGCGGCGATCTTGCGCCACTCGTTGTCGAGGGTGGCGAGCGTGGCATCCGCGTCGCCGGTGAAGATCGACTCCTGCACGAACTCGGCGAGCGGGATGCCCGGCGGGATCTGGTGGTCGAGGAAGCCGGTGATGCGCCCCTCGTCGAAGAACGGCTTGACCGACTGCAGGGCGAGGTCGTCGCTGAGGTCGGCGCCCTCGACCGAGGGGATCATGTTCTGCGAGGCCGCGAACTCCTCGATCACGTCGGGGCGGAACATGAACTCGATGAACCGCAGCGCCTCTTCGCGGTGCGGGGTGTTGCGGCCCATGGTCACGGTGACGTCGACGCCCGAGACGATCAGCCGGTCGGCCTCGTCGTCTGTCGGGTACGGGAAGATCGCGGCGTGGATGTCGGGGTTCACCTGCTTGATGCCGTTCACGGCCCAGATGCCCTGCAGGAGCATGGCGGCCTCGCCGCGGGCGAAGGCGGCGTTGCCGTCGTCGTAGGTGGCCCCGCGATAGCCGTCCTGGGCGTAGGAGTACAGCTGCAGCTCGCGGTCGAGGGGCTCGGCGAAGTCCTGCGCGAACGAGGCCTCCGAGTCGGGGCCGACGTCCTCGCCCTCCGCGCGCATCTCGTCGAAGAAACCGTCCTGCACGGCGTAGGCGCCGAGCCCGTTGAACGAGGGCACCGAGGTCCACGAGTCGGCGAGGGTGGCGTAGATCGGCTGGATGCCGGCGGCTTTGAGCGTCTCGCAGGCGGCGATCAGCTCGTCCCAGGTCTCGGGCACCTCGATGCCCTGCTCGGCGAAGATGTCGGCGTTGTAGATGATGCCGTTGGCGTTGTTGACGTAGCCGAGGCTGTTCACCTCGCCCTGCTTGTTGCCGAGATCGGCGAGGATGTCCTGCACCGCGGGGTTGATGGTGTCGAGCACGGGCTCGTCCGAGAAGTCGTAGAACACCCCCGCCTGCGCGAGGCGGCCGAAGTTGCCGTTGCCGTTGAGGGTGATGACATCGGGCGCCTTGTCCTTCACCAGCAGCGTGCGGATGATGGTGTCGGCATCCGCCACCTGGTTCTGCACCACCTTGATGTCGGGGTTCTCGGCCTCGAACTTCGCGATGATGGCGTCGAAGTCCTCGCGGGCCTCGCCCTTGAACTGGAAGAAGTTCAGCGTCGTGACTCCGGGATCGCTCCCCGCCGAACAGCCTCCCAGCGTTCCGGCGAGGGCGGCGACGGCGATCGCCGTCGCAGCCCCGCGGAGCGGATGGATGGATCTCATGTCTGCGCCTCCTTGCGCGTGGGGACCGGCTGGCCGGTCAGGATCGTGCGGTCAGTTCCAGCACCGTCGAGTGGGCAGGGTGCTGCACGGGCGGACGGATGCCGGCAGCGGCGAGCTGGCGCCCGGTGAGCACGACGCCGTCCTGCGCCCAGCGCAGCGGCGACTGGCCGGGGCCGCGCTCCGCGCCGCCGGGGGTCACGACGCGGACCTCGTAGCCGCGGTCGGCGTCCAGACCGGGGATGCGCACGCGCCCGCCCGGCCAGGCCACGTCGGTGGCGACCTGCGTGATCGTGAAGACGGCCGTCGAGGCGTCCGCCGCCACAATGCCGCGCACGTCCACCCCGGGGTCGGTGTGGTCGACGTGCACCACGCGGCCGGTCGCGACGAGCGGACGGATCCTCTTGGCGAGCTCGACCCACTCGCGGATGCTCTCGCGCTCCGCGTCGTCCGTCGCGGTGACGTCCCACTCGATGCCGAAGTGCCCGAAGAGCGCGACGGCCCCGCTGAGGGCCAGGCCGACCGTGCGGCCCGTCGAGTGCACCTCGGGGGTGGTGAGGTGGGCGCCCATCAGCTCGGGCGGCACGAGCAGCCCGGTGTAGCGCTGGATGCCGAGACGCTCGAGCGGGTCGAGGCAGTCGCTCACGTGGATGCGGTCGGTGCGCTCGAGGATGCCGAGGTCGACGCGGGCGCCGCCGGAGGCGCAGCTCTCGATCTCGAGACCCGGGTGCTGCGCCTTCAGCTCGTCGATCAGACGATAGAGGGCGAGGGTGTGCTCGTGGACGCGCGCGCGGCCGCCGGGGCCGGAGGCCGCATCGACGAGGTCCCGGTTGTGGTCCCACTTGAGGTAGGCGATCGGGTACTCGTCGAGCAGCGCGTGCAGCCGCGACGCGATGCGCTCGTAGGCCTCGGGGTGGGCGAGGTCGAGCACCTGCTGCTGCCGCGCGACCGGCGGGAGGTCGAGACGGGCGCGGAGGATCCAGTCCGGATGCTCGCGGGCGAGGTCGCTGTCGGGGTTCACCATCTCGGGCTCCACCCACAGGCCGAACTCCATGCCGCGGGCGCGGACGTGGTCGACGAGCGGGTGCAGGCCGCGCGGCCAGACGTCCTCGTCGACGTGCCAGTCGCCCAGGCCCGCCGTGTCGTCGCGGCGGCCGCGGAACCAGCCGTCGTCGAGCACGAAGCGCTCGACGCCCACCTCGGCCGCGGCGTCCGCCAGGGCGAGCAGCCGGTCGAGGTCGTGGTCGAAGTACACGGCCTCCCAGGTGTTGAGGGTGACGGGGCGCGGACGGCGCGGATGCTGCGGGCGGGCCCTGAGCTCCTCGTGGAAGCGCGAGGAGAGCTCGTCGAGGCCCTCGCCCCACGATCCGATCACCCAGGGGGTGCTCACTGTCGCCCCCGGCTCGAGGATGATCTCGCCCGGTGCGTACAGCTCTCCGCCGGCGAGGAAGGCCTCTCCGGTGGGGACGCGCTCGGCGAGGAGGGAGTGGTTGCCGCTCCACGCGACGTGGATCGCGTGCACACGGCCGGATTCGAAGCCGAAGCCGGGGCGGCCGGCGCACAGCAGCAGCGAGGCGTCGGATCCTGGGCGGCCGCGGCGGCTCTCGCGCAGGTGGGTGCCGAACGTGAAGTCGCGGCGCTGCGGCGAGCGCTCGCGCAGGTGACGGCCGGTCGTGTCGAGGAGCTCGGTGGCGTCCCAGGGGACGGGGAAGGATGCCGCGAGCCGCTGCACCGTGTAGGCGCTCGTGCCGCTGTTGCGCAGTGTGATGCGCTGATGCAGGAGGCCTGCGCCGCCGAGGCCGAGCTCGATCGTGGCGGCGAGGCGCGACTCCTCGTCGGCGAGGGAGATGCGGGCGCGGGCGGCCGTGGCGTCGGCTCCGGTGAGGTGCCAGCGCGCGCTGACGCCCGTGCCGGCACGGTGCCCCTCGACCCCGGGGGTGCCGAGCCAGCCGTGCGCGGGGGTCGGCAGGAGGGAGAGGACGGGGGTCGCGTCGAGGCCGCCGGAGACGCGCTGCGGGGCGGCGGCGAGCGCCAGGGCCTCGAGCGCCTCGGGGGGCAGATCGCCGAGGTCCTCGCCCCAGTGCACGATCGCCGGGACGTCGGTCATCTCGATGACGACGCTGGTGCCGCCCGCGCGGAGGTGGACGACCGCGGGTGCGCGCCGCTCGCCGATGGGGGACGCGTCTGTGCTCACATCGCTGGAATGCATGAATTAGTTTTAGCACGAAAGCAATTACAAGGTCAATGGTCTTCTGAGCTGGGCCTCCTGCGCTCTTATATGCCAGGATGAAAGCAATAGAGGAGTCTCATGAGCACCGACGCCACGGTCGCCCGCACCGTCCTCATCCACGGCCCGATCTCGCGATCGGCGCTGGCCGTGCGGATGGGGATGTCTCCGGCGAGCCTGACCCGCCTGACCAAGCCGTTCATCGACCGCGGCATCCTCGTCGAGCTCGGCGAGGTGGCCGACGGCGTCGGACGGCCCTCGCGGCCGCTCGACGTGTCGCAGGACGTCGGCTCGTTCCTCGGCGTGAAGCTCACGGGCGAGGAGGCGCACTGCGTGCTGACCGACGTGCACGCGCAGCTGCTCGGCGAGCTGGTCGTTCCGCTCGCGTCCCATGACCCGGACGCCGTGGTCGAGACGATCGTCGAGGCCATGGCGCGGCTGTCCGCGGACGGTGAGCCGCCGGCGGGCATCGGCATCAGCGTCGGCGGAGTGACCGACGGGGAGCGGGTCGTCTGGGGACCGTACCTCGACTGGGAGGATGTGCCTCTCGGCACGCTCGTGACCGCGGCGACCGGCCTTCCCGCCCGCATCGAGAACGACCTCATAGCCCTCACCGAGGCCGAGCGCTGGTTCGGCGTCGTGCGCGGCCTCGACGGTTTCGCCGTGATCACGATCGGCGTGGGCGTGGGCTACGGGGTCGTCTCCGGCGGCGAGGTCGTCCGCGACGCCGACTCCGGCATCAGCCTCGCCGCGCACGTGCCGCTCGAGCCGCACGGGCCGCTCTGCCCCGAGGGGCACCGCGGCTGCGCGCAGGCGATGCTCGGGTCGGCCTCCATCGCCGCGCAGGCCTCCACCGCCCTGCAGCGTCCCGTGGAGTACGACGAGGTGCTGCGGCTCGCGGCATCCGGAGACCCGGCCGCCTCTGCGATCGTCGATGCCGGCGCCCGCGCACTGGGACGCCTCATCGCCCTGTCGGCGAACCTCACCCTGCACCCCGACGTCGTGCTCGCCGGGGAGGGCATGGGCCTGTTCTCCGTCGCGGAGGACGCCGTGCGTGCGGCGATCGCGGCGGATCGCGACCCCCGCGCCTCCGAGGTGCGCCTGCACGTGGACGAGAGCGGGTTCACGGCGTGGGCGCGGGGAGCCGCGGCGGTCGCCATCCAGTCCGCGTTCGAGCGGCTGTAGACCGCCGCACGCGTCGCATCCTCGGGATGACTGGCATCTGGGCTTTCTACTCGAATAGAGTTCAGTGATGGAGATGAGCGGGAGAGACATGACGAACGACTCGCCCCCGACCAGGAGCCATCCTGCGACGCGGTCCGACGTGGCGCGCCTGGCAGGGGTGAGCACGGCGGTCGTGAGCTACGTGGTCAACAACGGGCCGCGTCCCGTCGCCACGGCCACGCGCGCCCGGGTGCTCGCCGCGATGAGCGAGCTCGACTACACCCCCAACGCGGTGGCGCGCGCCCTGCGGCTGCGGCGCGCGCAGGCCGTCGGACTCGTGGTGCCGGATGTCAGCAACACCTACTTCGGCGCGCTGGCGCGCGAGCTGTCCAATCGCGCCTTCGAAGCCGGATTCGCGCTGCTGCTCGGCGATTCCGACAACGACATCGAGCGCGAGCGCGCTCAGGTGGACTCGCTCATCAGCCACCGGATAGACGGGCTCATCCTCGTGAGCCTCGATCCGGGCTCGGACGCCGAGGTCGGGGGGACGCCCACCGTGTACCTCGATCAGCGCGACCAGCCGGGCCAGCGCACGGTGGTCGTCGACAACCTCCACGGGGCGCGGCTCGGCGTCGAGCATCTGATCGAGCACGGCCGGCAGCGGATCGCCCTGCTCGGCGGCATCGTCGGATCGCCCGGCGCGGACGCTCGTCATCAGGGATGGGAGACGGCGCTCGCGGACGCCGGGCTTCCGCACGGAGAGGACCTCGTGCAGCGATCGGAGTTCAGCAGGGCGGCCGGCCACGAAGCCGCGATCGCGCTCCTCTCACAGCCTGAGCCGCCGGATGCCGTCTTCGTCGCCTCCGACGTCCAGGCGCTCGGTCTGCTCGCCGCGGCCCGTGAGCTGGGGATCTCCGTACCCGCGCAGCTCGCCGTCGTGTCGTTCGACGGCACGGACGACGCCCGATACAGCGATCCTCCGCTGACCGCCGTGGAGCAGCCCGTCGACGAGATCGCGAGCACGGCGCTGCGTGCCATCATCGCGCCCGCCGAGTCCCTGCACGAGATCGTCGACGTCGGCCTCGTCGTGCGACGCTCCTGCGGATGCTCCGAGCCCGCCTGACCGGGCGCCTCATCGCCTACTGCGCGCGCGACCACTCCTCCAGCTCCGCAGCCGTCGGGTAGGCCGACTGGGTGCCGCGACGGGTGGCGACCAGAGCGCCCGCGTCCCGGCCGTACGCGGCGGCGGCCGGAAGGTCCTCGCCGCGCGCGAGAGCCGCGACCACCGCGCCGGCGAAGGCGTCGCCGCAGCCGCTCGTGTCCACCGCCGACACCCGCTTCGCCTCGAGCGTGAGCGATGCCCCGCTCCCCGCCTCGTAGACGATCACGCCCCGGCCGCCCCTGGTGACGATCAGGTCGCTGCCGCCGAAGAGACCGCTCAGCCCGGCGAGGCTGGATCCCGCGAGCTCCTGCGCTCCCAGGCCCTCGGCCTCGGACTCGTTCAGGATGACCAGCATCCGCCGGGCCTGCATCTCCCTCCGGAGCGGGCGCAGGGGCGAGGGGTTGAGCACGAAGAGCGCGCCGAGGGCGTCGGCACGGCGAGCCGCGGCCCCGACCACCTCGTCCGGCACTTCGAAACCGGTGACGACGATGTCCGTCGAGGGAGCGAGCTGCTCGACCGCCGTATGGCGCAGCTCGAGGTTCGCGCCGCCCGCGATGACGATGACGTTCTCGCCGTCGGCGTCGACCAGTATGGTGGCCTCACCCGTCGGCGCATCCGCCCGTTGGATCGCGCCGACATCCACCCCCTTCTCGGACGCAGCGGCGACGAGCAGATCGCCGGCCGCGTCGGCGCCGACGGCCCCGATCAGCTGCACGCGAGCCCCGAGCAGGGCGGCCGCCGTCGCCTGGTTCGCGCCCTTCCCTCCCGGTGAGACCCCGACGAGCTCCGCGTGCACCGACTCGCCTGCCGAGGGAAGCGCCTGCAGGCGCAGAAGGCGATCGAGGTTCAGGGAGCCGACCACGCCGACGCGTCCTGTCCGGCCCCTCATCCTTTGAGCCCCGTGGTCGACAGCGACTCGGTGTACTGCTTCTGGAAGAACAGCAGCAGGATCATCGGGATGATGCTCAGCACGAAGGAACCGGCCAGGATCTGCCCGAGATCGACCGTGAACTGCGTGCTCAGGTTCGCCAGCACGATGGGGGCGAGCTGGCGCTCCGGCGACGTGCCGATCAGCAGCGGCCACAGGTACGCCTGCCATTGGGAGAGGAACAGCATCATCCCTGCGCCGATCAGCGCCGGCTTAGACAGCGGCAGCACGATGCTCCACAGCGTGCGGAACCGGCCGAGGCCGTCCACCTCCGCGGCCTCGATCAGCTCCTGCGGGATGCCCATGAAGAACTGCCGCATGACGAAGATCGCGAACCCGTTCGCCAGGGCCGGCAGGATGAGGCCGGCGTAGGAGTCGCTGAGCCGCCATTGCTGGAAGAGCGAGGACAGCGGGATGGCGATCGCGTCGAAGGGGATCATCGCCACCACGATGATGAAGCTGAACACGAGCCCGCGACCGGGGAACCTCATGGTGGCCAGCGCGTAGGCCGCCGGGATCGCGATCGCCAGTCCGAGCACGATCGTGAGACCTGCCACCAGGAAGCTGTTGAAGAGGCCGAGCAGGAAGGCGCCGGAGCCGAGCGCGGCGTAGTTGGTGAAGTCGCCGCCGATCGGGATGAACGCGAGCCACGACAGAGGGGTCATGTTCTCGACATAGGTGTTCCCCGGCCGCAGAGACGAGGCGAACACCCACCACAGCGGGAGGAAGACGGACACGGCGACGAGGGCCGCCGCGGTGGTGAGCAGCACGGTGGCCGCGCGAGAGCGTCGCATCAGTCGTCCTCCTTCATCATCCGGAACTGCAACGCCACGATCAGCGAGAGGATCACGAGGAGGACGACCACCTCGGCCTGGCCGACGCCGATGTCGCCGAGCAGGTACGAACGGTTGTAGATGTCGTACATGATGAGGTTCGTCGAGCCGTTCGGACCGCCCTTGGTGAGGATCTGCACCGGAGCGAAGAGCAGGAACGAGCCCACGGTGCAGGCGATGAGGACGAAGGCCATCGGGCGCTTCAGCAGCGGCAGCGTGATGGCGAACAGACGACGCCACCACCCCGCCCCGTCGATCGACGCCGCCTCGTAGAGGGATGCCGGGATGTCCTTCAGGCCCGCGATGATGAAGATCATCCAGTAGCCGAGGGCGCCCCAGGTGACCATGATGCCGATCGAGAACGCGGCCTGGTTCGCCGAGGTCAGGAACGGCTGGGCAGGGAGACCGACGCTCTGCAGGATGCCGTTGACGAGCCCGTCCGGCTGCAGCGCGGTGCTCCAGATGAGAGCGACGACGGCCCCGGGCACGGCGGCCGGGACGAAGATCATCGATCGCCACACTCCGACGAACGGCACGTGCTGCACGAGCAGCAGCGCGAGAGCCGTCGAGAGGACGACGATCACGGGGTTCAGGATCAGGTTGAAGACGAGGGTCACGACGAGCATCGAGTAGAAGTTGCCGTCGGTGAAGAGGTACAGGTAGTTCGCGAGGCCGTCGAAGGTCGTCTCGCCGGTCGCGAGCGACACGTGCTGGAAGCTCAGCCCGATGGCGCTGAAGAGGGGGACGACGCGCATCGCGACCAGGACGACCAGCGCAGGGGCGAGCATCGCGAACGCGACGAGGGTCGTGCGCCGTCGGGTGCTGCGGATGCGCGCTGTCCGGTGCTTCCGGTCGCGGGGCGGGGCAGGGCGGCGGGGGGCGACGGCGTCCGCCGCCGTCCCCCGCCGGGTGAGGGAATCGGACATGTCTACTTCAGGCGCTCGATCTGCTCTTCGATGTCGGTGATCGCCTGGGCGGCGCGCTCCTTCGGGTCGGAGCCGTTGCGGATGTCCGAGAACATCTGGTTGGCCCCTGGTTCGAAGATGCTGTAGCCGATCACGTTCGGGCGGTGCACCGAGGTGTTCTCGAGCTGATACTGCATGATCGCGCCGAAGTCGGCCGTGGCCTCTCCGCCGATCGCGCTCATCGTGTCGGCGTACTCGGCGTACGCCTCCTTGTTGGTGCCGGCGATGTGCGCGCTCTCGGCCGAGATCGCGTTGCCCTCCGGGTCGATCGTCAGGTACTCGACGAACTTCGTCGCGGCCTCCTGCTGCGTCGACTTCGCCGAGACGGCGACGCCCCAGGAATCGGTCGAGGTGGCGGGTTCCCCTCCCTCGAAGTACGGCGCGGGCGCGATGCCGTAGTCGACGTCGCCTTCTTCGGCGACGCTCACGCCCCAGGGACCCGAGATCATGAATCCGGCCTTCCCGGTCTGGAACAGCGCGCCGTTCTTGTCGTTGGTGATGCCCCGCGGCGAGAGGCCCGACTCGAACAGATCGTGGTACCAGGTCAGCGCCTTCTGCCAGCCCTCGTCGTCGAAGGTGACCGTGCCGTCGGCCTCGATGCCGTCGCCGCCGCCCGCGGATGCCCCGACCATCTGGAACTGGTAGTAGCTGTCCCACTGGTCGAACAGGAACGGGTACTCGGCGGCGCCGGCGTCCTTGACCTTCTGCGCGGCGGCGGTGAGCTGCTCGTAGGTCCACGGCTGCTCCGGATCCGACGACGGCGCCTCGACTTCCGCCGCGGCGAGGACGTCAGCGTTGTAGTAGAGGAACTGCGACGTGGTCCAGACCGGCAGCGCGTACAGGGCGCCGTCGACCTCACGGGCCGTGATCATGTCCTCGCTGACGGCCGCCGCGACCGCGGCGTCCTTCGAAGCCGAGAGATCAGCGAGGAAGCCGCGATTGGCCCAGTCGACGATGCCGCCTCCCGCGTCGACGACGAGGACGTCGATGTCGCTGCTGCCGCCGCCGAGACGCTGGTTGATGGTCGACGTGTACTGCGCGTAGGGGATGTTGAGCTGCTTGACGACGATGTTCGGGTTCGCCTTCTGGAACGCCTCGATCGCGGGCGCCCAGGTCTCTGCGGGGTCGGCGTTCGCGAACGTCAGCGTGACCTTCTCGTCGCCGCCGTCTCCGGAGCCGTCTCCGGTCGCGCAGCCGGCGAGGCCGGCGAGCGCGATCGTCGAGACGCCGAGGGCGGCGATGACGCGGATCGGTCGGGTTGTCATGATGTGTGCTCCTCTTTGAGTGATCGGGTGGCGGTGCAGGGGTACGGATGCTTCAGGCTGTTGCGATGGCGGCGACGCCGGTCAGGATGCGGCTGCGGATCTCGTGCGCTGCGGCCTCGACATCCATGTCGACGACGATTCGATGGGGGCCGTCCTCCGAAGCGGTGAAGACGGTCAGGCCGTCGGCGTCGACGGCGATCGTCCCCCTCCGGAGGTCGAAGAGATCGGGGCGGATCAGCACGAGGACGGCCAGCGGGTCGTGCGGAACGTTGTAGTCCTGCGATGCGAACTCCCAGAACCGCGCCATCTCCTTCGCCACGAGGGCGCCGAGCGGGCCGGCCACCCCGATCGCCTGCAGATCCTCCCTGTTCAGGCGGACGCGCTCGGTCTGGTCGAGTCCCACCGCGATCACGGGCACACCCGAGCGGAAGACCCGCTGAGCGGCGTCGACGTCACAGCGGATGTTGTGCTCGACGACGCCCTGCACGAACTCGCCGCCCATGAGGACGATCTGGGAGATCTCGGACTGCTCGGACTCGACAGCCAACGCGATGTTGGTCAGGGGCGCGATGGCCGCGATGCGAGGGGATGCCGCGAGCTCGGCCACCGCGTCGCCCTCGGCGCCGGCGGAGTAGCCGTCGAGGTCGGGGATCGTCTCCCCCTCGTGGCCCGGCCACCAGACCTCGCGTCCGGAGAGCGTCTCACGACGTCCGGCGACGATGCGCGGGGCCGGTCGACCTGCCGCGGCGAATGCGGCAGCGGCGATGCGCGCGCGCAGGGCGGCATCGCCGTACACCGTCGTGATGAGCGGCACCGCTGCTTCGCCCGATCCCAGGATCATCGCGACGGCGAGCAGGTCGTCGACATCGGTCCCGATGTCCGTGTCCAGCGCGAACGTCGTGGCGACGCCTCGCATCGCGTCGCGGGAGTCAGTGTGCTCGGTGCTCATCGGGGTCCGTTCGTCGGGTGTTGATTCCTGGACTCTACGCGAGTAGATTGCGGAGCGCAACACCGAATCTACTCGTGTTGAATACTGCGCCCCCACGGGGGCCGCCCCACCGAAAGGACGACGACGATGACGTCACCGCACCACCGGAAGAAGCGCTCCGCCCTCGCTGCGGCGAGCGCCGCCATGCTCCTGCTCGCCCTCTCCCTGTTCGGAGGGGCGCAATCGGCATCCGCACTCGGCGCGTGGTCCACGCCGACCCTCGTGTACGACCCGAACCTCGTCCAGACCACGGCGTACTCGTACGCTCCGAGCAAGATCACGGGCGCCTCCGACCGCGTGTGGACCTGCCACAGCCGCAGCTCGGGCGCCGTCCGCGACGACATCTTCCTGACGACGCGAACCGGCGGCGGCGTCGCATCCAGCGTCTCGGTGCTCTCCGGCGGCGGCACCGCATGGGACTCCTTCCACGTCTGCGACCCCTCGGTCGTCCGCGTGGACGTCACCTACGGCGGCACCCCCTACAGCTACGCGATGTTCTACCTCGGCAACGACGCCGACTGCTCCTGTCACAACCAGATCGGCGTCGCCTTCTCGACGGGACTCGACGGCCCATGGGTCAGATACCCGAGCCCGGTCATCGCGTTCGACGCCACGAAGCCGACATCCGCCTGGGGAGAGGGACAGCCCAGCGCGACCACCGTCGACGCGGCGGCCGGCACGGTCGCCCTCACCTGGAGCTCGGGCTACACGGCGGACCCCGCCGACACCAAGGCCTACTTCGCGCAGGTCTCCTTCGGCAGCGGCGTACCGGCCGTCAGCGGCACGCACCAGATCCAGACGACCGGTCTGACGGATCTGAACGGCGACCCCGACTTCCTCAACAACTTCGACATCGTGTACTCCTGGACCCGCGACACCTTCTACATGGTGCGTGAAGCCCATCCGTACCCGACGACCGACCCCGGGTACATCTCCTCCGCCGTGCAGGTCGCCAGTCTCCCCGGCTCGTCCATGTGGTCGGGCACCGGTTCGTGGACCGTGCTCGACGACCTCGGCTCTTCACTGACGGGCTTCGATCGCACGCACAACCCGGGCTTCGGGAGGACGATCTACGGAACCCTTCCCGACGAGTCACGGCTCGAGGTGCTTTTCAGCACCGCGCATCTCGACCCCGGCTCCCTCTGGTCGTACAAGGTGTACGCGACGTCCGCGACGCTCTGACCGCCCGGGGCCGTCGGGTCCCCGCCCGGCGGCCCCGGGACCAGGTGCGTGATCCGCCGGGAACATCGCAGAAACATCGCGGCGATAGCCTCGCGTCGAGGACGTGGGGTGGTGACCATGACGACGCGAGGCGATCGCTTGCGGAGGGTGATCGCGTCGGATGCTGCCGGAGCGGCAGTGCTGGCCGCGGCGACCCTCATCGCGCTGCTCTGGTCGAATCTCGCCCCCGAAGGATACGACCGCTTCTGGCATACGACGGTCGGCGTCTCCGCGGGCGATGCGCACCTCGAGATGAGCCTCCTGCACTGGATCGACGACGGGGTGATGACCGTCTTCTTCTTCCTCGTCAGCCTGGAGGTGAAGAAGGAGTTCGTGCTGGGGGACCTGCGCGACTGGCGCCATGCGAGCGTGCCGGTGCTCTCGGCCGTGCTCGGGATGCTGGTACCCGCCCTGATGTTCGTCCTGATCACGTGGGACTCGCCGTACACGGCGGCGTGGGGCGTGGTCATCTCCACCGACACGGCCTTCGCCCTCGGCATCCTCGCCGCCTTCGGCCGACGCCTCCCCTCTCAGCTGCGAGTGCTGCTGCTCGCGCTGGCGGTCGTCGACGACATCGGCGCCATCCTGGTCATCGCGATCGTCTACACCGACGCGATCGACCTGCGCTGGGTCGCCGCCGCCCTGGTCGTGACCGCGATCGTGTTCGCCGCACAGCGGAGAGGCGCCTGGCGCGGCACCGTCTACGTCGGGCTGGGCGTCCTGCTCTGGGTCGCGGTCGTGAACTCCGGCGTCCATGCGAGCATCGCCGGCGTCGTCCTCGCACTCCTGCTCCCGGTGTTCCCCCCGCATCGCGAGCACGTCGGACGCACCGAGGATCTCGCTCAGCGCTTCCGCCGATCGCCCACGGCCTCGAACGGGAAGGCTGCGGCCGAGGGCATCCTCAGCTCCATCTCCGTGAACGACCGGCTGCAGCTCCAGCTGACACGCGCGGTGACGTATCTGGTCGTCCCCGTCTTCGCCCTCGCGAACGCCGGCGTCCTGATCACCGCCCAGTCGCTCGCGCACGCTCTCGCCTCGACCCTCACCTGGGGGATCGTCGTCAGCCTCGTCGCAGGAAAGCTCGTCGGCATCGCCATCGCACCCTGGGCGGGACGGCTGTTCCGGATCGGGGCGCTCCCCTCGGGGCTGCGCCCGCGGCATGTCGTCTCGGCGGCGATGCTGAGCGGGATCGGGTTCACGATCTCGCTGCTCATCGTGAACCTCGCATTCGACGATCCCGTCGCGCAGGCGGATGCCCGGATCGGCGTCCTCGGAGGATCGCTGGTCGCCGCGGTGCTCGGCTCGGCGGCCCTCTGGCTCACGGCGCGCTTCGACGCCGCGCACCGACCGCAGCGGATCGAGCTCGCCCGCCCGATCGACCCCGCGAGGGATCACCTGCTGGGGTCGATCGACGCGCCGATGGTCCTCGTCGAGTACGGGACGTTCGGGGAGTACGACGACCTCGCCGCCGAAGACGTCGTGGCCGCCGTACGGGGGCACTACCGGGACGAGGTGGCCTTCGTCTTCCGCTACCTCGCACCGGGCAGCGACTACGCGCCCGAGCGCACCCCCGAGGCGCTCGAAGCCGCGTCCGCGCAGAACCCGTCGTTCTTCTGGACGATGCGCAGCGAGCTCAACCGTCTCAGCGAACGCGGTCCGCTCGACGACGAGCAGGTGCTCCGCTCCGCCGTCGCCGTGGGCGCGGACCTCGCACGGCTCGAGGAGGACCTCCGCCGCAGCACCTTCCGCAACCGTGTCGCCGAGGACTATCAGGACGCCGATGCGATGGACCTCACCACCGCGCCGACGTTCTTCATCGACGGCCTCATGTACACCGGTCCCCTGCAGTCCTCCTCGCTGATCGCCGCCCTCGCCGACAGCCGCTCGGCCCGCGACGAGGGTCCGAGGTGACATCGTGCACGTCACGTCTGATGCTGTGACTGCGCCGTGAGAACGGCTCTCGATTTGGGTCAGCGGGAGAATCGGCCTATGGTTACAAATCGATAACGGATGAGACCGCTTGCCCGAGGAGCTTCATCATCACTTCGCGATCCCCCGAAACCGCGCGTTCTTCTGCGCCTCGCGACGAGGCGACCCCCGCAGACCCCACCACCCCGTCCCCCATGCTCCGTCGTGACCTCCGGCGGGCCCAGGCCGCGGTGGCCGCAGCCGTCGCCCAGACCGTCGAGGCCGCCGCGACCAGCAGCATGGCGGAGGCCGCCGCCGAGACCGCGCCCGCAGCCGCCGACACCGCCGACGTCGCTGCCGAAGAGGCCGCCGCCCCGGCATCCGCGGTCCCCTCCGAGGCCACGCCCCCGGCATCCGAGCCGCTCGATGCCGCCCCGGCGTCCGCGGAGCCGGCCCCCGAGACGCTCCCCGCCTCCGACGAGGAGCCCGCCTCCTCCGCGGGCCGCAGCCGCACCTGGCGCACCCGCGACTCCGGCCCTCGCCGCGGCTTCGCCGCCCCGCGCCCCGCGTCGTCGCCGTCCGCACGGCCCGAGCGCGCAGCGCGTTCCTCTCGGCGGCGGATCTGGCAGATGACCGGCGCCGCACTGGCCGTGGCCACGCTGGTCGGAGGCACCGCCCTCCCCGCACTCGGCATGGTGCGCACGGGGGCGACCGCCGTCGCGACCGAGGCGTCGGCCGATCTGCGCACCCAGTCGTTCACCGCCAGCGCGCACGTGCTGCCCGAGGTCGTCGTGAGCGGATCGTTCTCGGCCACCACCCCCGATGAGCTCAAGGAGATCCAGGCCGTCGCCGCCGCGACCGCACGCAGCGGGGTCTCGCCGATCGCCAAGCCCGGCCAGATCATCATCCCGATGGCCGCCGGCACCTACACGATGACCGACGGATTCGGCGCCACCCGGCCGGGCCGCAGCCACATGGGCCAGGACTACGCGGCATCCATCGGCACGCCGATCTACGCCGCCGCCGACGGCGTCGTCACGATGTCGCAGGACAGCTACGGCGGATACGGCGTGACGGTGCAGATCCAGCACGACGAGGACGGCAGCGTCTCCACTCTCTACGGCCACATGAACTACGGCACCCGCGCCGTGCAGGTCGGCGAGCACGTCGTCGCCGGCCAGTTCCTCGGCCGCGTCGGCAACACCGGCTACACGATCGGCTCGTGCCTGCACTTCGAGGTGCACATCAACGGCGCCCCGATCAACCCCGTGCCCTGGCTCGAGGCGCACGTCCGGTAGCAGCCGGCCGGGTCGGCGAGCGACCTCACCCGCCTGAGGGATTCTCCAGCGGCTTCCCGTCGTCGTCCGTCGTCTCGTCCTCCACCACGTCGTCGGTCGACGTGCCGTCGGGCGGATCCGCGGGCCCGCCCGATGCGGTGTCGGCCTCTTCGTCCGGGCCGGGGGTGCCGCGCGTGTTCTGAGGATCGCTCATCGCCAGCTCCTTCTCTCGATGCGGCGATCGTATGCGCGATCGGGTGGCCCCCGACCGGGGATTGACGCGCACGGCGAAACAGGGAAGACTTGCCCGCCGCGCGGCCGGATCGGCGCGGCGCGGATCATCCGCCGATCGGCGGCCGGTTGTCGTACGACGCCAGCGACCAGCCCTCGTCTCCGTGACGGAGATCCGCCCACGACCCGGTGGGCGCCTCGAGGACGATCCCCGGACGGATGCTCTCCAGCAGCGGGCGGATCACCGCGTCGTGGGTGACGATCGCGACCGGGCCGCCCGGGCTCGCGGCGAGCGCATCGAGCGCCGCCCGCGCGCGGGCGAGCACGGAGCGCCCGTCCTCCACCCCGGGCGCCGCGTCGACGCCGCCCCACTCCGCGACCACGTCGGCCTTCAGCCGCCCCGTCCAGGGGCCGTAGTCGCGGTCGTTGAAGGCCGCATCGGCCAGGTGCGGGGCGCCGCTGGCCCGTGCGATGATCTCCGCCGTGCGCATCGCCCGCCGCAACGGGCTCGAGAGCACCCGGACGATGCCGAACGGCACGAGCGCGGCCGCCGCGGCTTCCGCCTCGGCGATGCCGGTCTCGTCGAGCTCGGGGTCGGCGAGACCGCGGAGGCGTCCCTCCGCGTTGAGCGCGGTGCGCCCGTGGCGGACGAGGATCACACGGGTCGAGGTGTCAGGCATGAGTGCTCCGTTCTGTCGGATGGGCGAGGAGGGAGACCTGGCACTCTCGTCGGCCTCCCTCCCTGTGCGGCCATCGGCCGGCGCCTGCCGGCGCCGGGTGCGCCCGATGGACGATCGTGGTCATGGCGGTCCTCACAGGATGCTCCCGATCCAGAGGCCCAGGCCGGCGAGGACGGTGGTGGCGATGAGGACCCCGAGTCCGTTGAGGCCGCCGGCGACCCACTTGCGCTCCTGCAGCAGCCGGACCGTCTCGAAGCTCGCGGTGGAGAACGTCGTGTATCCGCCGAGGAAGCCGGCGCCGAGGACGAGGTGCGCGGCCTCGGGGAGCAGGTGGACGGAGCTGACCCCGGTGACCAGCCCGAGCAGGAACGAGCCGGTGAGGTTGATGACGATGGTCCCCCACGGCGTGGTCCCGCGGGTGCGGGAGCGGATCACCCCGTCGAGGAGCAGCCGGCACGCGGAGCCGAGGCCGCCGGCGACGGCGACGCCCAGGAACAGCAGCGGGGTCATGACCGGCCTCCCGTCCGGGAGCGGTGCGCGAGGGTGGCGATCACGATGCCCGCCCAGGTCGCGATCCCGCCGAGCACGACCGTGCCGAGCCCGTAGGCGACGCCGGTCCCGACCGCTCCCCCGCCGATGAGCGATGCGGCGTCGGTCGCGAGGGCGCTGTAGGTCGTGAAGCCGCCCATGAACCCGGTGCCGACGAGCAGCCGCAGGGTGCGGCGCCTGCCGTGGTCGGCGCCGCGTCGGGCGAGGGCGTCGAGGAGGAAGGCGAGGAGGAAGGCGCCGACGAGGTTGATCGCGAGGATCGTCCACGGCACCGCTCCGCTCGCGGAGGGGAAAGCCAGCGTGAGCGCCTCCCGCGTCGCCGCACCCGCCGTGCCGCCCGCCGCCACCACGGCGAGGGCCGACACCCGCAGGTGCACGGGTCTGGGTTCGCCCATCGGGGTCTCCTCGACGTCGGGGTCGATCGGCAGCGGGATGAGGGGATCGGTGTCTGTCATGCGAGTCCGTAGGGCAGGTCGGGGTGGTCGAGCTCGATCTCGGCGAGCCGGTTGTACTTGGCGACGCGCTCTCCGCGCGCAGGGGCGCCGGACTTGATCTGCCCGACGCCGGTGCCGACGACGAGATCGGCGATGAACGTGTCGGCCGTCTCGCCGGAGCGGTGCGACACCATGCACGCCATACCGAGCCCTCGGGCGGCCGTGATCGCCTCGAGCGTCTCGGTGACGGTGCCGATCTGGTTCGGCTTGATCAGCACCGCATCGGAGTAGCCGTGCGCGGCGCCGTCGCGGATGCGGGCGGGGTCGGTCACGTAGAGGTCGTCGCCGACCAGCTGGACGCGGCCCCGGGCCGCGGCCGCCATCGTCGTCCACCCCTCGAGGTCGTCCTCGGCGAAGCCGTCTTCGAGCGAGCGGATCGGATAGGCGTCGACGAGGTCGAGGTAGTACTCGACGAGCTCCTCCCTGCCGAGGCGGAGCCCGTTCACGCGATAGTGGCCGTCGCCGAGGAAGAACCCGTTCGCCGCGGGGTCGAGGGCGATGGCGACCTGGTCGACCCCCGGTGCGTATCCCGCGGCCGTGATCGCCTCGACGAGGAGGTCGAGGGCAGTGCGGGGATCCTCGATCTGCGGCGCGAAGCCGCCCTCGTCGCCGAGTCCGGCGGAGCCGAACCGCTCCCTGACGAGAGCGGCGAGGGCGTGGTAGACCTCGGCGCCGGTCCGGATCGCCTGCCCCTCGGTGTCCGCGCCCACTGGCGCGATCATGAACTCCTGGAAGTCGAGGGCGTTGGCCGCGTGCGCGCCGCCGTTGACCACGTTGAAGTGCGGCACCGGCATCCGCTCGACCGAGTCCGTCTGCCCGGCGATCCACCGGTGCAGCCCGAGCCCCGCCCCGTGGGCGAACGCACGCGCGGCGACGATGGAGGCGGCCACGACGGCGTTCGCGCCCAGGCGGGCGTATCCGGAGGTGCCGTCCAGCTCGCCCATCGCCCGATCGAGGTCGGCGAGGCTGCGCCATGCGCCCCCGGTGAGCAGCTCGGCGATCTCCCCGTCGACGGAGGCCACCGCCCTCCTCACACCGCGGCCGGAGAAGGGGCGGTCGTGGTCGCGCAGCTCGACGGCCTCGTGCTCGCCGGTGGACGCCCCGGCGGGGGCCGCGGCGACGAGCAGGGTCCCGTCGTCGAGGCGCGCGCGGACCTCGACGGTCGGGTACCCGCGGGAGTCGAGGACGGCTCGGCCGGTCACCCGGGTGAAGCGGATGCGGGTCGATGCGGTGCTCTCGGACATGTCAGGTTCCTCCTTCGGCGGCGATGGTCGCCGCGGCGGTCAGCGCGGCGGCACGATCCAGGTACGCGCCGCCGCGGGCCAGCGGGCGGCCGTCGTCCCCGATCCGGTACACCAGGGGGTGTCCGGTCGGGATGTTCAGCTCCTCGACCTCGTCCTCGGCGAGGCGGTCGAGGACCGTGCACAGGGCGCGCAGGGAGTTTCCGTGCGCGATCACCAGCACGTCGACGTCCTGCAGCAGGGCGGGTTCGATGCGTTCGCGCCACAGGATGCCGACCCTGGCGATGACCGCGGCCAGCGACTCCGTGAGCCCCAGCCACTCCGGGACGTCGCCGAGAGCGGCGAACCGGGCCTTCGTCATCGGCGGCGGGGCGGTGTGCACCGAGCGCCGCCAGGCGAGGAACCGCTCGGCGCCGTGCTCGTCGAGCACCTCCGGCTTGCTCCGGCCGGTGAGGGCGCCGTAGTTGCGTTCCGCGAGCCGCCAGTCCACCTCGACGTGGCGGGGTCCTGGTCGCAGCAGCGACTGCAGGATCTCGCAGGTCTCGACGGCACGGAGCAGCGGGGAGCAGAACCAGGTCGGCGGATGCAGGCCGGCCTCGTCGAGCAGGGCGGCCGCATGGCGCGCCTCCGCCCTGCCCTGCCCGGTCAGGGGGGCGTCGAGCAGCCCGGTGAAGAGCCCGTCGGCGTTCGCCTGGCTCTGTCCGTGCCTGATGAGGACCAGCGTGCCCGCCATGCCCTCAGTCCTCGCTCTTCCACGGCAGCTCGCCGTCGGCCCCCACCGGGGCCAGGGGCACGACGACGACGGGGCGGTGCTGCCGGTGGGCGAGCTGGACGGCGACGGAGCCGTTGAAGAACTCGTGCAGGGAGCCCCGGATGCCGGCCTCCCTGGTGCCGACGACGATCATCGACGCGTCCAGCTCCTCGGCGAGCCCGGCGAGCTCCTGCGCGGGCCCGCCCGCCAGGGCGCGCACCGACCAGGAGACCCCGCGGCCCTCGAGGATGTCGGCGATGGACGCCCGGAGCGCGGGGTCGAACTCCTCGACGAGGTCGTCGGCGAGGTCGGAGTCGATCGGCATCGCCACGACCGTCCCGGCCGGATCGCGCGCGACGGTGTAGCGGGAGGCGTCGACGCTCGCGCAGACCAGGGCGGACGCGAAGCGCTCCGCGAACACGGCGGCGGTCCGGACGACCGCGGGCGGCTGACCGGGTACGACGCCGACGAGGACGACGGGAGCGGTGCGCTGTTCTTCCATGATGGGTCTCCTTGTCAACGAGGGCCGATGCCGGTCAGGAGCAGGGCGGCCGCGAAGCCCGCGACCCCCACGGCCACGCAGGCGGCGCCGTGGAGCACGGCCCACCCCCACGGCGAGGTCAGGCGCGACTCGCGGGCCGCGACGTAGGCGCGTCCGCCCGAGAGCGCCGCATAGGCGGTGAGCGCGGCGCCGAAGGGCGGGCCGACCGCGGTCACGTCTGCGGCGAGGGCGAACAGATGCCCCAGGAGCGCCGCGAGGACGACGAGGACCGCCAGCTCGAGCGTCCACAGGCGCGCCGAGCGGGGGTCGGATCCGGCGACGAGGCGGACCAGCTCGCGCGAGCCGGCTCCGAGGACGATGCCGGCGAGCTGGGCGAGCGCCGCGGGCATCAGGGCGCCGATGCCCGGCTCCGTCGCGAGTGGTCCCACGGGGTCTCCTACCGTCAGGGCGCGCTCGCGCCGGTCAGGTAGGGACTGTTGTCGGGAATCCGAGGTTGGGTACGGCGAGCCCCACCGCCGTGACACCGTGATGTCGTAGTAGATCTTCGCACACCCGTCGCCTCCGCGGGAGCCCCCTCTTCCCGGTCGGTCATCCGGCGTCGGCATAGCGGGTCCCGAAGACGCGGTCGTAGAGATCCAGCCCGAAGCTGGTCGGCAGCGCGGGCCCCGGTTCGAGCCGGAAGCTCCGTTCGCCGTCGGCCGCGCGCGGCGCCCGCAGGAAGACGGCCTCGACCCCGGCGGTCTCCGCGACGCTCCGCGCGAAGTCGTACAGGTGCGTGACGCTGCGCACCTGCACACCGGATCCGATGAGGGCGCGGGTCACCTCGAGCAGGATGTGCGAGCCCTCGGCCTCGTTCGTCGATGCGAAGGACTCGTTGCACAGCAGCAGGTCGCCGGGGCGGATGCCGCACACGATCCGCTGCATCCGATCGAGCTCCTCGTCGAGCTTGCCGTGCACGAGTCCCGAGTCCTCCTCGCGGGCCCAGTGGGTGAAGAGCGCACCCGCCGGTCGGGCGGCGAACACGGCCGCCGGCGCGGGCAGGCCCGCCTGCATCATCAGCTGCGCGACGCCGAGGGCCCGCAGCAGCGTCGACTTGCCGCCGCGGTTGGCCCCCGTGATCACCAGCAGCCCCGCGGCCCCCATCCGCACGTCGTTGCCGACGGGGGCCGCGCCGACGCGCAGCGCGAGACACGGGTCGTAGAGGCCCTCGGCGGACGTGGTCGTGGCCTGCGCGGGATCCGGCGTGCACAGCGGAGCGCCGATGCCGCCGAGGGCGCCGACGAGATTGGCGGCGGCGAGGTAGAAGCCGACCTCCGCCCGGAGCGCGGCGAAGAACGCCTGCACGTGCTCCGCCGCCTGCGAGGCGGCGTTCGCGACCTCGTCGACGCTGCGGTCCTCGAGCGCCGACAGCGCGTTCGCACCGCCCTCGTCGCGGTCCGGGATGGTGAAGGAGGACATCGGCCGCTTCAGGGGCGTGCGGTCGAACCACCGCCGGTTCTCGGCCTTCGCCCGGCGGAGCACCTGCCCCGCGACCTGGCCGTCGCCCGCGACGCCCGCGCTCATCAGCATCCCACCGGGGAAGGACAGCTCGCGGAGGATCCCCCGCAGCTCGACCATGTAGCCGTCATCGAGCTCACGGGCGATGGTCGCGGACAGTCCGCGGAACGCCGGTGAGGCGAAGTCCTCGTCGAGCACGGTGCGGAACGCCCGCAGCCGATCCAGATGATCGGCCAGCTCGGTGAGCAGGTTCACGGCGTAGGTCAGCTCCAGACGGGGATGGCCGCGCAGGGGCAGCCCCCAGATGCCCCGTCGCGCCTCCAGGGCGTCGACGGCGATCCCGTACAGCCGGCGCACGTGCTCGGGGTGGCGCAGGCAGTCGTCCAGGGCGCGCTGCCGGTACCGGATCACGTCGGGATCGGCGACCGGCGCCAGCAGCGCCGCACGGGCGACGGCCCGCAGATAGGCATCGCCGGCTCCCATCGCATCCCACAGCCGGTCGAGCTGCAGGTCCCGGGCGAGGTCGTCGTCGCGGTCCTGCGCGTCCGCACGCGGTGCGAAGTCCTCGACCGGGCTCATCAGATGCACCTTCACGATGCCGCCTCCGTCTTCGTGACCGGCGCGGCGGCGGGCGACGCGAGCCGGGCCGTGATCTGCTCCGCCGTGAGGTCGTGCTTCCTCGCCAAGGCCTTGGCGAAGGCGCGACCATCGGCCGCACGGCGCTCGACGCGGAACGTCCGCACCGCCGGGTCGGCGGGATCCACGGTGCTGACCATGCTCACGGTCTTGTCGTTCAGCCGAGACAGCTCGTCGATGAAGGTCACGCAGGCGGCCAGCGCGTCCAGCGCGCTGATCCGCTCCAGGACGTCCCGGGTCAGCACGCGCGCATCCTGCAGCGCCGTCGATGCGAACGCCTCGTTGATCACGATCACGGTGCGTTCCGTGGCATGGGCGAACAGCTCGTGCAGGCGCTCGATCTCCGCGCCGAGGCGCCCCTCCAGGGTGTCCGACGTCTCCTCCCGCTCGAAGACGGTCGCCACCTGATCGCACAGGAGCACCCGCGCGCTCGTTCCCGGTATCGGGCATCCGAGGGCGGCGAGGTGGTGCACCTGGCCGAAGATGCGCGCCATCGTCGTCTTGCCGCCCTGGTTCGGTCCGGAGATCACCGCGATGCGCTCCGGACCGGTGAGGATCAGATCGTTTGTCACGACCGGCATCCCCTCGCCGACGAGCCGCGAGGCCAGGGCGAGGTCCCAGGTGTCCGTCACCGACAGGCCCGCGGTGCGCTCCGTGACCTCCGGGAAGCAGACCGGCAACCCGGCGCTGCGCAGCGGGGCGAGGTGATCGAGATAGGCGAGGTAGAAGCGGACCTCGTCGACGAAGCGGTCCAGCACCGCGTCGTGGTATCCGGGCGTGCTCGCCGCGAACCGCTGGAGCCGCGCGAAGGGCTCCGGATGCGCCTGGGCCGCGTGCTCCAGCATCCATCCCTGCACGTGGTCCAGGCCGCTCGACCCGGGCGATGAGCGATGGTCGGGGACCTCGCCCTGCCGGAACCGCTCGAACACGCGCGCGACCGCCGCTCCCAGGTCGGCCTCCGCGTCGGTCTGCGCGACCGTCACCCGGGACCCGCGGATCAGGGCGTTGTAGCGGAGCCGGCTCAGCCGGTCGTGCACGGCGAGCGCCTCGGTCTCCAGAGAGCCGAACACGGCGGAGGCACGGTACTCGCCGACGTACTGCGTGAGCGCCTCCCATCCCTGCGACACGGCACCCGACGCAGCCAGCGCCTCGGCCAGCCGCTCGGCGAACGCCTCCACCGCGGTGACGTACCCGACCACCGCCTGAAGATGCCACAGCTCGGACTCGAACCTCAGGTGCGCCTTCAGCGCGATCCCGTCGCGACGGGACCACTCCCCCGCATCCTTGAGGAAGGCGTCGACCGCCTCCCGGAGCCGCGCGTCGTCCAGGCAGCGGAACACCGCCTGCCGGTACTCGATCTCCGCGAGCGAGCGCAGCGGACGTCCGAACGCGGCGGTCGCACGCGGGGCGTCCTCGCCCAGGGCGGCGAAGACCTGGTCGAGAGCCAGATCGTGCAGCACGTCCGAGGATGCCGCAGGGCCTTCGTGCTCCCACGGAGAGAGGATGGACTCGAACCGGATGACCGTCGTGGCGCGCACCTGTGACTCCTCTTCGTCACAGGTGCCATCAGCCGCGCGGCGGTTCGGGCCTCGTGCCCCGGCGAGCCCCATCGCCGTCTCTCAAGGGTCACACGTCCGGGCCGCCGCGGCAAGAGGCGTTCTCGTGCGAAGCCGGCCGGTCACCCGGATCCTCGACCGTCGCGGGTGACCGCGACGACATGGCCTCTCGGGTCAGGACAGCGTGGCCGAGCCCAGGGGCACGACGAGGGGGCTGCCCGCGACCGGATCGGGCACCACGACGCAGTCGAGCCCGAAGACCTCGCGCACCAGCCCGGCGGTCACGATGTCCTTCGGCTCGCCCTCGGCGACCACCTGCCCGTCCTTCATCGCGATGATGTGGGTCGCATAGCGGGCGGCGTGGTTCAGATCATGGAGTACGGCGACGAGCGTGCGGCCTTCCTTGTGCAGCCGCCGGAACAACTCGAGCAGTTCGATCTGGTGCGCGATGTCGAGGAAGGTGGTCGGCTCGTCGAGGAGCAGGATGGGCGTCTCCTGCGCGAGGGCCATGGCCACCCAGACCCGCTGACGCTGACCCCCGGACAGCTCGTCGACCAGTCGCGCCGACAGTTCCGTGGTGTTGGTGGCCGCGAGCGCCGCCGCCACGGCCCTGGCGTCATCGACGGACCACTGCCGGATGAGGCCCTGGTGCGGGTACCGGCCCCGCGAGACGAGGTCGGCGACCACGATGCCGTCCGGCGCGAGAGAGGTCTGGGGCAGCAGCCCGACCTGCCTCGCCAGCGCCTTCGCCGGCATCGCGGCGATGGCGCGGCCGTCGAGCAGCACCTCGCCGTCAGCCGGTTTGAGCAGTCGTGCAAGACTGCGCAGCAGGGTGGACTTGCCGCACGCGTTCGGTCCGACGATGACTGTGAACGATCCGTCGGGGATGCGCACGTCGAGCCTTTCGGAGATCACACGGCGGTCGTATCCGATGGTGACGTCGGCGGCATGCAGCCGAGAGGTCATGGCGGGAGCGGATGCTGTCATGGCGGTCACGTCCTTCGAGACGATCATCGGCGCCTGGTCTCCCTGACCAGGAGCCAGACGAAGTAGACGCCGCCGACCGACACCGTGACGATGCCGACGGGCAGCTGCAGCGGTGCGAACAGCCGCTGCGCGAGGAAGTCGCTGATCACCAGCAGCAGGGCTCCGGTCACCCCGGCGGCGATGAGCCCCACCCCGGCCGACCGGGTGAGCCGGCGGGCGATCTGCGGCGCCACCAGGGCGATGAAGGCGATGGGTCCGGCCGCCGCGGTGACGAGCGCTACGAGGGCGACGCCGAGCACGATGGCGGCGAGCCGGATGCTGGTGGGCCGCGAGCCGAGGGAGCCCGCTGCATCGTCGCCGAGCTCCAGCACGCGCAGCGCGGGCGACAGGGTGAGAACGGCCGGGACGAGCACGAGCATCACCAGCGCGACGGGCACGAGCTCGGCAATCGACAGCCCGTTGAGCGATCCGCTCCCCCAGACCCCCGCCGTGAGCTGCTCCTCCACGGTGGCCCGGAGCATGAGGTACGTGTTCGAAGCCGCGAGCAGTGCGGAGACTCCGATGCCCACGATGATGAGGCGGAAGCCCTGCACCCCGCGGCGGTACGCGAGCACGAACACCACGAGCGCCGTGACGACACCGCCCACCAGGGCGCCGGCGGCTACCGCGTAGTAGCCGCCGCCGGTCACGAGGATCACGATGAGCGCGCCGGTGTACGACCCCGACGAGAAGCCGATGACGTCGGGCGAGCCGAGCGGGTTCCGCGTGAGCGACTGGAAGATCGCGCCGGACATGCCGAGCGCGACGCCGAGCAGCGTGGCGAGCAGCGCGCGCGGCATCCGCCACTCCCGGACGACCAGCACGGTACCGCCGTCGGCCGTGCCGAGGAGTCCGCCGACGACCTCGTCGAGCGGGATGTCGTACGTGCCGGTCGAGATCGAGACGACCACCCCGATCACGGTCGCCGCCGCGAGGGCGAGCGTGACGAGCGCGGCGCGCAGCGAGGCGATGCCCGACCAGCCTCGGCGCTGCACCGCGAGCGTGCGGTACCCGAAGTCCACGGTCACAGCGCGCTCACCCTGGTACGACGCGCCAAAGCGACAAGCACCGGCGCGCCGACGAATGCGGTGACGATGCCGACCTCGAGCTCCTGGGGCGCGATGACGACCCGGCCGAGAACATCGGATGCGAGCAGCAGAAGGGCGGCGCCGACCGCGGAGAACGGGATGATCCAGCGCTGATCCGGGCCGGTGAACCACCGCACGACGTGCGGCACCATGAGACCGACGAATCCGACCGGCCCGGCGGCGGCGGTCGCCGCCCCGGCGAGCAGCGTCACCGCGATGATCACGAGCACCCGCGTACGGACGACGTTCGCGCCGAGCGAGCGGGCGAGATCGTCGCCCAGGGAGATGGCGTTGAGGGGGCGCCCGACGATCGCTGCGATCAGCAGTCCGGCGGCGATGGGGGCGGCGACGGTGACCAGCGTCGGCCAGCCGCGTCCGGCGAGCGAGCCGGCGCTCCAGCGGAGCATGTCGTCGAAGGAGTCGGGGTTGAGCATGGTGATCGCCGAGGAGAACCCGCCCAGCACCGCCCCGAGCGCGACGCCGACCAGCGTGAGGCGCACCGGCGTCGCGCCGGCGGCTCCGATCGAGCCGAGCGCGTAGACGAGGGCCGTCACGAGGATCGCCCCGATGAACGCGAACCACAGGTACTGCGACAGCGCGGTCACCCCGAGGAGGCCGATGGCGACCACGACCGCGAAGCTGGCGCCGGCGCCCACCCCGAGAATGCCCGTGTCGGCCAGGGGGTTGCGAGTGAGTGCCTGGATCAGCGCCCCTGCCACGCCGAGTGCGGCCCCGACGAGCAGCGCGAGAGTCGCTCGCGACATCCTCATCTCCCGCACGATGTACGAGGTCTCGCTGCCGTCCGGCCGCCACAGGACCTGCCAGACCTCGGCGAACGGTATTCCCCGCGCGCCCACGCAGAGGCTCAGCAGGAAGACGACGACCAGCAGTACAGCAGCGGCGGCCAGGAAGAGGGAGCGGGTCAGAGGCAGCCGCGACCTGGGCGGGACCGTGGCGACGGCAGGGGGGTCGAGGACGGTCACGGTTCAGAGTCCGAGCCGGGTGAGGTGCTCGTCGTAGCGGTCGCGTCGGAGCTCCTCGTCGTCGTCGGACTCCCAGATCGCGCGGAGCGCGGCGACCGTCTCGTCATCGAGCCCGTCATAGCGCTCCAGCCACTCCTCCTGCCGGTCGCGCCAGTATCCGATCACCGCGTAGCGGTCAGCGGCGAGGCCCCGTTCATGACGGAGATGGCGGCGGGCAGACCTCAGCTCCCCCGCTTCGCCGGCGACCCAGACGTAGCAGTCGTCGGTGATCGGCAGCGCACGCAGCGCCTCGGTGATCGCACTCGGCGCCACGCCGTTGCCGCGCCCGACGATCCAGCGCACCGAGAGGTTCGGTGCTCCGATGTCGATCCGATGCGACTCCTCGGCGATCTCCACGGCGGCGACCGCACGGACGCCGGGAGCCAGCTGCTCGCTCAGACGGGCGAGCGCGGGGATCCCGGTGGCATCCGTGACGAAGATCTGATCGGTCGCGCCGGACGGCGGCTCGTAGAGACCGCGGGGATCCCCGAAGGCGACCCTGTCACCGGGGGCCGCGGCGGCAGCCCAGGCCCCCGCTCGCCCGTGGCCGTGCACCACGAGATCGATGTCGACCTCGTGGTGCACGGCGTCGTGCCGACGGATCGTGTACGGCTCGACATGGCCCTCGACGCCCTCCGGGTAGTGCCACACGCCGTCCTCGTCGATGCGGGGAAGGTGCAGAGCCCCGTCCGGTGCGGGGAAATGCACGCGCACGAACTCGTCGCCGATACCCGTCGTGCGAAACTCTGCGAGCTCTTCTCCGCCGAAGGTGACGCGCACCATGCCCGGCGTGAGTCGGGTCGTGCGCGTCACCTCTGCGACATGCAGCGTGGTCATCAGCCCTGCGCGTCGACCTTCGCCTGCACCTGGCCGAGAAGGTCGGCGAGGTCCTCCAGGTTCTCCGACGCCCAGCCGAACGAGCCAGTCGGCGAGAGGGGGATGTAATCGAACACCATGCCGCCCTGCACAGCCGGGAGGTTCTGCCAGATCGTGTTGGCGTCGAGTGCGGCGAGCACCTCCGGGTCGCGGTTGGCGAGGAAGAGAGCGTCGGCGTTCGCGAGGCGGTCCAGGTTCTCGTAGGAGAACCAGTTCGGGAACTTCGCCTCGTTGATCTCGTCGTCCTGCTGCTCGCGGAAGGTCGCGCCGAGGTCGCGGAGGATCGGTGTGGAGAAGTGGGTGTCGCTGTAGGTCGCCCATTCATCCTCGAAAGGCACGAACACCGCGACGGACTGATCGGCGAGGATTCCGGCGTACTGCTCGGCGATCTCGTCGCGGCGCTCCTCGTACGCGTCGACGAACGGCTGCAGCTCGCCTTCCTTGCCGAAGATCTTCGCGAGCTCGGTCGCCCTGGTCCGCCAGCTCTCGCCGTCGCGGGCCTCGAAGGTGATGATCGGCGCGACCTTCTCGAGCTCTTCGCGCAGCGGGTCGTCCAGAGGCAGGAAATCGCTCGTGGCGATGATGAGATCAGGGTCGGCCTTCGCGACGGCCTCCAGGTTGAGCTCGTAGTACTCGCCGATCGACTCGGCATCCGATTCCCGGATCGCATCCGTGTACTGCCTCGGGATCGCGAGGCCCTCCGTGTCGGTGAAGTAGCTGTTCACGACGCCGACCGGGGTGATGCCGATGTCGAGCAGCGCGGCGGGCGTGTAGAAGTCAACCGAGACGACGCGCTCGATCGTCGCGGGCAGTTCTACAGCGCCGAAGGCGCTCTCGTAGACCCGGGTGCCGTCGGCGTCGTCGCCCCCGGCGGGAGCGCTGCACGCAGCCAGCGCGAGGGCGGCGGCGGAGACGGTGAGGATGCCGGCGAGGCGGGGCGCTCTGCGATTCGGGTGCGCGGAGGCGAAGGGGGACATGGGACTCCTGTGATCGCGACGAAACCCGGACGACGGCACCGCCCGAGCCTGGTAAGGGTTGCCTGACCTAAGCTAGACGATCACCCGTGCCGCAGAGGGTACGTCTTGTACCGGTTTCGGTACTGCCTCTCAGTCGTTCCCCGAGTTCTCCGCCTGTGTTCCCCGCACGTATTCGGCTGGCGTCTGACCGGTGAGGGATCGGAAATGGTCGATGAACGTCGACGGATTCCGGTATCCGACGCGACGAGCGACCGAGACGATGGACCTCCCATGCGTGAGCTCGCGGATCGCGAGCTGCAGGCGGGCGAGGATGCGCCACTGCGTGAACGTCATGCCGGTCTCCGCCTCGAACTGGCGCGCCAGCGTGCGACCGTGCATGCCGCACTCGTATGCCCAGTCCGCGGTCGTGCGCTTGTCGGCGGGGTCTGCGAGGATCGCACTCGCCACCATGTGCAGGTGCGGGCTGCGCGGCATGACCAGTTCGAAAGACTCCCGGGGCGCTGGCACCAGGAGGTCGAGGATCACGCGCTGCAGCCGCCGCCGCGCCTCCTCGTCGAGGATGCCGAGCAGGTTGTGGTCGAGCAGCACGCGCAGCGGTTCGGTCATCGCGACGCCGGTTACGGTACCGGGCATCGCGGTCGTGTTCGGCCCGCCCTCCGTGAAGTAGGTGGCCCGCACGCGGGCTCCACGCTCTGCGGACGCGCGGTGCACCACTCGTGACGGCACCCATACCGCCAGCGCGGGTGGGATGGCCCAGACGCGACCCTCCGCCTCGAGCCGAGCCATGCCGCCGGCCGACCACAGCAGCTCGTGCTCATCGTGCAGATGCTCCGCCCAGACGACCGGCTCCTCGGTGTCGTACTCGAACGTCGTGAGCAGGTATCCGGGCGGCACGCGCCGACGATCGGCCTTCATGTCCCCGCCCCGCGATCCACAGCCCACACCTCTCGATACGCAACAGCCCGGAAGCCCACGGGGCCGAAGCCGAGCGCCGACACCAGACCTCCCGACACGACGAGACCCGGCGCCCCGTGGAGCGGCGGGTACATCCTACGGTCCGTCGACGGAGCATCACCATCAGAGGACGGATCGCGGAATCCCGAACAGCCTCCGCCCAGGAGACGACGAAGGCCCGGTCCTCAGACCGGGCCTTCAACTCACTGTGCGCGAGGGGGTGTCTGGTTTCAGGACATCGTGAACGGGTGTCTCGGGGCATCGTGAACGGTCGAGTGTGCGGGTCGGGGATGTCTCAGGACATCGTGAACGGGTGGCCAAGTACGAGATCCTGATCAAAGCCGT
>Ga0222419_100520_pt1 | contig 33076 bp, 25 predicted proteins | sample 1B20Ametagenome_FD_182474 | JGI IMG/M metagenome (GOLD analysis project Ga0222419, IMG submission 182474) | Enriched microbial communities from leaf-cutter ant dump, University of Wisconsin, Madison, United States - 1B20A (version 2) | ecosystem: Environmental > Terrestrial > Nest > Insects nest...
AATTATAGCATAACATTAGCATAACGTAAATAGATAAAACGAAAAAACGCGGAAATCCGCGTCAGATAAGAAGTTCCCCTGTTTAACTTGCTCGTTTTGCTGTGCTAACTGTAAAAGTCAGGTTATAACACAGCATGCGCCATCCATAAAACAAAAACGAGCATCCCGGGGAGGACGGTAATTTTATTTTATAGTTATTATAATCTAATATTTATTTTAAACAAGTACAAGCCAACAAAGCATTACGGCAAATTCATGAACCCACATACTTCCAGTTTGTTTGAAAATGGCTAAATTCAGGATGGTTGTGGCTTAGATGATACTACTTGTTGCTGAGGCTTGCTGAGATAACTGGAAAAGTCCATTAAAATGGTTGCGATAATCATCCGAAATTTCGATTAAATGGAATCATCCATTTATTTCTGCTCCAAACGGCGTAGTAGCGATAATTGAACGAATAATAACTGGAGAAATCCTCTTATCTGTCATTCGTCACGAAAAAGCAACTGAAATAGGGGGAGAAATCCATCTATTGCTTCCCGATTCGGTTCCCGATTTTTGTATCCCTGAGGGGTCGGGGTCATAAGCATGATTGAAGCGGAACACAGCATATCCGCACAGTATTCCGCTTACCACGGTGAATAGAATATCCGTCAGGCGATGATATACTTTTCCTTCTTGCCTTGGTATCTGCCATTGCTCATTGGTATCCCTCCAGACACACTTCTGAGCAATAGCCTAACTTCCACTTTCTGTTGCAATCACTCAATGTGTTTCTTCATGAATTCGCACATCTTATGCGTATTTTACAATGAAAAAGATCAACCGCCCGATTGTGATAAGGTGGTTGATCCCTGCGATGCAATCTTGATATTTATATCGATTACACGCCCTTGTTCTTGAACAGCGTGCTGATGGAGCCGCCCTCCATGATAATCCGAATCGCCTCCGATAACATCGGGGCAACGGAGAGCACCCGATAACGCGGAGAATGATCGTCCGGCAGCAGGATGGAGTCCGTCACGACGACCTCGCGGATGTTCGGATGATCGAGCCGCTGCAGCGCATTGCTGGAAAACAGAGGGTGCGTCGCGCACACATAGACGTCTTCGGAGCCGCGTTCCTTCAAGCTCTCGACCACATTCACGATTGTGTTGCCGGTATCGATCATGTCCTCGATGATGATCGGCGTACAGCCTTTGACTTCGCCGATCACATGCGTGATGACGGATTCGTTATGCTTCGGACGCTGCTTGATCATGATGGCGAACGGCGCGTTCAATTGATTCGCCAGCTTCTCCGCCGTGGAAGCTCGTCCGGCGTCCGGCGAGACGACGACGGGGTTCGGCAGGTCCAACTTCTTCAGATGATCGCTGATCAGGTCGAGCGCGGTGAGATGGTCCACCGGAATGTTGAAAAACCCTTGGATCGCCGGCGCGTGCAGATCGATCGTGATCACCCGACAAGCGCCCACCGTCGTCAGCACGTCGGCAACCATCTTCGCGGAGATCGGTTCCCGCGGCGCCGCCTTGCGCTCCTGCCTGGCGTACCCGTAATAGGGAAGGACCACGCTGATCGTACGGGCGGAAGCGCGCTTGGCCGCATCGATCATGACAAGGAGTTCGACGAAGTAATCGTTGATCGGATGCGATAAGGACTGGATAAGGAAGACGTCGCAATTGCGGATCGTTTCCTCATAGTGCACGTACACTTCGCCGCTCTTGAACCGGGAAAGCTTGATCTTACCGAGCGGTTGTCCCAATGTTTCGGCAATTTTCCGAGCCAGCGGTTCGTTGGAAGACCCGGAAAAAATGCGCAATTTGCTGCTGTACATGAGACCCTCCAAGTTTTCGACGGCTATCCGCCCATACGGACAACAATCGACATCTTCATTCTTTCCTCATTATACATGAGACATGCCCGTTTTTACACCGGAAACACAACCATTTTACACTGTGAAAATGCGGCTGAGGCGACAGTGCGGCGAACGTGCAATAACTTAATTTTTCTTCGTTGGCTTACGATGGCGGAACTCAAGCTCGTCCAGCACGTCGTCCAGCGGAATCCGCTGTTCGCGCAGCAGCACCATCAAGTGGAAAATAAGGTCGGCCGCCTCTGCGCGCAGCTCCAGCGGATCCCTGTTCTTGCCGGCAATGATGACCTCGGCGGCTTCCTCGCCGATTTTCTTCAGGATTTTGTCAAGACCCTTCTCGAACAGGTACGTCGTGTACGAGCCTTCGATTCGTTCGGCATCGCGCTTCGCGATCGTCGCTTCCAACCGGTTCAGCGGTCCGTAACGGTCATTGGAGGATACAATGGCCGTGGCAGGGTCGGCCAGGTCGACAGACTCGTCCGATAAAGCGACGATGGCCGTTTCCGCATTTGCCGCCACCAGCGAGGTGCCGGCTTGTTCGGTGCCGCGATAGAAGCAACTGTATGCGCCGGTATGGCAAGCCGGCCCCTTCTGATACACGCGAACGAGCAGCGTGTCGCCGTCGCAATCGTATTGAATCGAGACAACCTCCTGCGTATGGCCGCTGGTTGCTCCTTTGTTCCACAGCTCGCCGCGCGAGCGGCTCCAGAACCACGTCTGCCCCGTTTTGACCGTCTGCGCGAGCGATTCCTCGTTCATATATGCCAGCATCAGCACTTCCTTGCTGACGGCATCCTGCACGATAGCGGGCACAAGCCCTTGGCTATCGTATTTAATTTGTTCCATCCAGGCCATATCGGTCATCGGACGTTCACTCCTTTGCTCCGAAGCGCATCCTTGACTTCGCGGATCGTCACTTCTTTGTAGTGGAAAATGCTCGCGGCCAGCGCGGCGTCCGCCTGACCGAGCGTGAGAACATCGGCAAAATGGTCCGCGTTCCCCGCTCCGCCCGAGGCGATGACCGGGATGCCCACACTGGTGGAAACGACGCGCGTCAAATCCATGTCGAACCCATCCTTCGTGCCGTCCGCGTCCATGCTGGTCAGCAGCAATTCCCCGGCGCCGAGCCGCTCCGCCTCCTTCGCCCACTCCACCGCGCGCATGCCTGTCGGCTTGCGTCCGCCATGCGTGTATACTTCCCATTGTTGCCATTCGGGATTGAATTTTGCGTCGATCGCGACGATGATGCACTGCGCCCCGAACATGCGGGAGCCTTGCCCGATGAGCTCCGGGTTCAACACGGCAGCCGTATTGATGCCGATCTTGTCCGCTCCGGCACGCAGCAGTCGTTTCATATCATCGGTCGACTGGATGCCGCCTCCTACCGTAAACGGGATCGTGACCGCCTCGGCCGTCCGGCGCACGACGTCGACCATCGTCGCCCGGCCCTCGTGCGATGCCGAAATATCCAGGAAGACGAGCTCATCGGCGCCTTCCTTGTCATACAGCGCAGCCAGTTCGACCGGATCCCCGGCGTCCCGAAGATTCACGAAATTGACCCCTTTGACAACGCGCCCGTCCTTGACGTCCAGGCAAGGAATGACTCTCTTGGCCAACATGGTGGTTCCTCCTTCTACAGCGACCGCTTCGGATCGCAATAGTCAACGACTTCCCGGTAAGGAAGCGTCCCTCCGAAAATATCGAGCGCGCTCCCGATCGTAATGTCCAGCTTGCCGCCCGTAATGTCGCGGAAACGTTGCAAATCCGCGATCGAGCGTGCGCCGCCCGCGTAGGTAGCCGGGATGCGGACCCATTCCGCCAGCTTCGACGCCAGCTTCTCCTGAACGCCCTCCCGCTTCCCTTCCACGTCGACTGCGTGAATCAGGAATTCGTCGCAATAGCTTTCCAGCTCGCGAATCGCCCGTTCGTTCACTTCCAGGTCGCTGAACGTCGTCCACTGGTTCGTGACAACGTACCACTTGCCGTCCCGCTCCTTGCAGCTTAGGTCGAGCACAAGCCGTTCCTTGCCGACCTCGGAGACGATTTTCCGCAAATTGTCCATCTGAAGCCGGCCGTCACGGAATACATACGATGTAACGATGACATGCGATGCGCCTTCGCGCAAATAGTCCGCCGCATTGTCGGCCGTAATGCCTCCGCCGATCTGCAAGCCCCCCGGATACGCGCGCAGTGCGGACAACGCCGCATCGCGATTGCCCCCGCCCAGCATCACGATATGGCCGCCGGTTAACCCGTCTTCCTTGTATAAAGAAGCGTAGTAGTCCGCCCCGCGGTCGGACACGAAGTTCTCCACCACTTGGGACGCGTCCGACTGAAGCGTCTCCCCGACGATCTGCTTGACTTTGCCTTGATGAATATCGATACACGGTCTGAACCGCAATTTCGCTCAATCCTTTCGCGCCGCCCGGGTTAGACGAACGAACCTCTCCAGCAATTGCATGCCGAGCTCGCCGCTCTTCTCCGGGTGGAACTGCATCCCGAACAGCGAGCCTCGCCCGACGATCGCCGCCACCTGCTGGTAATAATCCGTCACCGCGAGCAAGTCCTCCCGCCGCTCCGGCAGCGCATGATACGAATGCACGAAGTACACGTGCCCCGGCGCCAATCCCGCAAGCAGCGGACTCTCTTGCTGCAAGAACGACAGCTCGTTCCAGCCCATATGCGGCACCTTATACGAGCCTTCGAACCGGACGACGCGGCCGGGCAGCAAGCCCAAGCCCTCATGCCGCCCATGCTCCTCGCTCTCGCCGAACAGCAGTTGCATGCCCAGACATATGCCGAGCAGCGGCTTGCCCGATGCCGCATAGTCGCGCGTCACCGCATCCAGTCCCGTCGCCCGCAAGTTCGCCATCGCGTCCCCGAATGCGCCTACGCCCGGCAGGATTGTGCCGTCCGCCTCCATAATGACGGCAGCATCGGAGCTTACGACAGCTTCGTAGCCCAGCCTCTCGACCGCCTTGCTCACGCTGTGCAAATTGCCCATTCCGTAGTCGATAATGGCGATCAACCTACAGGACTCCCTTCGTAGATGGAACGCCTTTCACACGGGGATCGATCTGCGTCGCCTCGTCCAAAGCCCGTCCCAGCGCCTTGAACACCGCCTCGATCATATGATGCGTATTGTGGCCGTAGTGCACGATGACATGCAGCGTAATCCGCGCCTCGAGCGCCAGCTTCCAGAGGAACTCGTGCACGAGCTCCACGGTGAAGCTGCCGACGGTCGCCGCCGGAAAGTCCGCCCTCATCTCCAGGTGCGGCCGGTTGCTGATATCGACGATGACTTGCCCGAGCGCCTCGTCCATCGGCACGAACACGCTCGCATAACGCTTGATGCCCCGCTTGTCGCCGAGCGCTTCCCGCAGCGCCTGCCCAAGGCAGATCCCGACATCCTCTACCGTGTGGTGGTCGTCGACGTCGACATCCCCGCGCGCCTCCAGCTTTAAGTCAAACTGTCCGTGCTTGGCAAACAGATCGAGCATGTGGTTCATGAACGGCACGTCGCTCTCGATCTCTACCTCGCCGCTGCCGTCCACGTTCAGGGACAGCGCAATATCCGTCTCCCCCGTCTTGCGGGCCACGGACGCCTGCCGCGCAATGTACTTTTGTATCAACTCGCTCATCTACCCTTCTCCACCTTCCAGTCGAATTTCCACCGCGCGCGCGTGGCCTTCAAGCCCTTCATGCCGCGCCAGCGTCGCAATGCCTGCCGCATCGCGCAGCAGCGCTTCCTTGCTGTATCGGATCAAGCTCGATTTCTTCAGAAAATCGTCTACGTTCAGCGGGGAGGAGAACCGCGCCGTGCCGTTCGTCGGCAAGATGTGGTTCGGCCCCGCGAAGTAATCGCCCACCGGTTCGGAGCTGTAAGGACCGAGGAAAATGGCGCCAGCCGTCTCGATCCGTCCCACTACCGCAATCGGATCTTCCGTCATCACCTCAAGATGCTCCGGCGCCAGCCGGTTGATCACTTCGATGCCTTCCTCCAGGCTATCTACCGTCAGAATGGCGCCGTATTGCGCCAGCGACTTCTCGGCAATGTCGCGCCGCGGCAACAAAGCGACCTGTCTCCCCAACTCCGCTTCAACCGCACGAGCCAACTGCTCCGACGTCGTCACGAGCACCGCCGACGCCATCTCGTCGTGCTCCGCCTGCGACAGCATATCCGCGGCCACATACCGCGGGTCCGCGCTGTCGTCCGCCAGCACGGCGATCTCGCTCGGGCCCGCGATGCTGTCGATCGCCACCGTACCGAACACGGCACGCTTGGCCAGCGCCACATAGATATTGCCGGGCCCGCAGATCTTGTCGACGGCGGGAATGCTCGCCGTCCCGTAAGCGAGCGCAGCTACCGCCTGCGCGCCCCCGACCCGGTAAATCTCCGTCACGCCCGCTTCCGCGGCCGCGACGAGAATGTACGGGTCGATGCCCTCGCGGCCGCCCGTCGCCGGCGGCGTCACCATCGCGATCTCCGGTACGCCCGCCACCTGGGCCGGAATCGCGTTCATGAGCACCGACGAAGGATACGCCGCCTTGCCGCCGGGAACGTACAAGCCGACCCGCCGCAGCGGCCGGATCATCATCCCGAGCATCGTGCCGTCCGGCGCGACGTCCATCCAGGAGCCGCGCTTCTGCTTCTCGTGGAACGCCCGGATGTTTGCCGCCGCCTGACGCAATGCGGCCAGAAAATCCGGCTCCACCCGCTCATAAGCCGCCTGAATCTCATCGGCGCCAACGCGCAGCTTATCCGCGGTCAGCCCGACACCGTCATGCGCCGCCGTATAAAGCAGCAGCGCCGCATCGCCCTTCCGGCGAACCGCCTCGACAATTTCCGCGACCGCCCGATTCTGCTCCGGCGAGCCGTACTCGCTCTGCCGTTCCAGCCGAAATCCCGTTGCCGCGCCTACGTACATCGTCATCCCCCTCCTTCTGCCGGTATCACCTGAGCCAGTCTGTCGCATAACGCTTGTATCGCGTCATTTTTCAGACGGTAGCTGACCCGATTCGCGATCAGTCGGCTCGTCACCTGAAACATCTCCCGCATTTCCACCAGGCCGTTCTCCCGCAGCGTCTGGCCGGTCTCGACCATGTCCACGATCCGATCGGCCAGCCCGATCAGCGGCGCCAGCTCGATCGAGCCGTTCAGCTTGATGACCTCGACTTGCTGGCCTTGCTCGCGAAAATACTGCGAAGCGACATTCGGATACTTCGTCGCCACGCGCGGATGGATAACCGGCTTCCAATTCGGCAGGCCGATGACCGACATCCGGCAGCGGGCAATGCCGAGATCCAGCAGCTCGTAGACGTCCTTGGCCTCCTCCATCATCACGTCCTTGCCGACGACTCCGATATCCGCAACGCCGTATTCGACATAAGTCGGCACGTCGACGGGTTTGGCCATGATGAATTCCATGCCCGCTTCCGGAGCCGCGATAATCAGCCGCCTGGAATCGTCCAGATCTTCCGGAATCGGCAATCCCGCCTGGCGGAACAGCTTGCTCGCTTGCTTATAGATTCGCCCCTTGGGCATCGCTACCTTCAATACTCCGCTGTTGTCCACCATCATGGCCGTCCGCTCCTATCTGTTCCGCCAAAGACGATCAACTCGCCGTATTCCGATCCCCGATGACGGAACGTCGACCCGCTGGTGGCTGCCGCGGCGCAAACGTCATCCGCCGCTTGCCGGTCCGTCAGCACTTCCGTCACCGCGATTGTGCCCGCAGCCCGCAGCCGGCCCGCTGCCGCCAGCGCCGCATGGCGCTCCTCCGGCGCATACAGCACCAGCACGCGAGCGCTGCCGTCGCCGGCTTCCTCTTCGGCCACTTCCAGAATCCGCGTCGTCTTCAACGCGAAGCCCGTGGCCGGAGCCGGCCGCCCGAAGCCCGCCAGCAAATTGTCGTACCGCCCGCCGCTGCATACCGGAAAACCGAGCTGCGAGGCGTAGCCCTCGAACGTCATGCCTGTATAATAGGAGAAATCTCCAATCATCGTCAGATCGATCAGCACATGCTCCTGCACGCCGTATGCGGCCAGCACGTCCCACACCTCGCACAGATGCCGGATCGCCGCCTGCGCCTGCGCGCTGACGCTGAGCTGCAGCGCCTGATCGCACACCTCCTGCCCGCCGCGCAGCCGCAAAATATCAGCCAGCTCCACGCGCCAAGCTTCGTCGATCGCCAGCTTGCGCAGCTCATGCCGATAGCCGACATGATCCCGCTGCAGCAGGCAGGCTTTCAGCGTCTCCTGGTCGGCTTCCCTCCCCGGCAGCGTCTCCTCGAACAACCCGTTCAGGAAGCCGACGTGACCGACCGCAATTTTGAACGAAGGAACGCCCGTGGCCTGCAGCGATGCAATCGCCAGCGCGATCACTTCCGCATCCGCTTCAGGCGACGGATCGCCGACGAGCTCGACGCCGGTCTGGAAAAACTCCGCCTCCCGCCCCGCCTCTTCCTCGAACGCGCGGAACACGTTCCCGTGATAGCTGAGCCGCAGCGGGAACGGCTGCTCCTTCAATAAAGAGCCGACAACCCGCGCGATCGGCGCCGTCATGTCGGAGCGCAGCACGATCGTCGTGCCCCTCTGGTTCAGCAGCTTGAACAGCTTCTGGTCGCTCGTCGCGCTCGCCACGCCGACCGTGTCGTAATATTCCATCGTCGGCGTCATGATCTGCTCGTATCCCCAGCCCTGCATGCACGCCAGCACGTTGCGCTCGATATGACGCAGCCTCGCAACCGCATGCGGCAAATAATCCTTCACGCCGATCGGTTTCTCGAATCCTTTAGGTTTAGACATGCCTGCAACCTCATCTCTATCACTTCATTGCATTAAAGTGCTACCAAGTTACCACACTGCCAAAATAAAGGTTTCGTTCCACTTTAGCATGAATGCTCCGCAACGTCAAGAAACCGCGCCACAGTTTTCTGCAACGCGGTTCGCTTAAGCCGATCGACGGTGCAACCACTCCAATCACCCCCGCTTCCTGTACGCCCTCATCGCGAAGACATAGGCCACGAGCATAATCCCGACGCACCAAGCAAGCGCGATCCAAATATCATTTCCTGCAGGCAGACCGGACAGCAGCGCCCGGATGGCTTCCACGATCGAGGTGACCGGCTGGTTCTCCGCGAAGACGCGAACGGCTGCCGGCATCGAATCGGTCGGCACAAACGCCGAGCTGACAAAGGGCAGGAAGATGAGCGGATAGGAGAACGCGCTTGCGCCTTCCACCGATTTGGCGGACAGGCCGGCGATCGCCGCGACCCAAGTTAACGCCAGCGTAAACAACAAGAGTATGCCAGCTACTGCCAGCCAAGGCAGCAGCCCCGCCGATGAACGAAAGCCCATCAACAAGGCGACGAGAACGATGACAACAAGCGATATCGCGTTTGAGACCGCCGAAGTCAACACGTGCCCCCACAGCACGGAGGAACGGGCAATCGGCATCGAGTGAAACCGCTCGATGATGCCTCTTTGCTTATCAAGGAACAAGCGGTATGACGTATAAGATATTCCGCTGGCAATCGCCATCAGCAAAATACCGGGCAACAGATAATTCACATAGTTGTCCGTTCCGGTCTGAATGGCGCCGCCAAACACGTAGACGAACAACAACATCATGGCAATCGGCATCATGCAAACCGTGATAATGGTGTCCATACTGCGGGAAATATGGCGCATGGAACGCCCCAGCATAACGCCCATATCGCTGATAAAGTGATGTGCCGTCTCCATTTACACGGCCTCCTTCTTGCCGACGATGGCGAGGAAGATCTCCTCCAGGGTCGGCTGTTTTTCTACATATTCCACCTTCGCAGACGGGAACAGCTTTTTCAGCTCCGCGAGCGTGCCACTGGCGATAATCCTGCCTTCGTGCAAGATGGCGATCCGGTCGGCCAACTGCTCGGCCTCCTCCAAATACTGCGTGGTGAGAAATATCGTCGTCCCGCCGCCCGCAAGCTCCTTGACGATCTTCCAAAGCTCGATGCGCGCCTCGGGATCAAGGCCGGTGGTCGGTTCGTCGAGAAAAACAATCTGCGGCTTGCCCACAAGGCTCAAGACGATGTCGAGCCTGCGGCGCATGCCGCCTGAATACGCAGACACCCTTCGGTCGGCGGCCTCTGTCAGACCAAATCGCTTCAACATCTCGTCCGCCACTTGACGGGGATGACTTAAGTGCCGCAGCCTGGCGATCATGATCAAGTTTTCCCGTCCGGTCAATATTTCGTCCACAGCGGCGAATTGTCCGGTCAGACTGATCGCCTGCCGCACTCGGTCGGGCTTCGCCGCAACATCGAATCCGTTGACGGTGACAGTTCCGCCATCCGGCTTGAGCAGCGTGGACAGTATTTTGACAACCGTCGTCTTGCCCGCCCCGTTGGAGCCGAGCAGAGCGAAGATGCTGCCCTTTTCCACCTCGAAATCGACGCCCTTCAGCACCTGAAGCTGCTTGTAAGCCTTGTACAGGCCTTTCACTTCAATGGCTTGTTCCATCCTGCTCCCTCCTTATTGCTTGGTTTTCTGCGTCACCTTATTCATGGCCTTGTTCACTTTCCGGTTAACGGATTCCTGATAGATATCAGCGTAAGTTTTGGAACCCTTGATGAGTTCGTCGCAGAAAGCCGCCACGTCGCTGCCCGTTACTTCGAGCACGCCTTTCCCGGAGGCCGCGCCCTCTTCGAACAGATCGATGATCCCCGAGAGCAACCCCGTCCCTTCGGTCAACTCGACAGGGCCGACTTTAAACAAATATTTTTGAATCTCTTTATAAACGATCCGATACTCTTGCGGGAGCGCTTTGACACGGGCCATGTGCGCCCGCCACTCTTTTTTGCCCTGGATGATCTCTTGTATTCTCATAATTAACCTCCTACTTGCCTAATTTTTTCGCGATATTTCGGTTGAGCTGCTCGCGCCACTTGTCGCGGTAAGACTTTGCCCCCTCTTCGCCGGCGAGCGCCGAACAGAACCCTTCGATATCGTCGCCTATTGCCTCCTGGACACTCTGACCGTCCACCGCCGTTTCTTCGAGCAGGCCCAGCACACCGTCAAGAATCGGCATCAGGTTGCGGCCGGTGAAATCGGAGTGCGGCCAAAGATTGGCTTTGATTTGTTCCCATGCCGCTTTATAATCAGCCGGCAGTTGTTGGGCCCGCGCTTCAAAAGCTTTCATTTCTTTCGTCATGTCGCTGCCCGTAATTTTTTCCCAAAAGTTCATTTTGCGCCCTCCTTTAACTCGTTCATTTTCGAGGATACGAACTCCCACTTTTCCCAGAACCTCCGCAGCTCCTCGCGCCCCGCGTCGTTAAGCGCAAAAAACTTTCGCGGCGGCCCCATGTCGGAGGGCTTCTTGGCGATCTCCACCCACTTGTTTTTTTCAAGCCGGACCAGGATCGTGTACACCGTCCCGTCCACAACATCCGTGAAACCGAGGGCGTTCAACCGTCGCGTAATTTCGTAGCCATAAGTTTCTTTGCGGCTGATAATTTCGAGAACGCAGCCTTCAAGCACGCCTTTGAGCATTTCCGTCAGGTCTTCCAGCACGATCACCTCTCGCTATTCTGTATGACTTATATTCCGTAATACTTACTACCACTATATAGTTACACATAGTAGTTGGTTTGTCAACTGCTTAATGCACAACCAGAAGACAAGAAAATAAAAACCGCAATACGAGGTTTAAGTCGCATTGCGGTTCTGTAATAACTCGCAGAATTCCAAGCTCATACCCTTAACACAAAGTAACCTTCAACGCCCTGACTTCACAAACCATCCCACCTGCCAACCTGCTTGCTCGCAATCCGATGCGACCTCTGCCTTGCGGCAGAGTTAATGCCCCGATATCTATCGACTTAAATGCCTTATCGTAGGATTCAACGCGCGGCACCCGATCATCTTGATCTTTCGCAGGCAAATCGAAGGGTTCTTGAATTTGAAACGCAATACAGTTCTCCCCGCAAGACAGCTCCAATTCCGAACCCTCCTCTCCATACGGACAGGCATACATCAAGGTGCATCGGTAGGAACCTCCGATGTGTACATCGATATCCCAATAGATCTCATCTTCGACAGAGTTCCAGCCCTGCAGCCAGGAGGCGTTCGGATGGATGGAACTCCAGGTAATCGCGCCGATCGGCTCGGCATCCTGTGCATTCAAATAAGTAGAAGGAAATTCCCGGAATCCGACTGGAATGCACCGAACGCCACCGTTAAGTTGCCGGACTTCTCCTAACCACTCCCGTATTTTCACCTGCAATTCTTGCTGCACCTCAGTAAGTTGTTCTGCCAGATTTCTACTTTGCCCCATATCCTGCTCGATCTCAAACAACCCATTGGTTTCGCCTCCTGAACGGTACTTCTGCGTGCATGCAGAGACAGCATCGTTCATCGGATTTAACGCAAACAGCGTGCGATCCGGCCATGGGCTTCGCATCTTGGCGTTGTCTTCCTGAAGCAACGGCTTCAGACTCATTCCGTCGAGCGGCTTCTCGCCTGAACGCGGGATTTCGGACAACTCCAGCAAAGTCGGCAATAGATCGACGGCTCCTGCGATTGTATTTACTCGACTTCCGACTTGAAACCTGTTTTTCCAAACCATTACACAAGGAGAACGAACGCCACCCTCGTCAGCGGATCCCTTTTTCCCTCTCATCCCGGCATTCCATCGCCAACTGTTCGGACCATTATCGGATAAATAGACAAAAATGGTATCCTCCGTCAGGCCGAGCTCTTCGATTTTACGACGCAATCTCCCTACATTCCAATCGATGTTTTCACACATGGCCAGAACAGCTCTGGTAATGTCCAAGTTTTCTGCACCAGTATGTCCACGATCAGAAGCATAGCGCAAATCCAGTTCGCGTTCTTTGAATTTATCGTACCAGCGATCCGGCACTTGAAACGGGGAATGCGGCGTATTAAACGGAACATAACACAAAAAAGGCCGATCCTGATTCGTTTCCATGAATGACATGGCACGTTCAGTCAACACATCCGGCAGATATCCGTTCGTCCTGATTTCTTCTCCGTTATACTCTAGCGTACTATCGAAGTAATGGCTCCAATGACCACAGCAATATCCGATAAATTCATCAAAGCCTCTTCCATTCGGATGGTAAGGAAACGCCGAACCGCTGTGCCATTTACCGAAGCATCCCGTGGCATAACCCGCAGCCTTCAGTTCGTCAGCCAGCGTAACTTCGTCCAAATTCATGCATTCTGAACGCCGGGAGACTCCTTGCACGCCCGTTCGCGGAAACCAGCGCCCGGTCAATAGTTCAGCGCGTGTCGGCGCACACAAAGGCTGCACGTAGAATCGGTTGAAGAACACGCCGTCCGCAGCCATGGCATCAAGGTTAGGCGTATCCAAATTGACATTCCCCGTAAAATGCAGGTCTCCCCATCCCTGATCATCCGACAGCATTAGCACAATATTCGGTCTGCGCCGCAGCGTCTCAGAATCACGCCTCATCCCGCACCCGCTCCTTTATTTTATGGTGTTGTCTGTCACATTGTTATTGCAGATGCCTCACCTCGCCTGCCCGGGACCCTTGTACGATTTTCCAAATGGCAGCAAAAACGGTTCCTCACAAGGCCTGAAGGGAACCATCGCGGCAATTTCGTCAATTCGTGCCATCACATCGGGAGATAACGGCCCCTGTTCGGCAGCTTTAACATTCTGCTCCACTTCGGCGACAGATCTTACCCCGGTTAACGTGCAGGAGACATGCGGGTTTGAAAGCACAAACCGCAAGGCGAGTTCGGGCAAGGGGATGCCGGTTTCATCGACAAGTTTGTACAAAGCCCTGAATTGCTGTCTGCGCGGCGGACTCACCCAACTGTTCTCGTCAGCGATTTCTTCCAGCCGCCGCGCCAATGCGCCTTGGTGAAGAGGCGAACCGATCACAATGCCCATATTCTGTTCGATCGCGGCCGGCAAAATCCCCAGCTCGGCTTCACGCCATAATAAATCATAGTTAAATGCAGTGAGAATCACATCGAATTTACCGGTTTGAATAATCGGAATCATCTCATAGGCCGTCGTTCCGCCAAGACCCGTAAAACGAATGACGCCATCCTTGCGAAGCTGGTCCAGCACTTCCAGAACGGGACCGTAATATGCCTGCTTGTCAGACCACCAGTCGTATTCTCCCGGCCGATCCGGCTCATGAATCATCAAGATATCCACTTTGCTCCGCTTTAACAGCTTTAAGCTTTCTTCCACCGATTTCAGCAAATCATCCTGCTGCTGAGGACGGAACGGGTGCGGACGTCCGCCCAGTTTGGTTTGAAGGATGCAAGGCATGTCGCTATGCTCCAATATTAATCCTAACACTTCCTCGCTGTTCGCATAAGTTGGCGCCGTATCCACATAATTAATGCCCAATTCCAGCGCTCTGTTGACCGCCAGGTTGGCCTGCTCGAATGCCGATCCGTAAGAAGAAACAAACAATCCTCCCAGTCCCAATTCGCTGACTTCCAATCCTGTTCTGCCCAGCACTCTTTTCCTCATTCTATTTTCCTCCTATATATGTTTTTCCCTCTTATTCCACAATATCCTTATATTCAGAAATCACTTGCTTCACGCGATATTCCCGCGGTGTCGTTCCGTACTTCTTCTTGAATAATCTGAAGAAGTTGCCCCGGTTCGTGAACCCGCATTTTTCTATGATCTCGTCAATGGTGTCCGAGCTGTTCTCCAAACAATCGACCGCATGCTGCAGCCGAACCTCATGAATATATTCTGCAACGGATATTTCGTTGTTTTTGCGGAACAATTTGCCGACATATTCGGGCGACATCTTCATCATGTCTCCGACTTCCTGCAAGCATAGATTCGGATTGGCATGATTCACTTCGATAATCTCCTTGATCGCCTCTATCAGCACATGGCTTCTTTGGCTTTCCGAAGGGTGCTCCAATGCATGAATCCCCTGGAACACTTCCAGAAAATGAGCGCGAATGGAAAGCAGCGGTTTTTCAGCCGTGATGGCATTCATTAGCGGACTGCAGTCCACCGGGTTGGGAATAATTCGACGTTTGTTTATTTCATAAACGGTGCCGCGCACGAGAACCGCGGTGTAAAGCAGCATATGCATCACATAGTTGTAATTAAGCGTCGAAACCCGTTCCAATATTTTGTCGAGTGTATTTTCATACATCGTCCGATCATTGGATTTGATACTCTCGGCAAGCAGTCTGGCCAATTCTTCCGGAAGATGGGCGTCTGTGCGGTGCAAATTGTCGTCCACCGTCTCGGGATAAATAATCGTTTGCGGTCCGTAAATCAGCTTGTAATGCACATTGTGCAGCGTACTCTGATATTGACTGTTAAATTCCCGGAATCCGTCTATTCTCCCACTTAAAGAAACGGAAAACTGCGCTTTGTAAAACTGATAAATGGTTTTTTGCGCTTTCTGGAACTCGCCTGCAAGCCGGGTGTAAATTTCTTCGGTGCGATCTTCCGTGACGGAAATGATAAACACACAATGATCCGTCTTCATCTCGGCCGATTCACAATCGTATACCTTGGAAATGTATTCTTGCGTGATATTGGAGATGGCAAAATGGAGCAGCTTGCGCACCTGCGCCGTGACTTCTTCCCGATCCTGCCCGGCGTCCATTTGAGCGACAGCCAGCATGTATGAGCCCGTAGTGCGAATATTGAACCTCTGCGTGCGGATGATGTCCAAAAAATCCTTCGAATGAATGGTCGAACTCTCGGCAATCAGCTTGCTGAGATAATAGTTTCTTACAATATCGCGTGTATGCATGCGCTCCCGTTTCATACGATCGAGCTGTTCGGCAGTATCCCGATATTTGCCGGAAATATAGGAAAACTCGTCGGTGGCCTGGTCATCCGCGCCGGCGCCGGCATCCCGTTTCACAATATTGAACAGCGCGCCGACCGGTCTGTAAATCCTGCGCGAAATCATGACGGCGGCAATCAACGCCAGGGTCAGAAATACGAGCGTCAACGCGATAAACAACCGCTTGACTTCGTTGATCTTCCTGACCACATTCTCATAGGGCTGCACGCTCACGATTTGCCAGCCATTAATGCTGGTGTTCAGGAAGTTGACGATCTTCTTCTCGCTTCCCGCGCCGAAGGAAAAAGAACTTGGCTCATTGCCGGCGGCTTGGGCGTAACGCTTAATCGCCGTTTTCAAATCCTGATTCATGGGAACCTGCTGATTGGACGAAACGACCGAGCCTTGCCCATCCATCACAATGATTCTCTCGTTCTCATTCTCGGACAAGAAATTCATCACCTGAATATTCTCGAAGAGCCAATTCGTATTCAAGTTAAGGATCAAAGCGCTTTGTCCCTCGTTGCAGGATTGCCCTTCACAGAAAATCATGGAGAAGACATCAATATTTCCGTCGCCCTTCAAGCTCATCGGCAACATTTGATGATGCGAGCCCAATACCGACGTTTCGTCGGCGGCTCCGTCCTCCGTACCTTGCAGAATTCCCCTCATGTGAGTGTAATACGATAATTGCTGATCCTGGAGCGAACTGTCGCCGCCCCACAGGAATTTATCAATCTTGCTGTTGTAAATAACAATGGAATGCAAAAAAGGTGTATATTTAGCAAATGTGTCCATCTTCGCTTTCTTTCTGAATATCTCGTAGTTGTCCATTTCCGTCCCGATAATGAGCGGTATCAAATCGTTGTCAAAGTATAAGGACCAACCCAAGTCCCGGGCATTTTTGTTCATATAGGTCAAGTTATAATTCATCTGCGCCAATACTTTCTTCTCATAGTTCTGCTGCATATTCAGAATGATATTCTCCGAACTATAGAAGATCACAACAGAAAAAACCGTCAATAACAACAGGGCAAGAATGGAAACCGCCAAGCTGATGCGCAGCAAATATTTATTGGATCTGTACCATCTGAATAATCTCATCCCACACCCGTTCCTTCGAATGCGTCATTTTCGGTTGTATGGATATCTTACCACGCCTTTTTCACCCCCTCCTAGTCTATATTCGGGATATCAGTCCAAATTATTGCCTTGCCGCTTCCAGAATGCATGCTTCGTAAGGCTGATGTCGCTTCGGCTCCTTGGAATCAACAAGCGTATCGGGATCATTCCCCGTCAGCCACGCGGAAGGCGCGGCTGACGGGGTGCAGAGCATGACGCGAATATCATTCCTCCCGGGTTGCTCCCTGCGCCTGTTCCTGTTCCTGTTGCTTACCCTTCATTCTCCGTCAACGCGATGTCGTCCAGATACAGGTCGGCCGCGCCGCTGTTCACCCATACGTTCAACACAATCGACGCTGTGCCCGCCGGTGTTGTGAACGTATCGGATTGCAAGGTGTACGTCGTACCCGTCCAGTTCAGCACGGTCTGGTAGTTGGGAGAGAAGTATTGGCCGTTTGCGTCCTTGCATTGAACCATCAGGAATCCGGCCCCGCTGCCCGCGCCCCGCTTGCCCCAGCCGGAAATCGTGTATGCCGTATTGCCTGTCGCGCCCGCGGTGATCGTCTGAACCATGCCGCTGTTCGCCGCAATTCGGGCTGCCGTCGTTCCCGCATACACATCCGGCCCGTTCGTTGTCGTCACCAGGTAATCCCAGCCGTCGGGCGGGCTCGACTCAAATCCCGGATTGACAACCAGGTTGCCTGCTGCAGGACCCGGGTCTGCCGGCACTGTCGTATCCGCTTCCTCGACGAGCGAGAGATCGTCAATGGAGAAATCCGCTTCTCCCTCCGGCTCCCAGAATATCATCTTGATGACATGGGTGCCGGGCTTGGTCGTGAAGGTGAAAGATTTCTGCGTCCAGGCCGTGTCGCTCCACGTCATCAACCCGGCCTGCTGGCACGAATCCTGTTGATTGGCAGGCAGGCTTGCGCATTCGGGGATCAGCACTTCCTTGTCGGCCTGATTGGCGAGTGCGACGAACGCCCCCGATACGGTGCCTGACATTCCCCTGCGGCCCCACATGCTGAACGTATACGTGGTGTTCTCGGCAATTCCATCCGTGATGAAAGTATGCGCATAGCCGTAGCCGGTCGGAGCGTCATTCGTAATGTTGACGAACCGCGTTCCACTGTGCGCCGCATTCGCATCGCTGATGACCTGAAAATTCGTAGCCGCCAGATAATACAGGGCTTGATCGCTCTTTTCAAATCCGGCGTTCGGGATCAGGTTGACCGCTTCCCGCAAGGCGATATCATCCAGCTCGAACACGGCCGTGCCGCTCTCCTTCAGGAACCGCACTTCAAGTGCTGCAGCGTTCGCCGGAACGGTGAACTTGACGCTTTTGCGTGCAAATGCAGTTTCCGTCCAATCGATGTAGGCAATCGGTGCGGTTCCGACAAGGTTTCCATTGGCGTCCTTAGCGGATATTTGCAGCCTTCCCGCCGTTCCGGCGCTGCCGACCCGGGCCCAGGCCGACAAAATATATTCGGCGTCCGCCATGACGCCGGCGCTGACCTGTTGCATGCCGCCGCCCTGGCTTCCGGATTGGATCTGCATCGCTTTCGCGCCGCTGGATACTTCCAACTCAGTTGTGACAATATCGGTATTGACCAGATCGTCCCAGGAAGCTTCGTCCTCCTCGAAGCTTCCGTTCAGCAGGATGTTCTCGCCCGCCTTCGGCGGCGGCGGGGGCGGCAGGCTGTCGCCGACGTAGACCAGGCCGAAGTCATCCCCATAGACATATCCGGCGCCCGTGGAAGCTTTGGCAAGATAAATCGTCGCGCTGGTGCTGGAGGCGCCTACTTGAAAATATTGCGTTTTGCGCACCCAGCCTTGCTGCGTGTCCCCGATCGTTTCGGACATGTTCGCATCATCGGCGAAATCCTTTACGCCCACGCTGGCCTCTTCGCCCGCGTCGACCTTCGTCCACGACGAGAATTCATACCATTTTCCCGGTAATAACCCGCTGATAGTCTGCTCGATCCCGTCGGCGGAAGTGCCGCTCAAGCGCACGCTCCCGTTCCCGGTGCGAGTGAAGCCCTCGCTTTGACCGATCGGGTCTCCGACCGCCAATTGACCTGCAGCATTCATCAGCCCCGTCTTCGTCCAATCGCGAAGATCGTTGGGCACGGTCAGTTTGTCGATCATGCCTTCGAAGCCCGCATTGTTCACCAGGTTCCGCCCGGCCGGGTCGGAGAACGAGAGCAAGGGAGCAGGCTCGGCGAGAGGGTTCGTAAAGTTGTGGCCCGGCGCGCCCCCGTCCGTAATGACCGAGAAGCCTGCGGAGCTGTTGTCATGGATATCCGCGGGGCCCGTGATTTCGATATTTCCCGTGATGACATTGTCGTAAATCGACAGCTTGTACGTGTCATCCTGAAACGACGGTCCATAGACGGAAGAGACTCCACCGTTAATCATGTTGTCATAGAACAGCACATAGTTGCTCGGTTGGTTGAACGATACGGCATTAACACCGCCCAATTGCGTGTTATAAACAGAGTTGTGGTGAATGATCATATTGGACGAGCCGTTGTCCAAATAGATGTAGCTGGCGCCGTCCTGCCCATCATGGAAATAATTGTAGCGAATTTCGGTATTCTGATAATCATTTTTCGCCCAATGCATCGTACCGTTATCGTAAGAAATCATGCCGCAATATCCAAAATCGTTAAATTCAATCAAGGATTGAAACACCGTATTGCCATTGATACAGCCGCCGCCGGTTCGCTCAACCGTGTTATGCCCGATATAGCCATTCCTCCCGGCAATCTCGATGCCCGTGGTGATCGCCCCGGCGTAGCCGACATCATGAATATAATTGTTGAACAGCACGGAGTCGTCTCCCCGCACATTAATGCCATACCCCGAACTGTTGGCAATCTCCGAATTGCGAATTTCTATTCCGTCGCCTTGCAGAATTAATCCGATATTAAGCTGGGAGCCATACTGCTGATCGCTGTCCGAATCGAAGCCGTAATCGACAATCTTCATCTTGTCGAATTTGACATGATTCATGTGGGTGCCGCGAATCGTTGCGCCTTGAATTTCGATCCCTTCAAATTCAAGCCAGGAGCGATTGTTCAGGTTAAGCGCGGTTTCCCTCGCTTTGTACTGCACCGTCAGTTGACCCGGGTTGACGCCCCCTGGAGCATACAAATACAAGTCATGCGCAGATTCGTCGTAATACCACTCGTCCGCCGTATCAAGCGCCGCCAGACTGTCATAAATGTAGTAGCGTACAGGCCACGGATTGGCCTGATACCCCAATTGCGTCCATGCATCAGGCGCGTTGTCGTTCAATCCGATGATGCCGTTGTCGACGCTCAAGATCGGACTGGTCCAGCCAATCCAGTTCGTATACACCCATACTTTGGCCCCTGTCCAATCCAGATTCGGCAAAGCCGGCCCTTCATCCGTGCGCGGATGCAATTGCGTGGGCGTGGAGTTCGGATTATCGACAAGCGCTGTCGAGCGTTCCAGCCATTCGCTTGCATTGGGCCAACGCGCCGGCATCATCATCTCATGTTCGACAAAGACGGCGTTTTTCGTCCCCAGCCCCAATTCGACATTCGTCTTGTAAATGTTGCCGCTGTAAAGCTGCCATGAGGAGGAAATCGTCTCGGCCCCGCTAATCGTTACGTCTTCATCGTTGTATGCCTGATAACGAATCGGCTGGGCGGAAGTGCCTGAGCCGGCAGGGGTAACCGTCTCTTCGTAGGTGCCGCCGCGAATATAGATCGTATCGCCGGATTTGGCCGTATCGGCGGCTTGCTGGATCGTCTGAAAAGGAGCCGCCAATGTGCCGGGGTTGCTGTCGCTGCCGCTGTCTGCCGATACGTAATAGCTGGTCGGATTCGGATTATATTCGCCGCCGGGGTCTCCGATCGGCGGCCCTGACAAGGCAATATCGTCTACATAAAAATCAGCCTCCGCATCCACATAGACAATCACTTTCATCGACGCCGTCCCTGCCGGGGCGACGAAGGTTTCCGACCTGTACGCATACCCCGATTGATCGGCAGCGCTTTGCCAATTCTGCATGGCCGCATATTGATCATTGTTGGCGCCGCCCACATATCCGCCCACATATTGGCCGGCGGCGTCCTTCAGTTCAACCGCAATCATGGCCCAACCCAGGCTGCCTGTCCCACGGAAGCCATATGCCGACAGCTCATATTCGGCATCCGCCGCCAAGTCCACCGTCAATGTCTGGCTGATGTAATGCGGAGATCCGGATCCGGACAGCTTCCCCGCCTGCGCCCCGCCGTGCACTTCGCCCGTACTGCTCGTGATGGAGAAGCCGGAATCGCCCACATCCCATCCTGTCGTCCCGTTTTCAAACCCGGCATTGTTCAATACGTTGACCGGATTGGCGGCCGCCTCAGGACCGTATGGCCAGGATAATAACAGAACAAGGACCAGCCCGAGCGCCAGATACTTGCGAATGCCATGCTTCGTTACACTCATCTCTACAACCCCTTTGCCATGATAGATTTGATACTGCCTTGTCCGCGCTTCTCTCGCTGCATTCCTCCATTGGTGCGGCGCCGCACCGGACGATTCCGACGATCGTCAGAACCATCCGGCTCGCATTTACCGCAAATCATTCAATTGGCCATGCTTACGACGACTGCTCCACACTCAAATCATCCAGGTAGAAATCTGCGTAAGGGTTCGTTCCATCGCCGCCCACATAGATCTCCAGCTTGAGCTTGGCCGTTCCCGCCGGCGCGGTGAAGGGCAGGGATTGCAACGTGTACCCTTCCCGATCCGATTCACCATTCCATGTCAACATGGCCGCATATCCGTTGTCGGGCGTAAGATTGTTATCGTCAGCGTCCAGCAAGCGAATGTTGACCATCGCCCAGCCCAAGTCGCCTGCCGCGCCCCGCTTGCCCCATGCCGACAGAGTAAAATCAGTCTCTTCTACGATGCTGGCGGGAATAATCTGTTGCAGGTAGTGCGCATCCGCATCCCCGATCAATCTGCCCGCTTGGGATCCGCTATACACATCTTCCGCGACCGCTGTGGCCTCAGCGCCGATGTCCCCGCCAATAATCCAATTATTCATGCCGTCCTCAAAGCCCGGGTTGGCCAGCAAATTCCCTGAGGGCAGCGATTCGGGCACCTTCGCCGCCTCGAACGCTGCGACCGCCGTTTGCAGCGCAACTTTAGCATCATTGACCTGGGACTGGCCGGCATTCGGGTCGAGATTCACGGCTTGCGCCGCACCGATCGCAGCCGTCAGTTCATCCAGCGCCGATTGCGGATATTGGCCTGCCTCCGTGCCGACTTCCGCCGCGTCCATCGCCGCTTGCGCCGCCAGGATGACGCTGTTCAGCGCCGATTTGTCCACTTCCTCAACGACCAACGAATTAGCTGTTTCTACAACCGACAGATTATCGACATACAACGGCGCTTCGCCTTCCGGCAGCCAGAATACCAGCTTGAGCACATGCGTGCCCGGCTTCGTTGTGAACGTGACCGACTTCTGCGTCCAATCCGTCTCCGACCATTGCAGCAGGCCGGCAATCTGGCATTGATCCGCTTCCGCCGCGCCAAGCCCGTCGCACTCCGGAATCATGATGTCCTTGTAAAATTGCTGCGAAGCCGACACGAACGCGCCCGACGTGGTGCCGCCCGTACCGCGCTTGCCCCACACGCTGAAGGTATATTCGGTGTTCTCGCTGACCCCGTGGACGACGAAGGTATGCGCGTAACCGTACTTCGTCGGCGCTTCATTCGTAATCCTCACGGAACGAACACCTTCATATACATCCGCTTTCGGTTCCGTAACCAGCTTGAAGTTGGTGGCGGCAAGGAAGTACAACGCCTGGTCGCTCTCTTCGAAGCCGGGATTCATAACCAGGTTGAACGATTCCCGCAGCGCCAGATCGTCCAGATCGTACGCAGCTTCGCCGCTTGTCTTGGCAAAGGCCACTTCGAAGGAAGCCGTGCCGGCGGGCGTCGTGAACTTCACGCTCTTGCGTGTGAACGCCGTCTCCGACCAAATCAGTTCGGCCACGGGAACCGACCCGATCACCGCTCCGTCCTCGTCCAAGGCGCGAACCTGCAGATTTCCTTCTGTATCCGCAGCTCCCACGCGACCCCATGCGGAAACAATATAATCCGTATTCTCCTTGACGCCTGCCGTAACCAGTTGCTTGCCTCCGCCCGACGGGCCGCTGCCTACGCGCATCGTCTGGACGCCGCTGGAGATGTTTAATCCCGGTTTCAGCAGCGACGTGTTGTTCAGATCGGTCCAGAATTCGGCGCCTGCTTCGAAATCTCCGTTTTGCAGCACGTTATCCCCCGGTTCCGGCGGCGGCGGCGGCGGCAATTCATCGCCTACAAACACCAGACCGAAATCATCTCCGTAAACATAACCCGCGCCCGCGGATACCTTCGTCAGGTAGATCGTCGCGCTTGTGGCCGAATCGCTCGTTCGGAAGAACAGGATCGTCTGAACCCAGCCTTGTTCCGTATCCGTTATCACGCGGAACTGGTCCTCGTCCCCGTCATATCCTTTCACGCCGACAATCGCTTGCTCGCCTGCATCGACTTTTGTCCAGGCCGCAAATTCATACCATTTGTCAGACTGCAATCCCTGGATCGTCTGCTCGATGCCGTCGGGCTCCGTGCCGTTGAGACGAACACTCCCTTGCCCTACGCGGGTAAATCCTTTGTCCTGACCGATCGTCTCGCCGCTGGCCAGTTGGCCTGCAGCATTCATGGCGCCGGTCTTCGTCCAATCGCGCAGGTCATTGGCTACGAAATACTTATCCAGCATACCCTCGAATCCGGCGTTCTTCACCAGATTGCGCTTGGGCGGGTTGGAGAAGGCAAGCAGCGGACTCGGCTCCGCCGGACGGTCGATAAAGTTATGGCCCGGAATGCCGCCTTCGGTAATCTTGGCGAACCCTGTGCTCGCGTTGTCGCGCACTTCCGCCGGCCCTGTAATTTCGATCTTGCCGGTGAACACATTATCGTACACAGACAGTTTGTAAGTGTCGTCTGTAAACGCCGGGCCGTAGACCGACGAAATGCCTCCATCCACCACATTGTTATAGAACAATACATAGTTGCTCGGTTGGTTGAAGGAAATCGCATTCTTGCCGCCAATCGTGGAATTGAACACCGTATTATGATGGATGATCATGTTGGATGAGCCGTTGTCCAGATAAATATAGCTGGCGCCGTCCAGTCCGTCATGCATATAGTTGTAGCGAACTTCCGTGTTCTGGTAATCGTTCTTGGCCCAATGCATCGTTCCATTATCATGGGAGATCGCGCCGCAAAAACCGAAATCATTGTATTCAATCAAGGAACTGAACACCATGTTGCCATTAATGCAGCCTCCGCCCGTGTAGGAGATCGTGTTGTAACCAATATAGGCGTCGTGGCCGGCGATTTCGATCCCGGTTGTGAATGCGCCGGAATACCCAATATCATGGATGTAGTTATTGAAGAGAACCGCGTTGTCCCCTTTGATGTTGATGCCGTATCCCGAGCTGTTGGAAATTTCCGTATTGCGAATCTCGATGCCGTCTCCTTGCAGGATCAGTCCAATGTTCAACTGCGAACCATACTTGCCCTCACTGTCCGAATCGTAGCCGTAATCCTTGATCTGCAGCCCGTTCAGCTTGACATGGTTCATATTGGCGCCGGCAATCGTGGCGCCCTGGATGGTGATCCCGTCGAATTCAAGCCAGGAGCGGTTATTCAAGTTGAGCGCAACTTCTCTTGTCTTCTTCTCGATCATCAGATCGTTCGGATCGGCGCCGTCCGGCGCATATAAATACAGTTCTCCCGCAGTTTTATCGTAGTACCATTCATTCTCGGCATCGAGCAATTTCAGGCCGTCATAAATGTAGTAGCGGACAAGCGACGGATTGGCCTGATAGCCAAGCTGCGTCCACTCGTCGGGCGCATTGTCATTGATGGTCAGCACGCCGTCCGCCGAGCTCAGGATGGGACTGGTCCAGCCGATCCAGTTGGAATAGATCCACACTTTGGCGCCTGCGTAATCCATATTCGGCAATTGTGCGCCATCGCTCGTTTCGGCGCGCAACTGCGTCGGCGTCGAGTGCGGATTGTCGACCAGTGCGGGCGAGCGTTCCAGCCATCCGCCGGAGTTCGGCCAGCGCGCCGGCGTCATCAGCTCTTTGTCGACGAACACCGCGTTCTTCGTTCCCAGTTCCAGCATGGTTTTTGTTTTGTAAATATTGCCGCTGTAGAGCTCCCAAGCGGAAGTAATCCGTTCCGAGCCGCTCAAGCGAATATCTTCGCCCTGGTAGGCGGCATACACGATCGGCTGCGACGAATTGCCGGATCCGGCCGGTATGACCGTCTCATCGTAAGTGCCGCCGCGAATATAAACCGTATCCCCGGACAGCGCTATGTCGGCGGCCTTCTGGATCGTGCGGAAGGGCGCTGCCAGCGTGCCCGGATTATGATCGTCTCCTTCGGTTGCCGATACATAATAATGGGTCGGCTCCGGATTGAACTCTCCTTCCTGACCTTCAGTTGGCGTTTCTTCCGAATCCGCAGCCGGTCCGATCAAAGCAATATCATCCACGTAAAAGTCTGCTTCACCGGCAACGTACGCAGAGACTTTAATGGATACCGTGCCCGCCGGCGCCGTAAACTTCTCCGATCTGAAAGTAAATCCGGCTTGATCGGCCTCGCCGACCCACGACTGCATGGCTGCGTACTGATCGTTGTTGTTGCCGCCTACGTAACCTGCAAGGAAATTCCCGTTCAAATCCTTCAATTCCACATTGATCATCGACCAGCCCAACTCACCCGGCCCACGTTTGCCATAAGCTTGCAATTCGTATTCGGTATCCTCCTGCAAGTTGACGGACAACGTTTGGCTCATGTAATGCGCCGCGTCTCCGCCAGGCAGCCGGCCCGCATGAGAGCCGCTGTGCACATTAGATGATTCATCGGTGACAGTGAAGCCGGAATCGCCCAAATCCCATCCGATTGCGCCTTCCTCAAATCCCGGGTCGCTCAGCAGGTTGACGAGTTCCGGATCTTCCGTGCCGGAGTCTGGATCTTCCGAACCGGAACCCGGATCCTCCGAACCCGATCCCGGAGTCTCCGAACCGGAGCCGGAACCGGAGTCGGAACCGGCAGACCCGGAAGCGTTCGCAACACCCACAATCCGAATGCTGTCCTTCTGCGACCCGTCAACAGCGCCCGGTCGACGGTCAAATTCCGATTGTTTCGCTTGCTCATTGATCGTGGCAGTCTCAATGATGCCGCCGCCGATTATTTTGGCAATCGCATTCAGAACGAGATGCGTGATCTTCGCTTTGTCATCCATATCGATCAGACCGCTGCCGGCTTGATCGTCCACCGTCAATTTCGCAATCACCGCGCCTGCGTAAAGCTTCAGAACGCTGTTGTCGGATTCGACAGTCACTTCGTTGAATGATCCGATCAGCGTAATGGAAGCCTCTTCCGTCAGTTGTTCGGCTAACCGGATATGGCTGAAGCCACCCTGGGACAGGTCGTCCGCATTGTTCACGATGGCCGAAGAACGGAGCACGACTTCCTCGCAGCTTGTAGCGCCTTCCGCAACAATGCGCACAATCCCGTTCTGTTTATCGACAATGACGGTTGCCAACACAGCATTCACAAAATGGATGGAATTCTCTCCGCCGCCGCTGACAGTGGTCGTCCCCTGCACCGTCACACCGTCCAGCGTGGCTTCGCCCGAACCGATCTCTTCACCCAGCAGCAGGTCGCCCCGGATGATCATGTTGCGCAGCGTAACTCCCTCATGCTGTACAATGACATTGCCTTGGATGACTTCATAGCCGGAATCCGGGCCGTATACCCCCGCTTGATCGATAATCCGATCGCCGGACGCAACCTGGTGCGTCCTGTCGAGGACAACCGCCGCTTCTGCGCGCGTCAACTGCCCCCTGGGGCGGAAGGAGCCGTCCGGATATCCGCTCATGATTCGATTGGCCGCGACAGCCGCTATGCTGGTCCGGGCCCAGTCGGCAATCTTGTTGCCGTCGGCAAACGCATGCCATGCCTTATTTTCCGGCGACAACTCCAGGTTCGACACTTTCGCCGCCGTAACAGCCGCTTCTGCGCGGTTGATCAGAGCGGAAGGGCGAAAGCTGCCGTCTTCGTAGCCCTGCAAATAACCCGCCCGGACGGCGACGGCAGCCTGGTGACGCATTTCCTCGGACAGACCGGGATCGGTAAACCCGGCCTCCGCTTCCTCCGTAAATCCGAACACGGCATTGATCATCCGGACCCATTCCATGCGGGTGATCGCCTCATCCGGCTTGACCATGCCGTTGGCGTCGGCCTGAATGTATCCCTCGGACAACCACGATTGCAAAGTCTTCTCCGCCCAGTGGCCGCTTATATCAGACTTGGAGACTGCCGTATCGGCAGAAGCAAAGCCGGCCTGAACAGTCAGAGAAAAGATAAGAATGGCGGAAATCATAATCGAAAATAATCTCCTATAACGAAATTCCAATGTTCGTAACAAGGCAATAGCCTCCTTTACATAGTCTCGCTACGGTCGCCTATCCACACGATCCCTTTCACAACATCTCCGCGGGCAATTTGCCGAAATGCCTCGTCAATCTGATCGAAGCACCATTCATGCGTGACGAGCAAGGACGCGGGAATCTTGCCCTCCCGAAACAGCGGCGCCAAATCCCCCATCACTTCCGCCTCGTTCGGCGCCACGCGCCTTATCGTGAAATCGGCAGGACTGGTTGCAAGCGGAAGCTTATAAGGTTGGTCAGATACGCCATACATGGCAACAACGCCCTGATCTTTCAAGTATGAAAGCGGTTTCACTAATGCATCGGAATTGCCGGATGCTTCGATAATGATATCCACTGTCCCTTTCCCGCTTGCCCTCCCCCGAAATGCCGCATCCGAATCGTTCCATACACAAGCAGCGCCCAATTGCTGCGCCAAATTCAGTCTGGACTCCCTGCGGCCAATGACGATAATTTCCTTCGCGCCGCCCAGCCATGCAAACCGCGCGATCGCCAAGCCGGCAATGCCTGTTCCTGTAATCATGACTCGCTTATCTTGCAAATCCCCCAATTGCGAACAAAAACTCAATGTTTCGCCCAAGCTTATAAACAAGGCTGCATCCCGCAAGGGAATGTCGGGCGGAATGACTTGCGGCGCTTGCGCCGCATATCCGTGGGGCAGCCCGTCCTCGCGAAGCGCCCGCACATCCTCCGCAATCCCGTATTCGGCAAAGCCGCCCCAGGCGGCATGCATGTTCGTTTGCGGATCATCGGGCCGGTAACCGGCTCTGGTAATACGGTCTCCTGTTTTAAATGACCGGACTTTCGCTCCTGTTTCGATAACGCCCCCGACAGATTCATGTCCAAGCACTGCCGGATATTTGATCGGATACGGAAATTGCCCGGATATGATCATACGATCTGTCGTATTGCAAATGACACACAACTCCATTTTCACCAATACTTCATAAGGCCCTATCACTTGCGGACGATCTATTTCGGTTACGCGGGCGTCGCCTGGGGAATATACGACGAATGCTTTCATGACGCTCAGCTCACCCCCTTTAACTTTCCGGAAGCGTACGGGCACGCATTCGAATCGCCCATGCCCGCCCGTACTCCTCTTGCAAACCGGATTTTATTTTTTAACGTTTTTGGCCACCCAATCCGCCAACTGTTCTTTCAAAGCATCGTCCAGTTTTTGCTGTCCCGCTTTGTTACGGGCATCGATAAATTTGGGGTAGTACACGGCAGGATCGTAAGTGCCCGTTTCCAACCCCGGCACGAATTCATCCCAGACCGAACGCGTGGCGGCAATTTCCGTCTGATAAGCCGAAGTATCGAAGTTGAAGCCCAAGGCCGGCGGCACTTCCGCCTCCGCATTCATTTTCTTCGTTTGTTCAATCAGGTCGAGCGGTTGGCCTTCCTTAATATAGCCGTTGAACGTATTGCCGAACACCCAGTCAATATTCGGTGCATATCCGCCATCCGGAATCGGCTTGTATATGCCGTTGTCAAGGGTGTAATGCGTGCCCTCGATCCCATAGCAGAGAATTCGGTAGAAATCCTTGTCCGTGTTCACCAGTTCCAGCAGCATCATGGCTCGCTCGGGATTTGCCGAAGTTGTGCTGATCCCGTTCATTGTGCCGTTCGCACCGGAGAACAATGGCGGCGTAATCGCTACCGTGTACATAGGCTCGTTATTGCTGCGCGATGCAATGGTGGCATCGCTGCCAGGGAAAATCCCTTGCTCGGCAGTCACTGCAATATTGCCTTTCGCTTGCAATTGACTGAAGTCTTGTACAGTTGCCAAATCCTGATAGACATAACCTTTCTCATACCAATCATGAATCAGATCGAGATATTCCTTATATTCAGGCGTATTCTCCCGATTGATTGCCTTGTAGGGATCATTTTTATAATAGAACATGGACCCGGTCGCCCCGATGTTATCCGGGTAGAAAGGACCGTTCCCCCCGATATTGGGAAATGCGAGCGGTATGATATCCTTCTCGTTCTCCTTGATTGTTTTCAGGAAGGGTTCAATATCCTTCGTTGTTTTCACGGTCGAAAGATCGAAATTATATTTGTCTACGAACCGTTTTTGAAAGGCGAAGCCCTTGGGGGAAGCCGCAATTTGCAAACTGAATATGGCATAAATTTTGTTGTCGCCCGGAGAGCGGATAGAATCCCAATAAGATTCAGGCATAATATCGTGCCGTGTTTTGGGCGCATATTTCTCCAGCAAATCGTCGAGCGGCATCAATGCCCCTTTGTCGATTAAAGGTTGATAAAGATTAACCCATGCAGCCGTTGTCCACATAATATCGAATTTCTCTCTGGATGCGATGATCGGGTTCATCTTGTCATTGTATTCGCCGCCGTAATTAAGCGGCTTCAATCTTAGCGTTACGTTTAAATTCGTATTTTTCGCCAAATATTCATTGGCTGCATCTTCTACTTTCTGTTGATCGGGCTGGGTTGCCCCGATTCCGTAATACCAGATTAATTCCACATGGGGCAATTCCTCACCGGAAGCGCTTGGCGAACTCCCCCCGGATGAAGTGGCTGCTTGATCGGCTGCCGCCGACTGGCTCGGTGGATTGCTTGCCGTGTTGCTGGAACTGCAGGCCGTGACGAGAACCATGGCCAACACAAGCATGATCATAACTGTTTTTGCCGAAACGCTGTCCCATTTGATCGCTTTCATTTTGTACCCTCCTTGGAATTTTAAATAGAAATGTTATTTATGAACACCAGGACAGTGATGCCAATCGTTGCACCTCCTTCCAATAATCTCGCCGCCCTGGTGCAGTTCCCGTTTGTCCAACACAACTCTTTGCTGTCTGTCAACCTTTCAGCGACCCCACCGTCAAACCCTGTACGAAGTATCTCTGAAAGAACGGAAAGATAAACAGCATAGGACCTGCCGCAATAATCACCATGGACATTCGTGCTGACATCGTCGGCAAGCTGTTGAGATCGAGATTGGGGATCCCCAATTGAAACAAATTCAATTTCAATACTTCCATGCTGTTCAACATGCGGATCAGCAGCAACTGCAGAGGGACCATGTTCTGATTATCGATGAATAGCAAGGCATTAAACCACTCGTTCCAATAGGCAAATGAGATGATCAGCCCGATTGTGGCCAGCGCAGGCAATGACAGCGGAATGACAATTCTGAAGAAAATTCCCCATTCTCTCGCACCGTCCATTTTTGCCGATTCGATAATTTCCACCGGGATCTTGCCCAGGAACGCTTTCAGCAGCATGATATTCCATACATTCAACAGTCCGGGAAGGATCAGTGCCCCAATTGTATTCTTCAGGCCGAGCGTTTGGGTCATCAAAATGTAGTAGGGAACAAGGCCGCCGCTGAACAGCATGGTGAAGAAGATGTAGAACGTTGTAATGGAACGATAAGCATAATCCCGACGCGAGATTACGTAAGCAGTCAAGGATGACAGAAGCAAGCTTGTAACTGTGCCTGCCGCCGTAACAATTGCCGTAACCCCATAGGCGCGCAGGATGATTTGCGGAACCTTGAATATAAATCGATAGGCGCTCAAATCCAGTTGTTCGGGTATAAGCTTGTATCCGTGCTGAATGAGCGATCCCTCGTTGGATAAAGAAATCGATATAATCAGCAGGAAAGGGATGATCATAAGTAAGCAAACGACAACGAAGAACAAGTGAACCGTGCCTGCGAACAATCTTTGATTTTTAACCATCTGCTCGCCCCCTATGCTCAGAATAGCGAATTCTCTTCGTTGATTTTTTTAATCGTATAATTAGCTCCGAATACAAGCAGCAATCCGACGAAAGATTGGTAGAAGCCGACAGCCGTAGTCATCCCCAGGTTGCTCATCTGTTTTAAAGAACGATACACGTAAGTGTCGATAATATCCGTACTGGACAAGACCAGCGAAGAATTGTTGGGCACGAAGAAATGCAGACCGAAATCTCCGCGAAACATCGCGCCGATCGACAGGATCGTCAGAATGGAAATCAACGGCATCAGCATCGGGATCGTGACTCTGACGGCAACCTGCCATCGGGTGGCCCCGTCCATGTACGCCGCTTCGTAATAATCCTGATTAATCCCCATAATTCCTGCAAAAAACAGCAATGTGCTGAAGCCGACATTTTTCCATTCGTTCGCAAAATTCAATATATAGGGCCAAGCACCCGCTTCAAAGTACCATTTCACGGGCTTCATGCCGAACATATGCAACACACTGTTCATATAACCGGCAGCGGGGTCCAGAAAAGCAAGCGCGATAAACCCTACAACAACCCATGATACGAAATAGGGCAGGAATAGAATGGTTTGGTAAGTTTTGATCCAGCGTCTGCCGACCTGTGCCAATAACACTGCAAACAATAGCGCAGTCACGGTCGTGATTACGAAGTAGGAACATGAATACAAGACTGTATTTCTCGTAATTCGCCATGCGACGGGTGACGCAAATAGAAATTCGAAGTTTTTCAGACCGATCCATTCGCTGCGAAACATCCCCAGATCATAGCGATAGTTCTTGAAGGCAATGATGATCCCATACATGGGAACATAGGAGAATATGAAAATATAAAGTATTCCCGGAATAGAAAGCGTCAACAATTCGAAGTTTTTCTTGAAACGTGCGCCCCTCTTCATGCGATCGCGATTGCTGTTCATTTGTCCAATTCCTTTCCGTTGGCATTGCTGAAACACTGCTTGCAAATGGATTGTGGCACAGAACAGCGCATTAAAGATAGTACGCAATCCGGACATTCATACCATTCAACGTACATAATCCTGATTTCAGTCCGAAAGCCGAATAGCCTCTGCCTGTTGCCAATGATTCATTCGCACAAGTCGGGTTAACATTCGCAGCCTTCTTTCCTGTCCTCTGCGGCAAGATCGGGGCGACTGCCCTGTTTTTCGCTTGAACAGCAAAAAATCGCATGGAAGGGGACGATGCCCCTTACCACATGCGATTTGAGCGTGTTGCACTTGAAGCCCTTATTCAATCCCCGAAAGCAACCCCGCCCCTTCGGTCAGTTCGACAGGGCCGACTTTAAAAAGATATTTTTGGATCTCTTTATAAACAACCTGATAATCTTGCGGGAGCGCTTTGACACGCGCCATGTGTGCACGCCACTCCTTTTTGCCTTGGATGATATCTTGTATTCTCATGTTATTCTCCTATTTGCCTAATCTTTTCGTGATATTTCGGTTGAGCTGCTCGCGCCACTTGTCGCGGTAAGACTTTGCCCCCTCTTCGCCGGCGAGCGCTGAACAAAACCCTTCGATATCGTCGCCTATTGCCTCTTGGACACGCTGACCGTCCGCCGCCGTTTCTTCGAGCAGGCCCAGCGCGCCGTCAAGAATCGGCATCAGGTTGCGGCCGGTGAAATCGGAGTACGGCCAAAGTTTGGCTTTTATTTGTTCCCATGCCGCTTGATAATCAGCCGGCAGCTTTTGAGCATTTCCGTCAGGTCTTCCAGCACAATCACCTCTCGCTATTCTGTATAACCTGTATTCAGTATTACTTACTACTACTATATAGTCACACATAGTAGTTGGTTTATCAACTGTCAAAGTTGTATTTCGAAAATCGTTCCGTGAAGAACAAAATCACCCTAACGGGTGACTTATCCTGCTCACCAACGGATCAATTGTCCGTTGGCTCTTTTTTTCTTACCAAGGTTCCATTGCATTCAGGGCAAAAAAACTCCGGTTCTTCTCCAGGTTC
>Ga0222419_100521_pt1 | contig 32913 bp, 25 predicted proteins | sample 1B20Ametagenome_FD_182474 | JGI IMG/M metagenome (GOLD analysis project Ga0222419, IMG submission 182474) | Enriched microbial communities from leaf-cutter ant dump, University of Wisconsin, Madison, United States - 1B20A (version 2) | ecosystem: Environmental > Terrestrial > Nest > Insects nest...
GGAGCTGAGTCTCGACGGCAGCGTACAGCCCATAAAGGGTGCGCTGCCCATTGCCATAACGGCAAGGAAAGAGGGCTTCAGGGGATTGATCCTTCCTGTTCAAAACTGCAGGGAAGCGGGCATTGTTAATAACCTGGACGTATATGGCGTTTCCCATATCAGTGAAGTGATCCGTTTTTTCAAAGATGAAAGCAGCCTGCAGCCCGTTGTAGTGAATGCCAGGGAATCCTTTTACGAATCCCAATATAATTTTGAAATAGATTTCAGTGATGTAAAGGGACAGGAAAACATCAAAAGAGCCCTGGAAATAGCGGCCGCAGGTGGTCATAATGCGATCCTTATCGGTCCTCCGGGTGCCGGTAAAACCATGCTGGCAAAACGGCTACCGTCTATTTTACCGCCGTTAACACTTCAGGAAGCGCTTGAAACAACCAAAATACACAGCGTGGCCGGGAAGCTTCCTTCCAACACGACCCTCATTTCGCAGCGGCCTTACAGGTCTCCGCACCACACGGTATCGGATGCTGCGCTTGTAGGCGGTGGTGGTATTCCCCAGCCCGGCGAAATATCACTTGCACATAATGGCGTATTGTTTTTGGACGAGCTGCCGGAATTCAAACGAACCGTGCTGGAAGTGATGCGGCAACCTATGGAAGAGCGACGGGTTACTATTTCCAGGGCAAAAATTGCCGTTGACTTCCCGGCAAGCTTTATGTTGATCGCGTCCATGAATCCCTGCCCCTGCGGGTTTTACAACCATCCGGAAAAAGAATGCACCTGCGCTGCTGGGGCCGTACAGAAATACCTTAATAAAATTTCCGGACCCCTGCTCGACCGTATAGACCTGCATGTGGAAGTAACACCGGTGCCTTTTTCTGCACTGGCAGAAAAAGAACCGGGCGAAAGTTCTGCAGCCATACGGGAAAGGGTAATTGCTGCAAGAGAGCTCCAGGCAAAAAGATATGAAAAGGAAACCGGAATTTATTGTAATGCGCAAATGAGCAGTAAAGCGCTTAAGGATATATGTTATATCGATGCTACCGGGCAGAACCTGCTCAAAAATGCCATGGACAAGCTGAACCTTTCCGCACGGGCATACGACCGTATCTTAAAAGTGTCCAGGACCATTGCAGACCTGGATGCAAGTGAATCCATAACACCGCATCACCTGGCGGAAGCCATACAATACAGGAGCCTCGACCGGGAAGGATGGGCGGGTTAATCCTGAAACCGGGCAAGGGCAGATCTTTTTCTGCAACGATGCAACAGTACTGACTTCCGGATGCTGAAAATTTCCAGATCTGTGATCCGGTAGTTTTCCTGTTGCCTTTAAAACGGTTTAAGCTGTTCTACCCACTTTTTAATACAGTTGCAACACACTTCGGCGAATATTAATTGCCTGCGGCTACATCACAAAATAGTTTTGCCCACAGATAAATCATTACAACAAACTTTTAGGCGGTAACAGCCAAACAATTTCAACTATGTTTTTAAAGTATCTGTTAGTGCTTCGTTGGAGAAGCATAACTATTGTATTTGCTCTTACACTGTGCGTGCTGCAATCCGGATGTAATAAAAAGATAGAAGATACAAGCCCCGGGCTACCGGCCAACACACAGCCCGATGTATTTTTTATAACCGACATTGTGGGTCCCGGCAAGTCTGTCGGCTTTATCATCAACGACCCGATCGATAAAAAACAATATGCTGCTTTTGGGCCGAAAAACGAGGAAGGGGAAATGGATTCAATAAAAGTTATCATCGAAAACTTTGTGGAAAATGACGGATGGCTTTCGCATGAGCTGGATGAAAACTTCATTCCCAAAGAGACTATCACCTCTACCGGCCACACGATTGAGTACCATGATATTGATGTGCCCTCCAAAACAGGCAGTGTTCGTGTAAAAGAAACAGCCAGCGGAAAGATATTATGGGAAAAATCAAACCTGCCCCTGCCTGATAATTTCTATGACCTGGCAGATGAAATAAAAGAACGCCAAAAAAACGGTAACTATAAGAATCATCCCAGTAAAGCCGATCTTTTGTACCTGGGTGGTAACCTCGCGGGATGTTTTATCGGGGCTGCCGGTTTGGGCATGGGCGGGCCCGTAGCGGTCTTGTGGGGTGCCTATAATACCTACCAGAGCTGCAAAGGCGCTGCTGGTGCACTGTCTAATATGATGGACGGTAACCCGGCTTTCGGATGTATGTCTGCCGAAGATCACGCGAATGCACTGTCTGGTTTCGGAGAAGCGTATTCGTTTGGCGGCAACCTGGGCGGCATGGCTAAAGGCAGCTTACCGGGACTGGTCGCTTATGCTGCACAAGGCGCCGGGCAGAAAGAATGTGATAAAAAAGATGGTGATCCGCCGCCACTGCCCCAATTGCCTCCACGTGATGCAGGTGTAAGCTGGGGTGATCCGCACCTGATTACTTCTGATGGCTTTATATATGATTTTCATGGGGTAGGTGAGTTCATCGCGGCAAAATCTTTAACAGATAACTTTGAAGTGCAGGTGAGGTTGGGTAATCCTTACGTCAATAACCCGCAAACAACTTATAATACCGCTATAGCTGTGCAAACAGGAAAGGACATTGTGTCCTATGCCGCGGAGGGAAAGAAATTATGGGTCAATAATATTCAGCAATCACTTCAGTTTAACCATATAGCACTTACCGGAAATGCCTTTATAAAAAAAGAAACCACGCAATCATATGACCGTATCATTATACAGCATGCAGGTGGCGACCAGGTAGTATTGATTGTCTCCGGCCTGCCGTACCTGGATTACCATTTGCGTCTTACAGACCACAGAAAGCAAAAGATGCAGGGGCTGATGGGCAACTATGACGGTAATCCCGATAACGACCTGGTTTTACGCGATGGCAGCAAGGTTCAAAAGAAACATGATGAGCTGTACCCAAAGTTTGCGGACAACTGGCGTATCCAGCAGGAAAATTCTTTATTCTACTATGAAGCAGGAAAAAATACAGAAAGTTATACCCGCAGGGACCTGCCTAAAAATACGGTTGCATTTGATATGGAGAAATATACATGGGCGGAGCAGCAATGTAAGGGCGCAGGCATACAGGATGAACCGTTTTTAAGTGGCTGTATCGTGGACGTGTATACTTCCGGGGATCCTTCAGTGGCGCAAAGTGCTGCGAATGCCATAGCCGAGGTAAAGAGTACCGATTTCCCACCATTGAAGATGAGTGATATTGCTTTGCAGAATGATGCCACTTTTGTTGATAACAGCATCCGGCTCACCCGCAACCTTAGTTATATTGCAGGTCAGGCCTATAATACAAAATTGGTTCCGGGAGATTTTGAAACTTCTTTCGTCTTCCGCTTCGGGTTATCGGCGAATGGTGGCGGCGACGGCCTCGCCCTGGTGATGGCAAAGCAAATACCGGATGCCGTAGGAAACGCATATCCCGGCAGGGCCGGAAAGCTGGGATATAACGGTGTACCTGCCAGTGTAGCTGTTGAATTTGATTCTTCGCTGGACTGGAATGATGAAGATGAAAGCGTCAACCATGTAGCGATACACACGAATGGCAAAGCGGCCAACGGAACAGGCAAGCCTTACAGGATCGCTTTCAATAAAGATATCCCGCTGCTGGAAGACGGGTTGTTTCATACCGTTAAAGTGCAATACAAAAGTAAAAGGATAAAGGTATGGCTGGACGGCTCGGTTGTTATAGAAAAGGATATTGACCTTAAAACGCTGTTGGGACTGGACAATGGTTGTTATCTCGGGTTAACATCGTCTACCAGCATTTACTCGCAGGCGCATTATATTCATAGCTGGGAGATTAAAAATTTATGATTGAAGAGCATTCCGTATGCAAGCAGTAAGTGATAGAAGAACAATGGTTTGTCCGGATTCTCCGGTTTACCTGCTATTGCTTCACCAGCTTGTGTATGTGTCCGTTCTCTGTAGTAAGATAATACATGCCGCTTCCCAGTCCTGAAGCGCTGATATAATTGGCGCCTGCGCTAAGACGTACCTGTTGCAGCACCTGTCCCCGGGCATTGATAAGATTCGCTTTCTGCGGCTTGTTGCTGGTGACCGTAAATCCGGCTGTAAAAGGCACCGGGTACACTGCTATCCCATCTTCTGCCGGATCCGTAATCCTTAACCTGATAACCGGTGAATAGGTATAATGTCCGTCAATGTCGGTTTGTTTAACACGGTAGTAAGCACCGGCAATGGGCTGCCCGGGCACAGTAAAGCTGTAGCTATTATTACCATCACCTTTGCTATTCAGCCGGGCGATGGTAACAAACTGCCTGGCATCAGCGCTTTTTTCAACATAGTAACTGCTTACATTGAGCTCACTTACCTGCCAGCTTATCAAAGCCTGTTTCTGGGCAGTGAGCTCACCGCTTATGCTTAGCCAGTGAGCAGGCAATGTTGACAAACTGTGGATGCTGCCCAGCGTAAAAGGACTCCAGGTGCTTAGTGAAGCGCTGGTGACATTACCCGCCGTTATTGTGCCGCTAAGGCTTGCGGCGCCTTCATTGAGCCAGAGGGCGCCGCTTTTGTGGGCCACCGACAGGTGAGCCGTATTGGTAATGCCCACATTGTTGTAGTCATCCCAATAGAGTGTTACAGTGCCGGTGGCGGTACTTAGCGGACTGATGTCCCAGTATTCGTTGGTGTTATAATATAGCAACGGCGTAGTGGATGCACCGGTAGTGCCAAACGGAGCAGGACCGGCATCGGCGGGATTATATTTTACCTGTATACCTGTGGCGTTTATAGTAGCGGTTACCCTTACTTGCTGGTACCTGGTACCATCACCTACCGGATAGCTGAAGCTGCCAGTGCCTTCTTTGACTACATAGCCAGCTACATGGGCGGCATCGGCTGCACCGGTATGTGTGGCGGCAGATGTAAACCATAAAGGCACAGTGGCGGTAATGATACCATTGGTAAAGGTAACGGCACCATCGGCTTTTAGCTTTGTATGGAGGGTAATGCCCGCAGCATTGTTGATCTCAAGATCCTGAGTGAGCATATCTGCGGTGCCGCTGAGAATTTGGGCCGTGTTCCCGTTCAATACCAGCTTGCCGGTATACGCACTCATCGTTTGGTTGTTAGTGATGTTGCCTTTCACAGTCAGTATACCATTGTTCCGCAAATTGACTCCGGCTCCCGTATTGGTAAGGCTGCCGTTCACGATCAAAGTGCTGCCGGAAGCAATGTATAACCCTGCACCATTATTATACAGCTCATTTTGAGCTTTTGTATATATAACAGCTACCAGGGATACAGTGACCAGTAAAGCTTTTTTCATCCTGCAGTTTTAATTGGCTATTTCCTGGATAATGAGTGTGCCGTTGGTTCCTGCAAAATTGATATAATCGTCACCAGAAGATCTTCTAACCTGAACTTTTATCATTATGGGTGTTGTGGCGGTATTGTCTGCAACACCTGCAATGGGAAAAAGACTACCCGTTCTGAATGATGCGTTGGCGGTATTTGCGGGTGAGCAGAGTTGCGTATTTATGGTTCTGAGTGTCGGTATTAACAGTTGCGTTTGAAATTCATCAGTGCTAGGCCCCACACCCCCACTTATAGTGTAGCTGTTATTATGGTATTGTACCATTATTTTTGAATTGTTGTGTACAGGTGTATAGCTGTAGCTGATGAGGTCTGTAAATGTACCTGAGTTAAAGTTGGGCGTTAAAAGCATAGAAGGGTCATCTACAAAAACAGTGTTCAAAAGCTGTCCTGCCTGGACTGATCTGCCTGCTCTCTGCCATACAGTACCGTCAAAATAATAAAAACCAGGAGTAGTTACGTTTACGGTTTTACCGGCTGGAGCAGACACCGCCGCAGTTACATATACCATTACCCCGGTTTGTGTGATGGTGTATGCTGCGTCTTTGGCTTTTAGCTGGTTGCCGGTCAGGGAAGGCATCATCAAGCCATCAGCAACGGTGGTTGTGGCAGGGGCCCCTGCCACCTGCAGGGTAGCAGCCGGTATGTTGGTATTGATGCCTACATTTTGCGCGGCAGCAGTAAGCGCAACAGGCAGCAATGCAGCCAGTAATAGTTTTTTCATAAACAATAGGATATTTACAGATAACGCAAATATATCCACCGGTATTTCGGCAAAAAATAGACCCCGGGGTCTTAAATTTTCAGTTGCAGGCATCACTTGTAAACTATAATTGTAATATATTTTGTGCATATTCGCGTGATCGGCAGGAAAAAATAATGCCGTAATTTCACAGCTGACTATACACTAATTATCCTTGTAATAAAACCAGATCAGCATTTGATTACTTCAGGGCACTGTAATATTTTGAAACAGTTTGCACAGCTTTTTTTATGCCTTATCCTGTGTTGCGGGAAGGCAAAAGCTGCAGCCGACAGTATTATTTTTAACCCGGCAGCGCCGGCAATAACCATGCGGCCTTATTTCGGAATCATAGAAGACGATACGGCCATTTATGATCCCGATACGCTTATTGCCAACCCCGGGCTGTTTACATCTATTACAGGATTTAAAACTGAAAGGCCCAGTAGTATTTTTTGGCTTTTTACCCGTATTAAAAGTCCCGATGAAGCCGACGCAGTTTTGTCGTTTCGACATCTTACCTATGCCGATCTGTATATTATGCCGGATACACCAGGTGCTGTAGTTACGCACCGCCGTTCCGGAGCTTTCAGACCGGCGGAACAAATCAGCCCCGGCGACAGCCGGTTTCATTTCCGGCTGAGGCTGGCCGCCGTCATCACCTACCGGGTACTTATCCGCAGCCGTCATACCAAGCAATATCAGCCTGTATTTAATTTTGAGCTGAACGATCTTTATCGCTTTACCAAAGCCAGGCAGCAGCGGGAAGTAATAGACTTTTGGTTCCAGGGAGCTGCATTACTGCTGCTGTTATATGTGCTGATCACCTGGATCATGACCCGCTACCGCCCGTACCTGTGGCTGGCTGTTTTTATAACAGGGCTGATGCTGTACAATCTTGCGTTGAGCCGTTATTTTATTGACTGGTTTTTTCCGGCGCGTCCCGATTGGGGATGGCGGTTCGTCATCCATTTTTTACATCTTGCTTTGGCCGGGCTTTATCTGCTGGTGCTGGACTTTTGGAAAATAAAAGAAAAAAATCATCGGTTGTACCGCCTGGGTAAAGCCGTTTTGTATGCCATCTTACTGCTTTCCATACTGTCGTTTTTCATTCATCATTACACCGGCAATTTCAGGATAATGAGCCAGGTCACCGGCTGCTTTTTCATTATACAGGTTGCCTATTTATTACGTGTGCTGCTGCTCTGGAAAAGATTTGATGAACAGGAACGATTTTTAGCTTACGGTGTCATTCTTTACCTGACGGTAGCCCTCTTTGTTACGTTAGCGCTGTTTGTGGTCGGTGAGGCTGCATTTAGCTTATTTACTATCCTGTCAGGCAGTTTGCTGGTGATAGTAAGCCTGCTTTTTTTGACCGGTATCAACGGTAAGCTCTGGCAAAATGAAAAAGATAAAACCCTGTACCTGTCACAGCTCACCCGGCTGCAACAGCACCAAAATCAGCTTCTGGAAGAAAGTGTAACTGAACGTACTCTTGAGCTTAACCGCCGGAATAAGCATATAGAATTGCTGATGAATGAACTGAACCACCGCGTGAAAAATAACCTGCAACTGTTATACAGTCTCAACAGCCTGCAGCTGGCGGGCAGCAAGGATGAATACGTCGGTAATATGCTGAAGGATAATGTAGCCCGTATCAAAGCCATGATGCTGGTCAATGACAGCCTTAATCCGGGCAATAATCCGGGCAACAAAACAATTTCACCAGCAACATTTATTGCCGATATTGTTGAGCATTCCAAAAAGATGTTTGCGCAATCGGCGCCGGTTGATATCAAACTTACGATAGATAGCTCTCTGGTTTTGGATGCAACGGCCGGCTTATGCCTGGGGCTTATTGTTACCGAGCTCATTACCAATTCTTATAAGCACGCTTTTTCGGAGCAGCCGCAACCACAAATAAATATTGAAATCCTGAACGCAGGCGATCACTGGAAAATGCACTACGGGGACAACGGCAAAGGCATCGGCGTTCAGCCGGATGATACTTTTGGATTGACCCTTATTGCGGACCTTACCCGCCAGCTTAAAGGTCATTACACCATCGATCAGCATAAAGGCTTCAGTTATTTTCTCAACTTTCCCAACCTGATATAAATGCGCATACTTATTATAGAAGACGAAATTATCATCGCACGGTTTATAGAGCAGGAGCTTAACACCAATTTTAATTGCAGCACCACTATTGCCCTTAACCAAAAGGAAGTAACAGACACTATGCCCGGGTTTTTACCCCACCTTATTCTGTGTGATATTAACCTGAAAGAAGAAAGAGATGGTATTACACTGGTAGAAAACCTGCGGCAACATTATGTGTTTGATGTGATCTTTATAACCTCGTACCAGTCGAAAGCTATTATCGAGAGAGCATTGCTATACCAACCTTTGAATTACATTATTAAACCGGTTGACGAAGCGGCTATTTTTGCAACCTTAAAGCTGGCCTGGCCACTGATTGAAGCCAATAAAAAATTAGGCAGACCCTATGATAATACTCCGCTTCATCAGATGCTCAGTTATACCGAACGGAAGATCATTCAACTGATTTTACAGAACAAAACAAGCCGGGAAATAGCTTCCATCCTGTTTCTAAGTCCTTATACCATTAAAAATCATCGTCACAGCATTTGTCGCAAGCTGGGACTGAAAGATGGAAATAATGCACTGCTCAAGTGGGCAATGCAGCACAAAGAGCTGCTGGGGTAGTGTAGGTCAGGAACTAAAAACAGTAAGCGGTGCGAGGGAAGACGCTTCTTACCTGCCCATGAATATTTGCAAAAACCGATGGTCCAATCATCACCTTGGGTACCCGATTAAGCGGTCTCAATCATTGAGTTCGTGACATGCAAGAAATTTCGCTGATAAGTTCAATCTGCATCTAATAACGCGCGTCCCCATACAACCGGGCAGCAGGCCGCCCGGTTGTGTGTTTACCCGACATGAAGCAGTGAAGCAATCATCATTGGTACTGCTTTTTAAAATTACCGGGTATCCGTCACAGTCGTTATTTTAACTTTTTTGTTTCTGTATTTCACGAAATATAATACTGTCAATCCCAGCGTCCATACCGGCCATATTTTTATCAATCCGATCAGCACCAGCGTTACCAGCTTCCAGCCTTCTTTCACAGAAGTAATGGCTTCCTGTATGAAACCGGGAGGTGGGGGAACATCCTTTATGATAACATCCAGGGGTTGAAAGACGTTGAGCTGTATAGTACTGAATGTTGCCTGGTGTTTGATGTAGGCCATTCTGCCGCTGGCTGCCTCAATATCTTCCTGTAACAGGCCTATTTCCTTTTGCACCTTCAATACTTCATCAATGTTTTTGGTCTTTTGCATGAATTCGTAATACTTATCCCGGACCTTCTCCCGGGCTGCGATTCTTGCCCTGGTATCTACATATTCTGCTGTTACATCGTCGCTGGTAACATTCTTCTGCAACAGGCTGTCTCCGGATTCGGTAATGCGGGTCAGGAGCCATTCAAATTTTTCACGGGGTACCTTGATGGTCATGTCTGACTGTAAGCGGTTTCCCTCCTGGCTCTCCGCCTCGGCAGCTATATATCCCCCGGCATTCTCTACAGCCTGGTAAATGCCGGCATATGCCACCCGGAAGCTTTTTACCCGCATGCTGACAGATGCATTACGAATGATCTGCTTGTTCCAGTCTGGGGCAACCGGTAATGGGTTGCTCTGACCGGGATGATGCGGTATACCGGGAGACTCCCTGGAAGTCTCTGCTTCCTGGTCCAAACGCATTTCAGCTGTTGCTACAGGTTCCGGTGTAAGGAGCGCTGTGTCTTTTGTATTTTCATTGATGTGGTTGCAGGACAAAATAATAAGGGCAGCCGCGAGGGCTGGAACAAATATTTTCATATGTTTCGTTTTGCTGAATGAAAGATGCAGGAACCGGATTTATTACATAATGTCTGCGGCAGATATGTCTTTATTCTGCAACGGCAAAAAGGTAACCCATTGACCGCACGCCGGATTTGGCCCGGTTGTAGTGCAGTGTTTTTAATACCTTTGGTAAAACCGCTTTCATATGAGTAAGTTACATTCATACCAGACAGAACTGGCCTGGAAGGGCAACCTGGGGTCGGGAACCAGTTTTTACAACTCCTACAAAAGAGATTATGTCGTTAGAGTACAGGATAAACCGGTCATTGAAGGCTCGTCTGACCCTGAATTTCGCGGGGATGGAAGCAGGTATAATCCCGAAGAGATGCTCGTGGCATCACTCTCCTCCTGTCACATGCTGTGGTTTCTTCATCTTTGTGCGGTATCTGGCATCATCGTTACCGCATATGAAGACCGGGCTATCGGCACTATGGAGGAAAACGCAGATGGCAGCGGATCGTTTTCAGAAGTAGTATTACATCCTGTTGCATCCGTAAGCGGAGAAATTGACGCGGAACGGCTGGATGCTTTGCATAAGGAAGCCAACCAGAAATGTTTTATAGCCAATTCCTGCAACTTTCCGGTCAGGCATATGGCGGAATATAAGGCAAGTGAGGGTGCCTGATCGGAGGCAGAAGCCCGTTTCAGAATCACCACCTGGTATCATCTATATTATTTACTCTCTTACAAAATATGCAGCTACTCAAAAATATCTACCAGGTAGGCGGCGACATAAACGGGATCACATTTGACGAGCCCGGTGCCTTGTGGAACGATGCGAACTCCTATATCCTTAAAACAGATGAAGGTTTGGTGATGATCGACTGTGGCTGCGGCGATACCATGGACCAGATCTTCCGAAATATGCGGTACTGGGGACTTTCACCTGAGGATATCCGTTATCTTTTACTTACCCATTCCCACCTGGACCATGCAGGGGGCGCTTACCTTCTTAAAGAACAGGGTGTAACGCTGGTGGCGATCGCTGAAACTGCCGATGCCGTTGCTGCAGGAGATGAACGTTGCTGCGGATACCTCTATCATAAAATATTTCAACCGGTAGAAATTGATAAGACGGTAAAGGATGGTGATACCGTGAATCTTCTTGGAATATCCTTCACCGTAATGCATCTGCCGGGACACAGCATGGGTTGCACCGCATACTTCCTGGAATGGGACGGTAAAAAAGTGGTGTTCAGCGGGGATGTGATCGGTACATTGCTGGCCGGAAATTTTGGCTGGAGCGGTTCCATCGACTTCAGTAAGCAGCTATATATTGAATCGTTGCGGAAATTGGCAAAAATTGACATCGATGTGATGATCCCCGGCCATGGCATGACCTATTTTCACCAGCCACGCCGCCGGGTGGAAGAGGTGTTGAACATGGCTCTGATGGAATGGCGTTAAGCGCTTTGGCCCCATAGACTGCCGTTTGAATTCCATTCATTGTCATAACGGGGTTTCCTGCAAAAAGCCCCTGTGTAAAAACTTCCTGTCAGGTACTCCTCTATGGCATCTGTCCGCAAATTCCTGCCATCTAAAAAACAGTGATAAAAAGGGGTTGATTTTCAGGTTATTGTAATGATGCAATCCACTACCGGTCTAAATATTTTTTCAACCAAAGTATATTTGCCTTAAATTTTATCATAAAAAATAGCCCAACGATTAAAAATTATTTATAAAATTTGCCCTATTATTTCTTTTTAATGAAATTTGCTGTACATTTGCTGAATTTTTATAACCTAACTGAATAAAAATAATACTTTATGTGTGGCATAGTTGGCGTGTTTGATTGCAAATCAGGCACCGAATCGCTCAGACCAAAGATTTTGAAGATGTCAAAGAAAATTCGTCACCGTGGTCCGGATTGGTCCGGCATCTACAGTGATGATAACATTGTTCTTTCGCACGAACGCCTTTCGATCGTGGATCCGCAATCGGGCAAGCAACCCCTGTATACAAAAGACAGGAAGCTGGTATTGGCGGTGAACGGCGAAATATACAATCACCAGGATATCCGTAAAACGCTGCCGGAGTATGAATTTTTGACGAATTCGGATTGCGAGGTGATCCTGGCTTTATATAGAAAAAAAGGCATCAACTTTTTAGAAGATCTGAACGGCATCTTTGCTTTTGCATTATACGATACAGAAGAAAAAGCCTATTTTATAGCCCGTGACCATATTGGTATCATTCCTTTTTATATGGGATGGGACGAATGGGGTAACTTTTATGTGGCTTCCGAACTGAAAGCCCTGGAAGGTGTGTGCAATACTATTAAAGAATTCCTGCCCGGACATTACCTGTACAGTAAAGACGGAGGGTATGAATTGAAGAAGTGGTACAAGCGCGACTGGACCAGCTATGAAAATGTAAAGGATAACACAACCGATATAGCAAAATTACGGAAAGCGCTCGAAGACGCGGTACATCGCCAGCTGATGTCCGATGTGCCTTACGGCGTGTTGTTATCCGGCGGACTGGATTCTTCCATCATTGCAGCTGTTACCAAAAAGTTTGCCAGCAAAAGGGTTGAATCCGGTGATACTCAGATGGCCTGGTATCCCCAGCTCCATTCTTTTGCGGTAGGATTGAAAGGTTCTCCTGACCTGGCGGCAGCGCAGAAAGCGGCCGACCATATCGGCACCATTCATCACGAAATTCATTTTACCATACAGGAAGGGCTGGATGCTATCCGCGATGTGATCTATCACCTGGAAACTTATGATGTCACAACGATTCGTGCATCCACCCCCATGTACCTGATGGCCAGGATCATTAAATCTATGGGTATCAAGATGGTACTATCCGGCGAAGGTTCTGATGAACTGTTTGGAGGTTACCTGTATTTCCATAAAGCTCCCAGCCCACAGGCTTTTCACGAAGAAACAGTACGCAAGCTGGGCAAGCTGCACCTGTATGATTGCCTGCGTGCCAACAAATCCCTGGCGGCCTGGGGCATAGAAGGAAGGGTACCTTTCCTGGATAAGGAATTTATAGATGTTGCCATGGAGCTGAACCCAGCGGATAAGATGGCCGGCAACGGGAAAATGGAAAAATGGGTACTTCGTAAAGCCTTTGAGGATTACCTGCCCGAGAGCATTGCATGGCGTCAGAAAGAGCAGTTCTCCGACGGTGTAGGTTATAGCTGGATAGATACGCTGAAGCAGATCGCTTCCGAAAAGGTAACGGACGAGCAACTGGCAAATGCAAGGTATCGTTTTGCGATCAACCCACCGATGTCAAAAGAAGAATATCACTACCGTTCCATATTCAGCGAGCATTTCCCTTCAGATACAGCTGCGGCCTGCGTACCATCCGTACCATCCGTAGCATGTAGTACGCCGGAGGCACTGGCATGGGATAAGTCGTTCCAGAACCTGAATGATCCTTCCGGAAGAGCGGTAACAGCCGTGCACCTGGAAGCATATGAAACAGCGGTACCTGCAGAATAGTATTTAACCACTTCAGATAAAAGGTGCGAACCGATGGGTTTGCACCTTTTTGTTTTGGGTCATATAGTTACAGGATCCGGATACAGACGGGCCGAAAATACGCAGGGATTGCTTCACTATCCCTTCGATGGGGTTCGCAAAGACAGAACCTTCGTGTGGCGAAGCAGCCCGACACCCTCCGGTCACCGCTCGCTGTGATGGCCATCATCCGGCAGAGGATTTATCTACCATACACCCCGCAACTGTTCGAGAATTGTCTTCACCTCCGCTATACAATATTCAATTTCTTCCTGTGTCGTAAATCGGCCGAGGCCAAAACGGATGGAGCTTTTGATCAGGTCGTCGGGTAAACCCATTGCCTGTAATACATGCGAAGGTGCAGGGTTAGCAGAGGTGCAGGCCGATCCTGCCGAAACTGCTATGGTCTTGTTCAATCCGGTTAAAAGCCTGCTGCCCGGCACGTTGTTAAAAGCCAGGTTGGTGGTATGTGGCAGCCTGTTGTCAACATTCCCGTTTACGGTAATACTGTCCGAAGACAGCCCATTTTCCAGCAAGTCTCTCAGCATAGCGATCCCCGCGGATTCTTCCGACATCTTTTCCCGGCAAATGGCAGCCGCCTTTCCCAGTCCTGCAATACCCGGGACATTAAGGGTACCGCTTCGGAACCCTTTTTCGTGGCCGCCACCATCCATTTGTGCGGTTATCCTTACCCGTGGGGCTTTCCTTCTTATATACAACGCCCCGGTTCCTTTGGGTCCGTACATTTTGTGGGCGGAGAGGCACAGCATATCAATTCCCAGTTTCTCAACATCTACAGGCACTTTTCCCACTGCCTGTGTGGCATCCGAGAAGAACCAGGTATGGTGCCGTTTGGCTATGGAAGCTATTTCACGCACGGGTTGTATAACACCTGTTTCGTTGTTGGCAAACATAATGCTGATCAGCACGGTTTGCGGTGTTATTGAGGCTTCCAGCAGACCGGTATCCACGATCCCGCCGGCATCAACGGGGAGATAAGTGACCCGTACCCCCTTTTTTTCCAGGGCTTTGCAGGTGTCCAGTACAGCTTTATGCTCTGTTACACAGGTGATAATATGTTTTTCTCCCTGCCGTATATCACAGGTGCCTTTAATGGCCAGGTTGATGGCTTCAGTTGCACCGGAAGTAAAAACGATCTCTTCACTATCGGCACCAATCAGTGCCGCCACCTGCTCCCTTGCCACCTGTACCGCCTCTTCAGCTATCCATCCGAAGCTGTGCGTACGGCTAGCGGCATTGCCAAAATGTTCCGTAAAATACGGCAGCATGGTTTCCAGCACCGCCGGATCAACAGGCGTGGTGGCATTGTTATCGAGGTATACCGGCAGCTTCAGCATCGTATGCAAGATACGACTCATTTGGAAACAGCCTTGCCGCCCATCCAACCCGAAACGCATTCATACAGGCTGTAAAAATTTGGATTAACTTGCCGTACCAATTTACGATCATGAAAAAACTGCTGTTGCTTGTCGTTTTGTTTTTCAGCTTACATGCTTTTGTACAAAAGAAGAAAACCTGGGTTGCCATCGGTGATTCCATCACTTACCTCAATGAACACCCGGACGAGGCCGGGAACCGTATCTCCAAAGGTTATATGACGATGGTAACCGAAGCCTTACCTCATATTCAGTACTTCAACCAGGGGCATAACGGTTGGACCTCGGGCGGCATCGCAGACAAAATAGAAACGCTTGGCATACAAAAAGCAGATATCTATACCATCTTCCTGGGTACAAATGACTGGTGGCAGGGACGTCCTATCGGTTCTGTGGACGATTACAGGAATAACACTGGCAATGAAACCGTTTACGGGTCTTTCCGTATCATCATCAATAAGCTTCGCAGCCTGAACAAACGGGCGAAGATCGTATTGATCACTCCTATGAAACGTGGGGACTTTGTTTATTTGAAAGATTTCAGGAACAATGCCTACGGCTCCTGGAAAGAAAAGAACGGCCAGTCGCTGGCACAATTTGTTGCAGCCATCCGGGCAATCGGCGAAGTGGAAAAAATTCCGGTGGCAGATCTATACAACAACAGCGGGATGGAATTCAGCAACATGGTAAAATACAAACGGTTGAAAGATCCTGGTACAGGAATCTATAAAGACTATACCTATCCGGATTATATTGATATCCCTTTTAATCCCGAAACGGATGAATACCCCTATCCTCCCGATGCCGTTGATATGACATACGATGGTCTCCATCCTTCTGACAAAGGGTACGCGATCATCACCGGGATGCTCGTGGATATATTAAAAAGGTATTAAGTTCAAAAAATTCCGGGGATTAAGCTTTTATATTGTTTTCGGGTGTATATTTCCGCCCTATTTGAACTCTATGCTTATTCCTGAAGATCAGTTATCCGTAAAAAAATCCCAGTTACCCGATGCCGGCAAAGGTTTATATACCAAAGTCTTTATTCCCAAAGGAACTTATATTGTAGAATACAAAGGCACCATCAGCAAATGGAAAGAGCTGGAGGAGACGGAATGGGATAATGGCTATATCTACTATGTGACCCGTAATTATGTCATCAACGCACGCCCCCACCCCGAGCACCTGGCGCGGTACGCCAATGATGCCGCCGGATTGGTAAAGGTGAAAGGGCTCCGCAATAACTGTGTGTATAAAAAGCGGGGGAATAAGATCTATATTTTTTCTGAAAAAGATATCAAGCCCGGACAGGAAATTTTTGTTGCCTACGGTGCAGACTACTGGAAGACCGTCAGAGAAAATATCCGCATCCAGAAGCAGCAGGATAAAGCCCGCCGTTAATCAATATCAGCAGGAGCCCATTTAGTTTGCAAAAAAGCAATAACTGGTTTTCTTTTTAGAAAGAGGTATATGGTTGTATGCCATAGCCCGGTTGAAAAATGTTAATTACAGCAAAAAAGATTCTCTTTATTTAACCATCCTGTCTTTTTTCACGTATAGTTAAATGAGAGGGCATGTTTTAATAATGTGCGGATAAAAATGAATTATATATAACAGTATTCAAATCATAATTAGGGTAAAGGGTCATAGGAGAAAAGGGGGTTGTTCCGGCGTGTACAACTTCCTTTTTGTGCTTTACAATACCATCAGGCTGCAGCCACGGATATCACTATTGTCCACTCTTCCCAGCACTTCAAAGCTACCGTCCGGGTACAGTTTGCCAGCATCCTCTGTTGCAATAAACGAAACGGAATAAATATTTGCCAGGTCTATCACGTTGATAATCCCATTGGCAGAAGCAGGAGGTTCCGTTATAATATCAAAAGGATCATCTTCGCTTCGTAGCAATACTTTCATCCATGGGGGGCAGTAATATCGTCCTCCTTTCCGGGAATATGCCTGGGAAAGTAACTCCGTCATTCCATACTCCGAATGAATAGCATTTACCCCGAATGCCTTTTGCAGGGAATCGTGCACTTCCTCCCTTGTCAGTTCTTTCCTTCTTCCCTTCATACCTCCTGTTTCCATGATAACGGTATGGCGCAGGGGCATTGGGAATTTTTCCGCAAAATCCAGCAGACCGAAAGTAACGCCAATCAGCAGTGTTTTCTGCTGCCGCTGCTCCAGGAACTGAAGCTTTTCGGATAGTTCCCGGTGGTTATGCAGGTAGAAGCCGCTGTCCGGGTGCCCGCTTCTTTTGATCAGGTCATTTACCATATAGGTCAGCGATGCGTTTTGCCGTTCCAGGTAAGAGGGAAGTAAGCCAAGTATGCAATATTCTGCCGGGTTGCCATAAAACAGCTCAAACGTTTTAGTGAAACTTCGCGTATATATATCCGGATCTTTGATAAAATGCCGGCTGTTGACAGAACCCGTAGTGCCGCTGCTCTCAAAAACAAGCAGGGACGCAGATGAGGTGGAAATAACCTTGTGTGTCTTAAAGAATGAAATGGGCAGGAAGGGTATCTCTGAGAAGTGCCTGACGGTATCCGGCCCTTTTTGGAGCAATTGACAAAACTGCCGGTAAACGGGATTATGTTGGTATTGAAATTGAAATATATCAACCACCAGGCTGTTGAAGGCGGAAATGTTAAAATCAAATATCCTGTTACTTATCTCGTTATGGTCAGATGTTTTATTCAAAGGGAATATTTACATTTGTTTTAATCAAATAAATGATACCGGATGAAAAAGTTTGGGTTAGTTATACTGGTGCTTTTCCTGTTTTCCTGCGGCAAAGATAATGCAGGAGGCAAACCGACCCTGAAAGTAAAGGGGATCAGCACCAACTATATACCCAAAGATGATCCGTTGCTGTTGGTGACCCTGGAATATTCAGCTCCCGATGGTGATATAGCAGGACTGCCGATTACTTTTGAAAAAAAATCTTCTTCTGATACGCTTTGTCCCGATCCGTCGTATGTGGATAGTAGTGGGGCTTTCTACTCCTTCCCGCTTACTTTGCCACCTACCGATAATCAAAAAGGAGAGATGACCCTCAAGTTTACAGTGAACCAGTTAAAACGTGATCAATGTAACGGGATAGATACCCTGGAGGAAGCTGTGTTCAAATTCTGGTTCAGAGACGGCGCCGGCAATGTATCCGACACAGCGGTAACAGAGCCCATTACTATTGAAAAATAATAATGCCGTTACTGCCGGCGGTGGTAGAATTGCCGGTACCTGTTTTTTATTTTAAGTTCAAATAGCACATTCCCTGCGTCCGTAATTCCCGAATCTCGGTTGCGTTCATTACATTTGACGCCAATAATTAATTTTATACTATGGCCAGGCATTCAAAAGAAAAATCATCCAAATCCAAACAGGAATCAATTCTTACAGACGACTCGCTGTCTTTTTTTAAAAAATATATTGACAATCCCTCTCCCGTGGGCTTCGAGAGCAGCGGGCAGAAGCTTTGGCTCGATTACCTGAAACCCTATATTGATGATAAAATGGTGGATCCCTACGGAACGGCGGTGGGCATCATCAATCCCGGTGAAAAGTTTAAAGTAGTAATAGAAGCGCATGCCGACGAAATAAGCTGGTTTGTAAACTATATTACTAATGACGGGCTTATTTACCTGAAACGGAACGGTGGTGTTGACCACCAGATAGCACCGGCTAAACGTGTGTATATCCATGGTAAAAAAGGCCTTGTGAAAGCTGTTTTTGGTTGGCCGGCCATTCATACCCGCCTGGGTGGCGGAGAGAAGGAAACACAGCCTAAGGTTGAAAACCTGTTCCTGGATTGCGGTGCCCGTTCAAAAAAAGAGGTGGAAGAGCTGGGCGTGCATATCGGCTCCGTGGTCACTTACCAGGAGGGTCTGGATGAAATGGCTAACGGGTATTACATAGGCAGGGCAATGGACAACCGCGTGGGTGGCTTTATGATTGCAGAAGTAGCGCGGTTGCTGAAAGAAAAAAAGAAGAAGCTTCCTTATACGCTGTTTATCGTAAATGCTGTACAGGAAGAAATAGGATTGAGGGGCGCAGAAATGATTGCCCGGAGGATCAAGCCCGATGTTGCCATCATTACAGATGTTACCCACGACACCACTACCCCCATGATCAATAAGATCATAGAAGGAGATATTGCTTGCGGAAAAGGTCCTTCCCTGGCTTTTGCGCCGGCTATCCATAACAAGCTGCTTTCGTTTGTGCAGGATGTGGCTGATGACAATAAAATACCGGTACAAATGAGAACCCTGAGCCGCAGCACCGGCACCGATACCGATTCATTTGCTTATGCCAACGACGGGTGCCCTTCCGTATTGATCTCAATACCGCTCCGTTATATGCATACCACCGTAGAAATGCTGCACAAGGATGATATTGAAAATACCATACGGCTGATGTATGAAACGCTGCTAAAGCTGACCCCAAAGACAAACCTCAGCTACCTGTAATTGTGTGTCATCACCAGGCAGGGCGTAGATCCAGGTAAATAATTCCATAAACCTTTCCCTGAGCGGAGAGGTTTTTTATTTCATGGTACAGGTACGGCTGTAAGGATGCAGAAAGGAAAGATCAATGAATATAAAAAAACCGTAATGGTTTTTTTGTTATTTTGCTGTCTGAACTTACCTGCAATCTCTGAAGACGCTGTTTTTTTAATTTCTAAGTCCGATGATACATCCAGACCAGAAGTATATAGATGCGTTAGTAAAGAACGACCCCGTTTTACTGGAGGAACTGTACAGGAAATATTCCGACAAAATAAAGTGGATGATCCTTCAGAACAACGGTACCGAAACGGATGCCGCGGATATATTCCAGGAAGCCCTCATTTCAATTTATAATAAAGCGCAAACAACCGGGTTCCAATTGACCTGTCCCCTGGATGCCTTTTTACATTTAATATGTAAAAACAAGTGGATCAATGTTTTAAATAAAAGAAAGACACAGAAGGTAACAAATAAGGACACAGAGGGATTTAGTCATATAGGAGAAGACAACTTTAAACTTGCAGAAGATTGCATCTTACAACAGCAACGCAGCAATTTACTGAGAGAAAAATTGCAGGAAATGGGAGAAAGCTGTAAAAACCTGTTGCGCCTCAGCTGGAGCGGCTTGTCTATGGACAAGGTGGCCGGCAAGCTGAATGTAAGTTATGCTTATGCCAGAAAGAAAAAATCAGAATGCATGGCAAAGCTCATCGACCTGGTAAAGAATTCTCCGGATTTTAATTCATTGAAATGGTGATCTTATGAAAAACGAACGAACGTTTGAAATTGAAAACTACCTGGCGGGGGATATGGGTGAAGCCGAAAAGTTTGATTTTGAAAATAGGCTGGCATCCGACCCCGAACTCTCCTCCTTATTGCATTTATACCGCCAAATTGACCACTGCATGGCAAATGACCACAGGACGGAACAGGGGCGGCAGGAACTCCGGGATACGCTGGGCGAATTAACTAAGAAGTATTTTGCAGGCGGCACCCCCATTTCTTATGCAGACAACTCGGCAAAGCTGGTATCGTTACCTAAAAAGCGCAACAACTTCAAGGTGCTGGCTATAGCCGCCAGCTTCCTGTTGATCATAGCTGCTTATTTTATATTCTTTGATAAGCCCAATGCCAGGCAGCTTGCCGATGCTTACATACAGGACAACCTGGCCACCTTAAGCCAGACAATGGATGGCGCCAGGGACAGCCTGCAACAGGGTATTGCAGCGTATAACAATAAGGAATATGCGAAAGCGCTGGATATTTTTGAAACGGTATTTGCCTCACATCCCGATAATACAGATGCCCTGTTATATGCCGGTATAACCAGCCTGGCTACCGGTGATCACGAAAAAGCAATTACGAAATTTACAGAGCTGTCCTCAAAAACAAACCTGTTCAGCAATCCGGGCCTTTTCTTGAAAGCGGTTACCTTACTAAAAAGAAATGCTCCGGGAGACCGGGAGGAAGCGAAAGCAGCCTTGCAACAGGTGGCGGACCAGAACCTGGAAAATGCTGAAGAGGCAAGGAAGATGCTGAAGAGCTGGTAAAACAATCTGATATTTACGGGATAAGGTTTTGCAAAGGAGAAATTCTCTTTTTAACCCTGTTCCGCTCTAACCTATTGCCTGTGTATGTCCGTTCCTGCAAAGTCTCAATCACAGAGGATGAATGTAAGATGGTATATAGTATTCGTTTTATTGTATTGGGGTAGTGGCTTAAAAGGATACAGCCAGTGCCTGAGCAGGCAGGCTATATACGACAGTATCATTGTTGTGGAACGAAACCAGACCCTTTCAGTATCAGAAAACAAGGAAAAGATCATACGGCTTAAAAACCTGTTTGACAGTTGCGGCTACGCGAAAGATTCTGTATATGCCAGGCTGCTCCACCGGTTGGGAGGGTTGGCTGTCAGGGAGAATAACAATATTGCGTCTAGCGAGGCGATCAGTTATACCCTGGAGGCCATACAAATAAACAGGTCAGGGCTTCCCGGCGCCTCCGCCCCTTACCTTATCAACAGCTACTACAACCTTGGCGTATTTTATGAATCGCTGAAAACATTTCCGAAAGCGATCATTTACTATGACAGTGCAATCATTACAGATGACAGGCTGAAGGCGGGTAGTTTTTTTGCATTAAGGGCCGGTTACCTGCGGGCGATGTTATTCAACACAGCAGGCGAATACCAGAAGTCAATTGAAGAGTGCAGGCGTTCCCTGGTGAATGCGGAGGCACAACAAAATAGGTCAGTAGAAATGAGCCTGTTAAATGAACAGGCCCAGTCGTACCTCTACCTGGGAAATTTTCAGGAATCGCTGGAGGCGTTGAACAGGGCGGAGGCGCTCGCGGATGCTTTGGATGATCCGTTTGAAAAAGCACATGCATTAAAAACAAGGGCCAGGCTGGCCGCCGCAACGGGAAACGAAGAGAAAGCCGAGCTGCTGTTTCAGAAAACGATCGCCACCCGCTTTCAAACCAAAAGATACTTCCAGATCGCAGATGACTATATTGATTTCGGAACATTCTACTTCGAGCAAAACCAGTATAAGAAAGCAAAAGAATGTTACTTCAAAGCAATTGAGCTGGCAGGCGTCAACCAGGATAAGGACCAGCTGGCGAAAGCCTGGCATAACCTGTCGGCGATGGAGCTGGCTACCGGCAAAGATTTTACACTCGCAGAGCAGTATCTTGGTAAGTGCCTGGAACAAATGGGCCTGCAAAGAAAAAATGTGTCGGACAATATTCAGCTTACAGCGTTGGAACCGGTTTATAATAAAGACCTGCTGATCGCCGTATTAAAGACCAGGGCCAACTTTTTACTGACCTTGTACAAGGAAAAAGGAGATAACCGGGCGCTGCAGGCCTGCCTGAAAACGGCCATGCTTACTGATTCGGTGCTGAATGTGATGAGACACCAGCATACGGAAGAACAGAGCAAGCTGTACTGGCGTAACCTCACCCGTGATTTTTTTGCCATCGCCCTCGAAGCGTGTTATATGGCAGACAATATGCCTTATGCCTTTTATTTTATGGAAAAAAGCCGTGCGGTATTGTTGTATGATCAGATCAGTGAACGGGTGGCAGCCGGAAAGCTTCCCCTGCAGGAGATCAGGAAGGAGCAGGATTATAAATACAGGCTGATAGCACTGCAATACCAGCTGGAACGAAACATAGAGGCAGAAGCGACAAAAGTTAAGCTGTCGGCGCTTAAGGATAGCCTTGAAAGGTATATCAGAACGTTGGAAGTGAAATACCCCGAATATTACAGGTTAAAGTACACGCATACCATTCCCGATCTGAAAAATTTTCAGGGTTTTCTGGCAACAAACGGCGAGGCTTTCGTCCACTATTTTTTTAATGATACGCTTTTATACGCACTGGTTATTGCCCCCGATCATGTGAAGATGATCCGCCGGTCTATTCCCGAGGGCGATATAGGGGACTATATCAGTTATTGCGCAAACAGGCAGCAGTTGAACAACGATTACAGGTCATTCATTACCCTGTCGCACCGGTTATACAATCACCTCTTCAAGCCGCTTTCACTCGATGTGGAGAGGATCATCATCTGCCAGGATAACTACCTGGTTCCTTTTGAAGCCTTTGCCGTGGATGAGACCGGGGAAAACTACCTGATCTCTTATCATACATTCAGCTATGCTTATTCAGCGGCCTCCCTGCTGTATAACAGCGTCAGGACAAAAGCGCCTGCCAGCGGTAACTTTGCAGGGTTTGCACCGGTTACTTTCGCCAGGTACCTGTCTGTTCCCGACCTGAAGTTATCAGAGATACGGCTCCGGGAATTACGGAATTACTATAATACCTCAAGCATTTTTACCAGGGGCGAGGCGACCAAGAAAAACTTCATCAGCTACCTTGCAGATTATAGCATCGTAAGTGTTTTTTCTCACGCTGTTGCAGACACAGAACAGCAGGAGCCGGTTTTGTATATGCAGGATTCCGCCATCAGTTTATCAGAGCTGCAGACAATAGATCATTCGGCAACACAACTTATTATGCTGAACGCCTGCCAGACAAATGTGGGCAGGAATGAGATAGGGGAAGGTATTTACAGTTTGGCCAGGGGATTTGCAGGACTGGGTATACCATCAGTTACATCTACCCTGTGGAAAGCTGATGAAGCTGCTGTGTATATAATTTCGAAAAAATTCCACGAGTACCTTACAAACGGCTTTAGTGCAGATAAAGCACTGCAGCAGGCCAAGCTGTTTTATTTAAAAAATGGCGCCAGGAAAGATACGTTGCCCTATTATTGGGCAAACATGGTGCTGATAGGAAGTAATGACAGTATCACTGATATCAATAATACAAATAATTTCGATTATTTTATTATGGCAGCCTTGCTGGCAACAGGCGGGTTTTTATTTTTCCTGATAAAAAGACTGATAAAAAATTAATTTCTTTATAACTAAAAACAATTCATTATGGCAAAGCAAAAAGAAACAGCCCCTAAAACACAAAAGAGGAGAAAAAAAGAAAAATCAAAGATCAATACGTTGATGGCCAAAAGTAAGAGCACCCAAATGGCCAAAGGCGGTAACGGGCGCAATGGAGACGTGGTTATTGCCTGAGCTTAAAATGAGTCTTTTTATTTGGCCCTATCTTCGCCGGAAGAATAACTTTCGATGAAGAATTTCTGGCTTATTGTAATAGGGGTCGTATATGGCAATATGGCTGCAGCCGTTCCCGTAAGCGGGATTGTGAAGGACATTGACGGCTATATACTACCCTATTCTTCTGTGCTCGTGAAGGGCACTACCACCGGGGCTACCGCCAACAGCGATGGCATCTATAACCTGAACCTTCCTCCGGGCACCTATACGCTGCAGTGTATGCACGTGGGATATGCTACTATTGAACAGGAGGTGACGGTAGAAGGCGTCAACGTAATTGTGAACTTTGTAATGAAGCGTCAGCAACTGACGCTGAATGAAGTGATCATTAAGAAAGGCGAAGACCCGGCATATGAAATTATCCGACAGACCATTAAAAAACGGAAGGGCTACAGGGACCAGACAGAGGCGTATAGCTGTGAGGTATATACCAAAGGGCAGCTGAAGCTGCGCGATTATCCCCGTTCTGTTTTTGGGCAAAATGTAGATTTCGGCGATGGCGACTCTTCCAAAAGCCGGATGCTGTACCTGTCGGAAACAATCGCCACTTATTCTTTTCAGCGACCGGATAAGGAAAAAGCCGTTGTTACATCCTCCCGCGTCAGCGGGCAGGGAGACGGATTCGGGTTCAGCAACCCGAGAGCTGTTAACTATTATGACAACAATATAAGGATTGTAGATGCGCTGAACCCAAGGGGATTTGTTTCCCCAATCGCAGACAATGCATTCAACTTTTACCGGTACCGGTATTTGGGCAGCTTTACGGAAGGCGGGCGATTGATCAATCGTATTATGGTCATTCCCCGCAGGAGCTACGACCCTGTCTTCCAGGGCTACATCAATATTATAGAGGACGAATGGCGGATCCACAGCCTGAATTTGTTGCTGACCAAATCTTCCCAGATGGAGCTGGCTGACTCCCTCAGGATAGAGCAGATATACATGCCCGTTGCCAATAACGTGTGGATGATACAAAGCCAGGTGTTATATCCTTCTGTAAAAATGCTGGGGTTTGATGCCACAGGCAGCTTCGTTTCTGTATACTCAAAATATGATCTTCAGCCGGCATTCGATAAAAAGCACTTTGATAATATTGTCATCAGGTATAACGAAGGCGCTAACAAAATGTCACGGCAGTACTGGGATTCGGTGCGGCCTGTTCCCCTGTTAAGCGAAGAAGTGCTGGATTATATCAAAAAAGACAGTCTTGAAACCGTCCGCAGCGATCCCCGGTATATGGATTCGCTCGACCGGCGGAGGAATAAGATAACAACAACAGGGCTTCTTTTCTTCGGTCAGAACTTTTTCCGTCAACGGACCAGGTCTTCTTTCAGCTATCGCCCATTGATAGAGACCGTTAACTACAACACCGTGGAAGGGCTGAATGTAGACTTCGGTCCCACATATTCAAGGAAGCTGACCCGGGGTGCTTCGTTTTCTGTCACGCCTGTTATCCGTTACGGGTTCAGCAACCGCCATCTTAATGCAGATCTGTCCGCTACTTATTCTTTTGGCAGAAAAGTATCCTCGGCTATCACCGTGCAGGCAGGAAAAAAGGTTGCCCAGATAAATAATGAAAGTCCCATAATGCCTGTGGTAAATACTTATGCGACGTTGTTGTCGGGCTATAATTACATGAAAATATATGAAGCATGGATAGGTAAGCTTGGTTATATAAGAGGAATCGGGGAAGGATTTTCAGTAAAAGGTGACATTACTTTTGAAGACAGGATACCGCTGGAGAATACCAGTAATGCCATATGGGGCAAAAGCAGGAAGCTGAACAGGCGGACACCCAATTACCCCGTTGAGCTGACCAACCATAACTTTGAAAGACATAACGCCGTAATTGCCGGCATTACTGTCAACTACCAGCCGGGCACCAGATACATTCAACTGCCGGACCGGAAGATAAACATAGGTTCGGACTATCCGATGTTCAGCTTCAACTATACCAAAGGGTTGAAAGGAGTGCTCAGCAGCCTCACCGATTTTGACAAATGGAGTATATCGGTTAAAGATGATCTTAATTTCAAAATGGCAGGACGGTTTGACTATCATCTTGGTGCCGGTGGCTTTTTAAACGACAGGAATGTACCGTTGCAGGATTACCGGCATTTCAATGGAAATAAAACCCTGATAGCCAGTGAATACCTGAACAGCTTTCAGTTGGCAGATTATTATGGAAGATCTACCACCGCCGCGTTTTACTCAACGTTGCACCTGGAACACCATTTCAACGGGTTCCTGACCAATAAAATACCATTTGTAAAAACACTAAACGTATACCTTGTAGGAGGTGGAAATGCACTATTCGTAAACGGGGACAATTATTACTACGAATTGTTTGCCGGACTGGAGAATATCTTTAAGATCTTCCGGGTAGACTATGTTTGGGGATACGGCAACGGGTTTAAAAATACTGCCTTAAGAATCGGTATCAGGACTTTTGGGAATTAGCATTATCCCGGAGTAACGTTTTATGTTTCCATGTAAGATTGTTAAGAAACACTACGCAACAAACAAAACCGGTAACAGTAGAAAATTTTGCTTATGGTTGCCTGACAATAACCGGGTCTGATTCCCGTTGGTAAAAGACGATATTAGATAAAAACCCTCTGTTTTATCGTTATGACAGAAATTTTACTAAAATTTGTCATAGCTAAACACCTTGTATGAAAAATTCAACCCGCCTTATCTTATTACTATGCTGTATAGCAAGCCTCTCTCTTCATGCCCAGGATAAGTCCAGGCTTAAGTATGGAAAAATAACAGCGGAAGACTTCGACCTTTCCAAATACAAGTTCGATACCAGCGTAAGCGCCGTGGTGATCGCCGACATCGGCAGTTCTGCGTTTGAAGGAAACAACAAAGGAGGATTATCCCTCCTGTTCAGGCGGCATACCCGTATCAAGATCCTGAACAAAAACGGGGTAGATGCCGCCACTGTCACTATCCCGCTTTATTTTACCAATACAACAGAAGAAAAAGTAAATGGACTGAAAGGGGTGACCTATTCTCTTGAAAATGGGAAAGTGATAGAAACCGAACTCGAAAAAAAATCTATTTTCAAAGACAAGCTTGATAAAAATCACCTGGAGATAAAATTTACGCTTCCTGCCGTAAAAGAAGGAGTCATCATTGAATACACCTATTCCGTTACATCAGATTTTACCTTCAATCTTCAGCCATGGGCTTTCCAGGGGATGTACCCGATCCTGTGGAGTGAGTATGAGGTAAAAATACCTGAAGTATACAACTACGTTTTCCTGGCGCAGGGTAGCTTTCCTTTAAAGCACGATGTGGAGACAACAAGGGAAAATTATACCATCGTTGACTCGGAGGGAACCAGCAGTTCGTCGAGGATAAGTTTCAGTGCAAATTCCTCCCGGCATACATGGGTGGCAACCAATGTGCCTGTTTTGAAAGAGGAAAGCTTTACATCCTCCTTAAGAAATCATATTTCGAAGATAGAATTTCAGTTGTCCCAGGTGCGTTATCCCAACAACCCGATACGGGATGTGATGGGAAACTGGGAAAAAACGGCAATAGAGCTGATGAAAGACAGTGAGTTTGGCGCAGACCTGACAAAATCGAATAACTGGCTGAATGAGGAGCTGGCATCGGTAGTAAACGGAACAACTGACAGGCTGGAGAAAGCAAAAAAGATTTATGCATATGTCAGGGATCGTTTTACCGCTACCGGAACGCACGGCATATGGCTCAGCACACCCCTGCGAAATACCTTCAAAAGCAAAAACGGCTATGTTCCGGATATAAACATGCTACTGGTAGCCATGCTGAAGCAGCAGGGGATAGAATCTTATCCTGTCATATTAAGCAAGAGAAGAAATGGATACGCACATGACCTGTATCCTTTGCTGAACAGGTATAATTACCTGGTGGCCTATGCTGTCATAGATAAAAAAGAGTATTTTCTGGATGCTACAGACAGGAGCTTGGGGTTCAACAAGTTGCCGGAAGCCTGTTATAACGGACAGGCAAGGATCATCTATCCGGCTATCGGGAAAGCATATGACCTTTTACCCGACTCCCTGAACGAAAAGAAAATGGTATCGGTATTTCTAAAAAGTGAAAAGCCGGGTGAATGGGCCGGGCATTTCACAGCTAATCTTGGGTACTATGAATCAGCCGGTGTAAGGGAACATGTAAAATCGAGCGGAGAAGAAGCTTTTTTTAAAGCGATACAATCTTCTTATACCGGCGACTGGAGCCTCAGCGAATCAAAAATAGAAAGATTGAAAGACCAGGAGGCCAACGTAAAGGTGGATTATGACTTTATGATCCAGCAGACAGATGAGATGGTATATTTTAATCCGCTGATAACAGAAGGATATGATGAAAACCACTTTAAATCTGCCGAAAGGCTTTACCCGGTAGAAATGCCGTACAAAACAGATGAAACCTACATATTTAACATGGAGATACCTTCAGATTATGTAGTGGAAGAGCTGCCAAAGTCAGCCAGGGTAAACCTCGGAGAAGGAGACGGCTCTTTTGAGTATATAATCGACAACACCGGCACATCTATACGCCTGCGCAGCCGCCTGAAGATAAACCGTGTGTATTATCTCCCGGAGGAGTATAATGACCTGCGGGAATTTTTCAGCTACGTAGTAAAAAAGCACGCAGAACCTATTGTGTTAAAAAAGAAAAAATAAAGCATGTTATATAGAAAATTATTGTTCGGAGCGATTTTGTTATGTGGCACACACCTGCTTTATGCCGGGGAGGGAGATTATGCGGTGGGAAAGATACCGGCAGGCCTGATTAAAAATGCCAATGCAATCAAAAGGATGGAAACGTGCAGGTTTGAGATCCTTGCATTGGGGAAATCGAGGTATTACCGTAAATACGCGCTGACAATACTGAATGAGAACGGCGCCAGGTTTGCGCAGGAGGTTATAAGCTATAATAAATTACGGGAAATAAAATCGTTTGAAGGTACCCTTTTTGATGAGAACGGAAAGAAAATAAAAAGTCTCCGTAAAAGTGATATTGAGGACATCAGCGGTGTGGACGACGGCAGCCTGATGGATCATAACAGGATCAAACAGCACAATTTTTATCACAGGGTATATCCTTATACCATTGAGTATGAGATCGTACAGCAGTATAATTTCAATATGTTCTTTCCGGTATGGTCGCCCTATGACGGGGAAAGTATGGCTATTGAGCAAAGCGCCATGACAATTGTTGCCCCACCTGATTTTGTAGTAAGGTATAAAGCATTTAACTACCCTGCGGAACCGGTTAAAGGAACCGAAAAAGGTCAGACTACTTACAGGTGGGAATTAAAAGACAAGGAAGCCATAGAGCTGGAATATGCATCCCCGTATTTCGTTGACATTGCGCCGGTAGTATATTTCGGACCTTCAAAATTTGAGGTGGAAAAATACCAGGGTGATATGACCACCTGGGAAAGCCTTGGCACTTTTGTGTATAACCTGAACAGGGGGCGGGATCAGCTGCCGGAGGAAATAAAACAAAAGATTCATTCACTTACCAATGGTGTTTCCGACCCGTATAAAAAAATAGAGCTATTGTATAACTTCCTTCAGCAGAATACCCGTTATATCAGCGTACAGTTGGGTATTGGTGGCTGGCAGACATTTGATGCTAAATATGTAGCAGATAGAAAATACGGAGATTGTAAAGCATTGTCCAACTACATGTATTCATTACTTAAAGAAGCCGGCATTAAATCGAATTATACATTGATCAGGAACGGATCCTCACCGATGAGTTACCTGGACGATTTTCCAAACAGCGCCTTTAATCATGCCATTTTGTGCGTACCGCTTCAAAACGATACTGTTTGGCTGGAATGTACCAGCCAGGCTAAGCCGGCGGGTTATCTCGGTGGGAGTAATGCAAACAGGCAGGTTTTATTGATAGATGAAGCAGGAGGAAAAACTGCAGTTACACCCAGGTATGGATTGAAAGAAAACCTGCAGGTCAGAAAGATAAATGCTGCGGTAGACGAAAAAGGATTTTTGAAAGCGTCTGTGAATACAGGTTATCAGGCAGTACAGCAAGACTACCTGCATGGTATGATCCATGCTTTTTCTCAGGAGAAGCAACTGGAATATTTAAAAAAGAATATCGACCTCCCTCACTATGATATTGTAAGCTTTAAGTATGATGAAATAAAGCAACGGATACCTGTATTGAAGGAAAATATTGAACTAACAGCCACCAACTATGCTTCCGTTACAGGCAAAAGGCTGTTTATAACACCCAATATTATCACCAGGAGTAATACAAAGCTGAAGCCCAATGAGAAAAGAAAATATCCCATTTTTCAGCAGTTCGAATACCATGATATTGATACAACTGTTATTACGATTCCTGCAGGATATGAAGTGGAATCACAACCTGCGCCGGTGACCATAGAAAGCCAGTTCGGGAAATACAAAAGCAGTGTAGAAATCCGGGAGCATACCATTATTTATCTGCGGGAAATAGAAAAATTCAGTGGTAAATTCCCAGCCTCCGACTATGGAGAACTGGTGAAATTTTATGACGAAATATTCAAAGCCGACAGGAGTCGCGTGGTGCTGGTGAAAAAAGACTGATCTGACCTAAACAAGCCTCATGCCATATTTTTCGCGGTAATGTCGCGGAGACAGACCTGTGAAGGATTTGAAAAGCTGACGGAAGTTCTTCAGGTCGCTGTAACCGGATGATACCATCACCTCCAGGATATCTTTATCAGTAGTTTCCAGCAGCTTTTTGGCAGATTCAATTTTTGTTTTTTGCAGATACCGGATGGGTGTCATGCCGGTGGCATGCTTAAACCGCCGGATGATATTTCTCCTGCTGGAGGGAATCTTTTCCAGGGCTTCTTCCACGCTCCTCAGCTCGCTGAAACGTGCATTGATGATCGTCTGGACAGACCGCACCAATTCATCCTCTTTGGATAGGGCAGGCTTAAAGTGTTCAAAGTACAATTGGTTGTTACGATCCATATCGATCGCAAAGTTTTTGGCGATCCTCACTGCCATTTCCCGTCCGCAATATTGCTGGATCAGCAGCAGCTTCATATGAAAGCTGCTGGTAGCGCCGCCACTGGTGTATATATTCTCACTTTGGGTGAGAACGGCATGAGGCTGTAGGCTCACCTCCGGGAACTGCTGTGCAAAAGCTTCCGAGGCATCAATATGGGTGGTGGCAGCCCTTCCGTTCAGCAAACCGGCGGCGCCTAATAAAAAAGCACCGGTACATAAGCTTACAATAGTAGCGCCCTTTTTATACTGATCCGTCAGCAATGGAATAAACGGGATATTATCCTGAATGGTTTGTTGCATATCCCTTGCCCGGAATGCGGGGACAAAAAGAATATCATTTTTATAGATCATATCCGGAATCCGGAGATACCTGTATTTCCTGAAATTTTCCGGTAGTTCCGCAGGATCATCCAGCCCAACCAGTTGAATATCAAATCTTGCCAGCTCGCCGTCGTCTTCCAGGAAACCGTTCACAGTTTCAAAAACATCCACGATTGCAGCAAGGCTTAAAAGACGGTGCCCCCTTGTTAGTAATATTGAGAGGTTCATAAAACAGTATTTGTGATCATAATCATAAGAAAGGTACAAAAACCGGACAAAATATGGGTCTTATATGGCCAAATCGGCTGTTTGTCTATAAATTTTACCTGTTTGTCCTTTTGACTTTTATTATACTGAGGCAAGGGTAACTTTGTTTTGGTAAAACGATGAATAAAAAAGTCATTACTGTTCTTGTACATGTTATTTGTTGCCTGGCCTTTTTGTTTTTCCCGGTAATCCTTTCGCCAACATCAAATACGCAGAGGGAAATAATATATGTTCCCTGGCCTTTTCTTATTTTTAATTTTTTGCTGATCGCCTTTTTTTATTTCAACGTTTATTTTCTGATCCCGCACCTGCTTTTCCAGAAACGGAATTTTTTGTATTTCGGAACGATACTGCTGCTGCTGATCATCTTTCTGTATCTTCCTGATTTTGTACGTCCCCGGATCCTTACACCCGATGTGATGCGGATACGGCCGGAACATATGCCTTCGGGATTTCCAGCGCGGCCACCTTTCGAGGGCCCCGGCATTTTCAGAAAAATGCCGGGGCTGTTGTCATTTTGCCTGATTTGGGTATTGGGTATTATGTTTAAAGTAATAGAAAGAGGGCGCGAGGCGGAACAAAAATCCCGGGAAGCGGAGCTGGAAAAAGTAAATACAGAGTTATCTTATTTAAAGCTGCAGATCAATCCCCATTTTCTGTTCAATACCCTGAACAATATTTATTCCCTGGCCACGGTGGAGAGCCCGAAAACACCCGCCGCCGTCATGAAGCTTTCGGACATTATGCGTTATGTTATTCAGGATGCCCAGGCCGATTTTGTTCCGGTAGAAAAAGAGATCAATTACCTCAGGAGTTATATAGAGCTTCAAAAGCTCAGAAGCAATGATAAGCTGGAAGTGGATTTTGAAGCTGACGGTAATTTTTCGCAAACCACTATCGCACCGCTATTACTTATTTCTTTTGTAGAGAATGCCTTTAAATATGGCACCAGCAGCCACGAGAAAAGCAGGATTGTTATGCAGATTTTTGAGAAAGACGGAGCGCTGATGATGTTGGTGCAGAACACCGTTTTCAACAGGCAGGACAGCGGCCCGGGAGTCAATATCGGGATAGCGAATACCCGCAGAAGGCTTGACCTGCTGTATCCGGGAAGATACAGGCTGGATGTGGAGAAGCGTGGTGAAAAATTTTCCATAACATTAAAAATCGATCTCGGAAAATGATCCGCTGCGTTGTCGTTGATGATGAACCCCTCGCTGTTTCCCTGCTGAGCAGTTATATAAGAAAACATACAGA
>Ga0222419_100523_pt1 | contig 32577 bp, 24 predicted proteins | sample 1B20Ametagenome_FD_182474 | JGI IMG/M metagenome (GOLD analysis project Ga0222419, IMG submission 182474) | Enriched microbial communities from leaf-cutter ant dump, University of Wisconsin, Madison, United States - 1B20A (version 2) | ecosystem: Environmental > Terrestrial > Nest > Insects nest...
CGGGGCGCTTCTGGCCGTCGTGCTCGTCGCCGCGATCGGGGCCGGGCTGCTCGCCGGATGGCTGCTCTTCGCGCACCGTGCTCCGCAGGGGATGCCGTTGGACACGGAGCAGCAGGGCTGGCAGGAGGAGATCCTCGTCTCGGGGGTCTACGACAGAGGCTCGCTGCGGGCTGTCGCCGCGGAGGACGGAGCCGTCGTCTGGTTCGCGACGCGCGACGGCGGCGAGACCGTGTGCGCGATCATCGGCGACGGCGTGACGACCTCTCCGGCATGCCGGAACCGCGCCCTCGCACTGCTGCAGGGGGTGCACACCAGCCTGCGGCGCGCAGTCGAGGGCGGCGAGAACCAGGTGGACGCGCAGATGCTGCTCGATGCCGAGGGCGATCCCGCCGTGGTCACCTCGAACTACCTGATCGGGGTGGACCTCGACAACGCCTATGCGAACGCGGCCGAGCAGCGCACCGCCGAGTCGCTGATCGACGAGGGGTACGCGCCCACCTCGCTCGCGGTCGTCGGCTACGACGGCGATGTGCCGATCTGGACCGGGATGACGATCGACGACGGACGCTGGTGCCTGATCTACCGGGCGCCCTCGTCCCCTGCGGAGAGCGTCTGCGACGGCCAGGGCCCTCTCTTCAACGACGGCGGCGTGCTCCGGCTCGTGCGGCAGGATGCGGACGCCGGCGCATCGACGACCTTCGAGTACCGGTTCGGCCCCGGCTCGCCGTACCTCCAGATCACGAGGAGCTCCGATGGCGCTGCGTCCTGAGCCGGACGAGCTGCGCGCCCTGCAGCGGAAGGCCTACGGCCGTCACGGCGGACTGACGGATGCCGAGGCGACGCGCCTGCGCGAGCTCGAGGATGCCGCCGCCCCGGATACGCCGTCTCCGGTTCCCGAGCGCCCGTCGTCCCGCTCCGATCGCTCAGGGGTCGCAGAGTCGCATGACCCGCGCGATCCGGTTCCTGAGCGCCCGTCGTCCCGCTCCGCTCGCTCAGGGACCGAAGCGCAGCGACGAGACGAAGGGCCGCGCGACCCGGTCGCTGAGGGCCCGTCGTCCCGCTCCGCCCGCTCAGGAACCGCGGGGCAGGACGCACAGGAGACCACGGACTCCTCGTGGCGGGCGACCCTGCGCCGTCACTGGAAGGCCGCGGCCGCGGCATCCGCTCTGCTGCTCGTCGTCGGGATCGGCGCCGGCTGGGCGCTGTTCGCCCCGCGGGTCCACGACGCGGTGCCCCTCAGCGACGACGAGGTGCAGCGCAGACTCGAGCTCGACGAGACCGAGAGCTTCGACGAGGGCACCCTGCACGCCGTCGCCCGCGACGAGGACGCCCTGGTCTGGTTCGGCACCAAGGACGGCGGCGAGCAGTACTGCATCGTGCTCGACGTGGACGGGCAGTCGCAGACCGGGTGCTCCTCACCCGACCAGCTCGACTTCTGGGGCCTGAACGCCTCGGTCTCGCTGCCGCCCGAGGACGAGAACGACCCGAACGACTACGGCGGGGCGATCAACGCCTACGCGATGATGTCGACGACGGGCGAGCCGATGGTGGCCCTGCAGCGGTGGGACTACGACTCCTCGATGCTCGACCAGTTCGACGACGAGGAGCGCGAGCGCGCGGAGGTGCTGATCGAGGAGGGGTTCCAGATGGGGCCCTCGCTCGTCGGCTACGTGCGGGATCAGCCGGTGTGGGTGGCCGACAGGTTCACGGACTCCGGAGGCGTGGAGAAGTGCCTCGTCGTCGACGCCTTCGAGGCGACCGGGTGCGACGAGGACTCCGCCGCGCTCGAGGACGGGCTGAACGTCGGCTACGAGGGGACCGACGGGCGGAGGGTCCTCGTGTCGGTGCAGTTCACGAGGTGGGGGACGCCGTACCTCACGGTCACCGAAGACGTCGGCGGCGCCTCGTCGGCGGTGATCGACACCGAGACCGGCGACCCGATCGAGGTGACGACCCCGCAGACCGACCCCGACGGCTGAGCTACGGCGCGGCCGGCACCCGGTCGGCGAGGACGGCGAGACGCTCGTCCCCGACGCGGGTGAGGATCAGCGTCGCCGTCTCCGTGCCGGCGAGGGCGAGCTTCTTGCGGAAGGCGGCGGGATCGACGTCCACGCCCCGCTTCTTGATCTCGACGGAGCCGATGCCGTTCCTCTTGAGCACAGCGCTGATCGCCTTCGGATTCGCCGCCATCGTCTCGCGCACGCGGAACGACTGGACGAAGGGGCTCGTCAGCGCGGCATCCGAGGTGAGGTAGGCGATGCGCCCGTCGAGCATCCCCGCCTCGAGGCTGCGGGCCACATCGCCGATCAGCCGGGCGCGGATCACCGCTCCGTCCGGCTCGTGCAGGTACGCGCCCAGCTCGCGCACCGGCGCGTCCTCGGCGTCGGCTGCGGCCGTCAGCTCGTAGGACCGTTCGCCGCGGATGACCAGGGCGGACCGACGGATGCCGTCGCGCGCGAGGATCCCGGTCCAGACGACGAGCTCGACGACGCTGCCGTCGGCGCTCACCCACTGCGCCTCGCCGTCGGCCGGGAGCGCGTCGCGGTCGTGGGCGGGGCCGAGCTTGATGCCCGTGGGCGCCCGGGACGCCACGTCGAACGCCCAGTCGAGCGAGGGCGAGTAGTCGCCGGCCGAGACGCGGCGGGTCTCGCTGTGCCCCGCGGTGCGGCGGGCGGGATCCATCCAGATCGCGCTCCCGGTCTCCGAGCCGCCCCCGCCCGGCGTCTCCGCCGATGCGGGAGCCTGCGGATGGTCGAGGTCGCGGTACGCCTCCTCCGCCGTGCTGTGGCGCACCTCCGATCCGAAGGGCGCGAGGTTGTAGGCGGCGATCGCCGCCGTGACCTCGTCGGCGTCGACGGCGAGCACCTCGAGGCCGGCGCCGGCGAAGGCGAGCGCATCGCCGCCGATCCCGCATCCGAGGTCGGCCACCCGGGCGATCCCGGCACGGCGCATGCGCTGGGCGTGCCGGACGGCCACCGCCAGACGCGTGGCCTGCTCGAGACCCGCGCGGGTGAACAGCATCCGTTCGGCGAAGTCGCCGAACTTGGCCTTCGCCTTCGCCCGCAGACGGGCCTGGCCGACGACGGCGGAGACCAGATCGGGGGAGCGTCCCGCGGCCCGCAGCCGCGAGACCGCACGGGCGACGTCACCGGTGGACTCCATCGGGCCGAGCTCGTCGAGCAGCTCGAGTCCCTCGGGGGTCAGCAGGGCGCGCAGCTCGGACATCTCCACGTCTTCAGCTTAGGCGGCGCGTCGGTTCGCGACCGGCTCGTGGCCGGGCGGCGCCTGAGCTCGTCGAAGGACGGTTGCTGAGCTTGTCGAAGGATTGGCACTCGCATTGCGTGAGTGCCAGCCGAACGCATACACTGGCATTAGCACTCTCGGGTTGAGAGTGCGAACGAGTCTTTCGTGTCATCGTCAAGAAAGAAGAGGTAGACCGTGTCGGTTTCCATCAAGCCGCTCGAGGACCGCATCGTCATCAAGCAGGTCGAGGCCGAGCAGACCACCGCGAGTGGCCTGGTCATCCCCGACACCGCCAAGGAGAAGCCCCAGGAGGGCGAGGTCGTGGCGGTCGGCCCCGGCCGCATCGATGACAACGGCAACCGCGTTCCGCTCGACGTCGCCGTCGGCGACCGCGTGCTCTACAGCAAGTACGGCGGCACCGAGGTGAAGTTCGGCGCCGACGAGTTCCTCGTCCTGTCGGCTCGCGACGTCCTGGCGGTCGTCGTCCGCTGATCAGCGCACCGCTCTGAAGGCCCGGATGCTTCGGCATCCGGGCCTTCATGCGTGCGACACCCCCTATCGTTCCCGTCGCGATCCCCCTCGACCCCTACCGAGGCTCCGTCACGCGCAGGGGGCGCCCCCGATGCCGCAGGAACGCCCGAGGCCCAGACTCGTAGCACGCGCCACTCGGCACTCACGAACAGGGGAACATCATGGCTGTGCAGGACAACGACAACATGCTCGGTGCTCAGTGGAATCTGGGCCTCGACAACGTCGGCAATGGCAATGCGGACAACTCGGACAACTCCACGACGGACAACTCCGACAACTCCATGACGGACAACTCGGACAACTCGACGACCGACAACTCCGACAACTCGGACAACTCCGACAACTCGGACAACTCCGACAACTCGGACAACTCGACGACCGACAACTCGGACAACTCGGACAACTCCGACAACTCGGACAACTCCGACAACTCGAACCACTCGATCAACGACTCCTTCCAGGACAACTCCGTCAACGACTCGGGCAACACGACGTTGAACGACCACTCGATCAGCGTCGGGACGCGCCAGTTCAACACCGGCTTCAACGACCTGACGATCGGCGGCAGCGCCGCAGGCATCGCCGGCGCGGGCAGCGGGGGCAACATCACGATCGACGCCCGCTCGACGTTGAGCGACCAGTCGGTGAACCAGAACATCTCCACCGCGGCCAGCGGCGCGGCAGGCGCCACGGGCCTGGCCGGCCTCGGCTACGGCGGGGGAGGCGGCGGCGCCCCCGTGAGCGGAGGGGACGTCACCCAGACGTTCTCGAACACCAACATCACGGCATCCGGAGACGGATCCGTCGCCGCCGGGAACGACGGCACGCTCACCCACATCAACACGAACATCTCCGTGGGCGACGTCTCGATCGGCAACGAGTTCTACACGGACTCCTTCAACCAGGACTTCTCGGAGAACTGGTCGATCGACGACTCGTTCCAGGACAACTCCGACAACTCCGACAACTCGGACAACTCCGACAACTCGATGACCGACAACTCCTGGTCCGTGAACGACTCGTTCCAGGACAACTCGATGACCGACGACTCGGAGAACTGGTCCGTGAACGACTCGTTCCAGGACAACTCGATGACCGACGGATCGCTGGACGTGGACGTCTCGGACGTCAACGTCAACAGCCCCTCGGGAGACCTGAACGACATCTCGTTCTGACGAGGACCCGCCCGGCTGCCTCTGGAAGGCGGCCGGGCCTGCCAGTACACTTCGAACCATCCGTCACGAAGGCCCAGACATGATCGACGACGAGCCGAGGGACCCGGCAGAGGAGCCGGACGACTTCGACGACGTCGACGAGGTCGTCTGGACCGATGCCGACCCGGCAGGGGTCAACATCTTCACCGCGGAGATCGAGAACGTGAACTCCTCCGACTGGGAGATGGATCCCGATGTCATCTGGGGAGATGACATCGGACCGTCCCCCGATGCGGACGGAGGGTCACTGGGACCAGACGTCGGGGTCTGATCCCGCACACCGGGGGAGCGAGGGTGGTGCACCACCTCTCCGCTCGGGTGATCGGCAGAGAGGGGCCTGGTGTCGGACGAAGGCAACGTGGCGGACTCGTTCGTGGTCGACGCCGTCAAGGACGTCGGAAGGCTCGCCGCCTCCGCGGGGCGAGCCGATCTCGCCGCGCGTCTGGAGCAGACCCATCAGCGTCTGCGCGATCCGGGAATCCGCGTCGTGGTGGTCGGCGAGTTCAAGCAGGGCAAGAGCAAGCTCATCAACGCGCTCGTGAACGCACCGGCGTGCACGGTGGACGACGACGTCGCCACGACCGTGCCGACCGTCGTCGGCTACGCCCCTGAGGCATCCGCGTGGGTCCTCGAGCGTCCGGCCGAGACCTCTACGCGCCGCGGCGCGGACGCCGTCGTCCGCAGGGAGATCTCGCTCGACGATCTCCCCGAGTACATATCCGCGCGCGGCAACCCCGGGAACGAAAGGGGCATCCTCTCTGCGGAGGTGCTGCTGCCGCGGGAGATACTCAAGGGCGGGCTGCAGCTGATCGACTCGCCCGGCGTCGGCGGCTTCGAGTCGACGAACGCGCTCACGACCCTCGCCGCGATGTCGTCGGCGCATGCCGTGCTGGTGGTCTCGGACGCGTCCCAGGAGTACACCGAGCCCGAGGTGCGGTTCCTCCGGCATGCGATGCGCATCTCGCCGAACGTGGCGGCGGTGCTGGCCAAGACGGATCTGTATCCGGAATGGCGTGAGGTCGAGGGCATCGATCGCCGTCATCTGCGCGAGGTCGGCGACATCCCGATGTTCTCGGTGTCCAGCGACCTGCGCCTGCTCGCCGCACAGACGCAGGACCGGAGCCTGAACGACGAGTCCGGGTTCCCCGGCCTCGTCGCGCATCTGAGGCGCGAGGTCCTCGGGCAGGCCGAGACGATCCAGCAGCGCAGCGCCGTGCACGACCTCGTCTCCGTCGTCGATCAGCTGTCCATCTCGATGCGCACGGAGCTGAACGCCCTGCTGAACCCCGAGGACACGCCGCGCATGATCGCGCAGCTCGAGGAGGCCAAAGCCAGGGCGGACGAGTTCCGCGGGCGCTCCGCGCGGTGGCAGGTCATGCTCACCGACGGGATCGCCGATCTCGTCGCGGACATGGAGCACGACCTGCGCGATCGTCTTCGTCGTGTGCTGCGCGAAGCGGAGAAGGCGATCGACGACGGCGATCCGGGGCCGATCTGGGACCAGGTCACCGAGTGGCTCGATCAGCGGGTCGCCGCAGCCGTCGCCGAGACCTTCGTGTGGACGGACGAGCGGTCCAAGTGGCTGTCGGAGGAGGTCGCGGAGCTGTTCAGCGAGGGGCAGGCCGACCTCCCCACGATCGAGGTGGGCGACACCCGCGGCGTCCTCGACGCCATCGACGAGATCGCCGGGATCGAGTCGGGGCAGCTCAGCGCGGGGGAGAAGATCTACATCGGCGTGCGCGGCTCGTACGGCGGCGTCCTCATGGTGGGCCTGGTCACCGGGCTCATCGGAATGAGCCTGATCAACCCGCTGTCGCTCCTCGCCGGGGTGCTGGTGGGGCGCCGCGCCTTCCGCGAGGACATGAGCGCCCGGCTGGGCAGGCGGCAGCAGGAGGCCAAGGTGATCGTGCGCCGCCACATCGACGAGGTCACCTTCCAGGTCGGCAAGCAGCTCAAGGACAGGCTGCGCCTCGTGCAGCGCACGGCACGAGACCACTTCGGCATGATCGCGGAGGAGCTGCACCGGTCGCTCTCCGAGGCGCTCGCCGCGGCCAGGCAGGCGGCGACGGAGTTCACCTCGACCAGGGACTCGCGGGTCGTGACGCTGCGGACCAGGATCGAGCAGCTGGAGACCCTGCGGAGCAGGCTCCCGTCACTGGATCAGGCGGAGGGGGTTCCGCTCCGTGAGCTGCAGGACGCTCCCGGATCGGCGGGGACGCCGGTTCCTCTCGACCGCCGGAGCGTCGAGCCATGACGGCATCCGTCATGGAGGTGATGGAGGACCTCCTCTCGACCGCGCGCGACGTCTACTCCGACGAGCCCGCCGCGCTCCGGACGCTCGACGAGCTGGACGCCCGCCTGCACGAGCCGCTGCGTCTGGCCATCGCCGGCATGGTGAAGGCCGGGAAGTCCACGCTGCTGAACGCCGTCCTGGGTGAGCAGATCGCGCCGACCGACACGGGAGAATGCACGAGGGTCGTCACCTGGTACCGCTACTCGTCCACTCCCTCGCTCACCATGCACCCCCGTGACGGAGCCCCGCGGCGCATGCCGATCCACCGGGAGCACGGCAGGCTCGTCCTCGACCTCGGCGGCCTGGCCGCGGAAGAGGTCGAATGGATCGACGTGGGCTGGCCGCTGCAGGCGCTGAAGTCGGTCATCCTGATCGACACACCGGGAATCGCGTCTCTCTCCGAGGACGCCTCGGCCCGCGCGGCCCGCTTCCTCACCCCCGACGACGCCCCGCCGGAGGCCGACGCCGTCGTCTATCTGCTCCGCCATCTGCACGGCTCGGACGTGAGGTTCCTGAGGGCGTTCCAGGACACGGCCGCCGGCGCCTCGCAGACGGTGTGCGCGATCGGCGTGCTGTCCCGCGCCGACGAGGTCGGATCGGGTCGCATCGACTCGCTGCTGTCCGCCCGCAAGGTGGCGCAGCGCTATCAGAGCGATCCCGAGCTCGCCTCGCTCACCCTGGGGGTGATCCCCGTGGCCGGGCTCCTGGCCGAGGGCGCGCGCACGCTCCGGGAGAGCGAGTTCATCGCCTTCCGCGAGCTCGCCGCCCTCGGCAGGGACGACCGCGAGCGGCTGCTGGTGTCGGCCGATCGCTTCACGCGGGAGTCGGCCCTCACCGGGCTGAGCACGCTCGTGCGGAGCGATCTGCTGTCGAGGTTCGGGATCTTCGGCGTGCGGATGGCCGTGACCGTCATCCGCGGCGGGGCGAAGACCTCGTCCGAGCTCGCGGCGGAGCTCATCCAGCAGAGCGGCCTCCTCGACGTGCAGGGCTTCATCGCGCACCAGCTGCAGCCGCGCGAGGCGACGCTCAAGGCCCGCGGGATCGTGATGACGATCGAGCGGATGCTGCACCGGCATCCACACGCCGGCTCCGCGAGGATCCGGGCCGGGATCGAGCGCTTCACCCTCGCCGCGCACACGCTGCGCGAGCTGTCGCTGCTCGCTGTCGCGCGATCGGAGGGGCTGCCGCTGCCGGAGGAGGACGCGGCCGAGGCGGAGCGGATCATCGGCGCCGAGGGCACTGGAGCCCGCGAGAGGCTCGGCATGCCGCCCGAGACGGACGACGTCGCGATCGGCGATGCGGTGCGAGAGAGGGTGGGGCACTGGCGGAGACTGAGCGAGGAGCCTCTGAGCGAGGAGGCGACGAGGGCGGCCTGCCGGGTGGTCATCCGCAGCCTGGAGGCGATCGCCTCAGAGGTCGGCGCGTCCCGTCCCCTGCGGCCCCTCGCGGCGGACGTCGACGCGCCGGGCCGACCAGGCCAGGGCGCGGGGGAGGATGCTGCAGAGCAGAGCCAGAAGGGCGAGACCCGCCTGCGCCGCGATCACCGTCTGGAACTGCGCTCCGTGCTCGCCGAGGGCGACCCACTCCGGTGACAGGGCGACCAGCGCGCCCTGGAGCACGATGGTCCCGAACTGCCACCAGCGCACCTGCGGCCGTCGCGCCGAGAAGGACACGAGCAGGGTGATCTGGGTGAGGAGAACGCCCACCAGCGTACCGAAGACGATCCAGAAGACGATGTCGGCCGCGGCCTCGTAGGTCTCGTCGCTGCGTCCCGTCGTCACGGAGCGCGCGACCTCCTCGATGAGCGGCAGCAGCTCGAGGCGCAGGGCGAAGAGGTACACCGCGGCGAAGGCGCCGACCGCGAAGCTCACGATCCAGAAGAACTGGCCGGCCCTGACCTCGAACGGCGGGGTCAGCCTCACCATGACGGGCGCGCCGTTCGTGCTCGAGGTCGGGGGACGCGTCGGTGCGTCCCTCCTCGTCGGGTCGGGGCTCGTCGGGTCGGGGCCGCGGTCGGTCACGGCGCTGATGTCACTCCTCCTCGAGAGGCTCGTCGACGACGGGCTGGTCGGCCGCCGCGGCGCTCGCGGCATCGGCCTCGTAGGAATCGTCGGTCGCGGTCATGTCGGACTCGAGGGCGTCCGCCGGCTCCGCGACATCCGCGGGGGCGGTCGCGTCGGCCGGAGACGCGACGTCGGCGGGGGTGACGGACTCGGCGGGAGCGGCAGGGTCCGGAGGGAGCGCAGGCTCGGCGGACGCCTCCTGATCGGGCGCCGGTGCGCCGCCGGTGCTGTTGAAGCTGCCGTCGGCGGTCTCGTTGCCGATCGCGACATCGCCGATCGTCACGTCGACGTCGCTGTCGTCGATCGTCCCGTCATGACCGGCTGCGACCGATCCGTCGCCCGAGGCGATGATCGCCTCCTGATCGAAGTACTGCGTCACGTCTCCGCCGTCGGTCCAGATGTTCTGGTTCACCGAGTTGTCGACGATGGTGGACCGCGCGTCGACGGTCGTGGTGAACTGCTGCACCAGGCGGACGATCTCGCGGGACACGTCGGTGTCGGTGTTCGTCCGGGGCGGCGGCGGGTCGGGCTGGGTGCGCGAGACCACGTCGGGACGGTCGATGATGACCGGGCGCACCACGGCGAGATCGCCCATGCACGCGTCCTGGAGATTGTGGCCGGCGAGCCCTGCGGCCGGATCCGCCGCGAACTCCGCCGCCGCGTTCGGATCGCGCAGGAGGCTGAGGATGAAGGCGATCAGCGCATCCGCGATCGTCTCGAGCGGTGAAGTCATGAAGAGACCCTCCTTGTCGACGTCTCGAGCGGTTCATCGAACTGCAGATCTCCCCGGCAGACCTCCCGCAGGCATCCCCAGAACCTGATTCGGATCGTAGGCGCGTCCATCGGCCGAGGCATCGGGGTTCACCCCGATACCCGGGCGGGCAGGGAGGGGGATGCGAGGGGCGCCGTCGGGTCCGGCCCGGCGACGTCGGTCTCGTCCCGCAGCAGCTGCCGGAGCTTCGCGATCACATCGGACCGGGATGTGGCGCCGAGCCGGTGCCGGATGTGCGCGATGTGATGCTCGGCCGTCCGCGGCGAGATGAAGATCGCCTCTCCGATCTCCGCATAGGTCTTGCCCTGCAGCACCAGGCGGGCGACCTCGAGCTCCCGTTCGCTCAGCAGGTCCTCGGAAGCGCCGTGCGTGCTCTCGCCCGCCGCGCCCGCGTCCGCGGTGCTCGGCTTGCGCGTGCCGTCGGTGGGGTGCAGCTCTCGTGCGCACGCGAGCAGACGGGCGGCGACCCTCCTGTCATCCGTCCTGCCCGCGCCATGGCCCGCCAGCCGTGCGGCATCCCACTTCAGCCCCACGGAGGCGAGGCCCTCGGCGGCGGCCTCGACCGCCGCCGCATCCACGTTGCCGCCGAGCACCGAGGTCCACGCTCTCCCCGCCCTGGCCAGGACGGCGGCGACCTGGTGCTCGGCGGATGCGGCCACCAGCGCCCTCGCGTGGGGGCCGACCAGGTTCGGCTCGCCCAGCAGGATGCCCTGCTGGATGCCCGCCCAGCGCAGATGCGTGATCCACAGCGGCGGATCGCCGAGCGCCGCGGTGATCTCGAGCGCGCGCGCGAAATGGCCCTGGACCTGCCGCGTGTCTCCCACTCGGGTGGCCGCGCTGATGAGCTCGGTCAGCGGATGCAGCAGATACAGGTCGATCTCGGTGCGCAGCAGCCGTCCGCGCGCGCGACGCCAGGCGGACTCGAGACCGGAGGCGTCCTCGTAACGCCGCGCGATGGCCACCCGCACCGCGTGCTCGAGCAGGGCGTCGCGCGCCGACGGCGCGGGAGCGATCTGCCGGGCCCTTTCGAGGGACTCCCGGGCTTCGAGCGGATGAGCGCGCTGCACCGCGACCCACGCGCGCCACAGCAGCAGCCGGGGGCGGGCCCAGATCCCGCCGTGCCCGCCGTGGAGGGCGTCGTCGATCACGACCTGGGCCGTGTGCGTCGCGCCGAGGTCGAGCGCGACGACGGCGGCGATGACCGCCGGGAGCTCCGGCACCGCGCCCGCCGCCCCCGAGCTGGTGTACATCTCGGACGCGCGCACGAGGTCGGCGAGCGCGAGCTCCGGCGACGGGGTCAGCGTGGTGCGCAGACCCCGACCGAGCAGATCGAGCGCGACGCCCAGGGTGGAGGGGGCGGATGCCGCTGCCGAGGCCCCGGTCGGTGCGCCGGGCGACGGCGCGGAGCCGACCCCGGTCGCGGCGACGATCGCCAGCGCCGTCGTCTCGGCGTCGACCGGACCGGTCGCACGGTAGGCCGCGTCCGCCTGCGACATCATGCCCCTCGCGGCCCAGACGCCGGCTGCGATGCTCGTGAGGCGTCCGTCGACGTGCCGGAGCGACGTGGAGTCGGCGTTCGCGATCGCCGCGTCCAGATCGCCGCGCGCCCAGTGCGCCGCCGCCAGCCGCGCGGCGACGGCATCCGCCGGTGCGCCGCACCGCCGGGCGCCGAGGTACATGGCCAGGGCGCGGTCGGGGCGGTCGCCGATCAGGCGGTCGCCGAGGTGCATCATCGCATCGCCGATCGCGGGATCGTGCAGAGCGGACAGCCAGTCTCGGGTGTCGGAGTCGTCGTCTCCCGCGCGTTCGAGCGCGGCGGAGACGGCGGTGCCGAGCTCGGCGAGCCGGTGCGCCGGGATCGTCGTCCGGACGATGGAGCGGATCACCGGGACGGGGGCTCCGCTGCGGAGCAGGAGCCCCTCGGCATGCCCCTGCCGCACGAGGTCCTCGACCGCCTCGCCGCGCGGCGCCGCCTGGCCTGCCGGTGCGACGCAGAGCTCTTCGACGAGGCGCCGCAGCGGAGCGTCCACGGCGTCGAGTCGGTACGTCACCCGCGCCTCCAGCGCGCGATGCAGCCCGGTGTGCTCCTCGTCGTCGGCGCAGTCCTGCTCGTCGTGCTGAGCCAGCGCCTCGCACACCAGCCAGGAGACGCCCTCCGTGATGCCGAGGATGTGTCGGACGCAGCGATCGGGGAGGGGGCGGCCGGCGCCGTCGAGGTGCCGGCGCAGGTCGGTCCGGCTCACCGGTCCGAGCACGATCGCCGGAAGGGCGCGCTCCAGCGCTCGCGCGATCCCCTGTGTCGTCTCGGACGACGGCCACGGCCGGATCGAGGCGATCAGGGACGCCTCCGGATCGGCGGCGCGGGCGCGCAGCGCGGCGGCCTGCTCGCCCTCCAGCAGATGCAGGTCGTCCACGAGGAGCACGTCCTCCCGCGGGATCCGCGCGATCGGGGGCGTGTCCGGGCCGAGGGCGTGCACGCGGCGCCCGTGCTCGGCGAGGAGAGATCGCACGCGGCGCAGGGTCGCGGTCTTCCCCGACCCCGCTATGCCCACGATCAGGCCGCGCGGGGCCGGGGCCTGCGGGGCCGTGATCGCCTCGATCAGCGGCCGCACCTGCCGGTCCCACAGGAACGACTCGTCCCACGTGCGGGCGTGGCCCGCGCTCATCGGAATGACGGCCATGATCCCCGATTCCTCAGGACGCTGTGACGGACGCCCCGGCGGTGGCCTCCGGCGGCGCCGGCGTCGGCTCCTCGGCGGGCGGCGACGGCTCGGCGGGCGGAGGTTCGGAGGGGGCGGGTTCGGTGGTCGGCGGGTCGGTGGTCGGCGGGTCGGAAGGCGGGGAGGAGGGCGCCGGATCCGCGGGCGGCGGATCGGACGGTGCCGGATCGGACGTCGGCGGCGCGCTGGGCGTCGGGACGACGACCGCCGGCGCCTGCGGTGCGGTGGACGGCGGCGCCGGCGCCGTCGATGCGACGGGGGAGACGGGAGCGGTCAGCGGCTGCCGGGCCGCGCGGCGTGCGTCGGTCTTCTCCTCGTCGAGCTCGGGCACGGCGCCCGGGGGCGGCTGCGGTGCGGTGGACGGAGCAACAGCGGACTGCGACGCGGAGGCCGTCAGCACGAGCAGAGCGGCCCGCGCGACAGGGATCGACTCGAGGGCGTGCCTCGAGTCGACCGCGGAGAGGGCGTTCTCGGACGCACTCTGCGCCGACACGGCCGCGACGGCGCTGGCAGCCACCCCCGCCGCCACGATCACCCCCGCGGCCACGACCGCCGTCGTCGTGGCCGCGCGTGCCGACAACCCGCCGAACGCCGGGCGCAGCGCGGCCAGCACGCCGCGTCGCCCTGCACGGCTCGTGCTCCTCTCACCGGGGGCCGCGGGCGCGGCGACCGCCGCCTGCCCGAGCTCCGGCAGGCGCCGCAGTCCGGCAAGGGCGGCGCCCATCGCCGCGGCGGCGTCCGAGGCGGCCGCCAGCGGACGGTCGAATCGATCCGACAGCTGCTGCGCCACCAGCGGGATGTGCGTGGAGCCTCCGAGGAGCAGGATCAGATCCACCTGCTCGGCAGACCGTCCCGCCGAGCGGATGGAGCGCTCGAGCGCGTCGAGGGTGGGCTCGAGCGCCGGCTCGATCATCGTCTCGAGCTCCGAGCGGGTGATGCGCACGCTCGCGCCGGCATCCGGGAAGGGCACGGGGATCGTGGCCTCCGCGTCGAAGGAGAGGGCGTGCTTGGCGGCGATGCACGACCGGCGCAGCCGGGCGAGCGGCACGTGCGCGTCAGGATCGCCGCGGGCGGCATCCACCGCGACACCGGACGCGGTGACCGCGTACCGCATCACCGCGTCGTCGAACAGCGAGCCGCCGTGATCGGGGACGATCTCCGGCTCGCCGAGGACCGTGAAGGAGCCGTCGTCGGCCTTGCGCAGCACCGTGGACTCGAAGGAGGTCCCGCCGAGGTCGTAGACGACGGCGATGGCGCCGGAGGCGAGCGCGCGTGCCGACTCGTGGTGGAGCGCGCCCGCCGTGGCCGAGGGGAGGAACTCGACCTCCTCGATGCCGGCATCGGACAGGGCCGCCCTCAGCACCGCGACGCGGTGTCCGGTCCACGCGGCCGGATGGGCGAGCGCGACGAGGGCCGGTGGGGCGTCCTCCCGGTGCGCGACGAGGTCGCGCACCCAGACGACGAGTCGGGCGCAGAGCGACTCGGGCATCACCGAGAACCCGCCCGCGATCAGCGGGACCTCGTCGCCGATCCTCCGCGTGAACGACCTCAGCAGGCGGTCGGGATGCGCGAACCCACGCTGCTCCGCCGCGTCTCCGAACAGCACGTCGCCGTCATCCGTCATGTAGGCGACCGTGGCGATGCCGCCGCTCCTGTGCCCCAGCACGACGGAGCCGGCTTCACTCTCTCCGCTCGGCGCGAGACGGGCCGTGGCCGCGGCTATGCGGCTCGTCCCCAGATCCAGCGCGAGCACGAAATCGGACTCGCTCATAGGTTTTCCGTCAACCATCCCCAAGACTGGCGTCGGACACGCTCACTATAGGTCTTTCCGCGCACCAGCGGTAGGGGTGTCCGGGCTCCGGCGCGCCCGCCGCCCTCGCGACGGGAATACTGTGGTGCAGTGACATCGGAGAACAGCCCCCGCGCCGCCGAGCCCGCAGGCGTCGCCTATGCGGTCGCCGCCTATCTGCTCTGGGGCGTGCTGCCGCTGTACTTCCTGCTCCTGACGCCGACCGGGCCCTGGGAGGTCGTCGCCTGGCGCGTCCTGCTGTCGTTCGTCTTCTGCCTGATCCTGCTCACGGTCACCCGGGGCTGGAAGGCCTTCGCCGCGATCGTTCGGCAGCCGAAGCTGCTCGCGCTCACCGCCCTCGCCGGCCTCCTGATCTACGTGAACTGGCAGGTGTTCCTGATCGGCACCCTCACGGACAACGTCGTCGAGACCAGCCTCGGCTACTTCATCAACCCGATCGCCACGGTGCTGCTCGGCGTGTTCGTGCTCCGCGAGCGGATCCGCCCCGCGCAGTGGACGGCGATCGGCATCGCGGCGGTCGCCGTCGTCGTGATCGTGGCGATGTACGGCCGGTTCCCCTGGATCGCGCTGTCCCTGACCGCGTCCTTCGGCGTCTACGGGCTCATCAAGAAGAAGATCGGGCCGTCGGTGGACGCGGTCAGCGGACTGACCCTCGAGTCGTTCTGGCTGATCCCGATCGCCGTCGTGCAGCTGGTCCTCGTGGCGGCGACCCCCGAGGGCATCACGATGGGGCAGCACGGGATCTGGCACGTCGTGCTGCTCTCGCTCGCCGGCGTCGTCACCGCCGTGCCGCTGCTGCTGTTCGCCGCAGGGGCCCGACGGATCGACCTGACCCTGATCGGGATGATCCAGTTCATCACCCCGGTCATGCAGTTCCTGCTCGGCGTCTTCGTGCTCGGCGAGGAGATGCCGCCGGGGCGCCTGGTCGGCTTCGTGCTGGTGTGGGTCGCGATCGCCGTCTTCGTCGTCGACCTGCTCGTCTCGGCGCGGAACGGGCGCCGTACCGCACAGGCCGAACTCGTCTGAACCCCGGACGCGTCCCGGGCGGAACCCGGTACCGGATCGTTAACGCAACGAAACCAAAGCGCGGGTCGCCGAGCGGACGGACGCTTTAGGGTTAGAGCACCCGACTGTGGTCACAATCCACGTTCAGAAACGCAAGGGAGCATCATGAACGCACTGAAGGGCTCGCGAACCGCGAGGGTCTTCGCCGGCATCGCGCTGGTCAGCGCATCCGCGCTCGTCATCTCGGGCTGTGCCAACAGCACGCCCTCCGACTCGGGTGACGGCGACGGCGGCAAGCCCGCCGCCGATCTCACCCTCAAGCTGGGCTCGCTGCTTCCGCAGACCGGATCGCTGTCGTTCCTCGGCCCGCCCATGGAGTCCGGCGTCGGCCTGGCCGTGAAGGAGGTCAACGACGCCAAGGCCGGCATCACGATCGACCTGACCGCCGAAGACGAGGGCGACACCGACACCAAGGCGTACGAGACCTCGATCACCAAGCTCCAGGGCGCCGGCGTCTCCGCCATCGTGGGAGCCGCGGCATCCGGCGTCTCCAAGCTGATCCTCGACGGCAACGTCTCGGCCGGCATCCTGCAGATCTCGGCGTCGAACACGTCGCCCGACTTCACCGACTGGGACGACAACGGCCTCTACTTCCGCACCGCCCCCAGCGACCTGCTGCAGGGCGAGGTGCTCGGCAACCTGATCGCCGAAGACGGCCACAAGACGCTCGGCATCATCTACCAGAACGACGCCTACGGCACCGGCCTCGACGCGGCGATCAAGAGCACCTTCGAGGGCACCGGCGGCAAGGTCGTCGCCGAGGCGTCGTTCAACGTCGGCGACGCCCAGTTCGACGCGCAGGTCGAGACCATCAAGGCGCAGAACCCGGATGCCGTCGCGATCGTGTCGTTCGACCAGTTCAAGACGATCGCGCCGCTGCTGGTGAACGCCGGCATCACGGCCGACCGGTTCTACATGGTCGACGGCAACCTGTCCGACTACGGCACGGAGATGCCGGTGTCGCTCGAGGGCGCGCAGGGCACGAAGGCCGGCCCCAAGCTCTCCGACGACTTCACCGACCGCCTGCAGGCGTACTGGACCGGTGAGGGCAACGCCGAGGTGAAGGACTTCACCTACGCGGGTGAGGCCTACGACGCCGTCGTGCTGGTCGCTCTCGCCTCGCTCGCGGCCGGCTCGACCGAGGGCGCGGACATCGCGGCCAAGATGCAGGAGGTCTCGGGCGGTTCCGGCGACGGTGAGAAGTGCACCTCGTTCGCCGACTGCGCGAAGATCATCAACGACGGCGGCACGGCCGACTACGACGGCTACTCCGGCGAGGTCACCTTCGACGAGAACGGCGACCCGCAGGGCGCCACGATCGGCATCTACAAGTACGGCGCGGACAACATGACCACCCGCACCAACTGACATCAGTCGAGCGAGGGCCCCGGATGCGAACATCCGGGGCCCTCGTCGTGTCCTCCTCGGGAACCGGCGTGCGCCCCGGCGCGGTGTGCCTTGTCGCCGCCTTCCGGGCGCGGAGGCGACGCCCGACGCCCGGGCGGATACGGGAAGAGGGACGGATGCCACGGCATCCGTCCCTCTCGATCGATGCCCTCAGGCGGCGTCGGTGCCGAGCGTGCCGAGGTACAGGCCGATGACCTTGGGGTCGTTCAGCAGCTCGCGGCCGGTGCCCTCGTAGGCGTCCTTGCCCTGGTCGAGCACATAGCCGCGGTCGCAGATCTGCAGGCAGCGGCGCGCGTTCTGCTCGACCATGATCGTGGTCACGCCCGCCTTGTTGATGTCGGAGACGCGGATGAACGCGTCGTCCTGCCGTACGGGGGAGAGGCCGGCCGACGGCTCGTCGAGCAGCAGCACCGACGGATCCATCATGAGCGCGCGCGACATCGCCACCATCTGGCGCTCGCCTCCGGAGAGCGAGCCGGCACGCTGCTTGAGCCTCTTGCCCAGCTCGGCGAAGATCCCCGTCACGAACTCGAGCCTTTCGGCGTAGATCCTCGGGTTCTGGAAGAGGCCCATCTGCAGGTTCTCCTCGATGGACAGCGAGGGGAAGACGTTGTTCGTCTGCGGCACGAACGCGACGCCGCGCTGCACGAGCTTGTCGGCCTTGAGGCCGACGATGCTCTCGCCCTTCACCGTGATCTCGCCGGAGCGCACGTTCACCATGCCGAAGATCGACTTCAGCAGGGTGGACTTGCCCGCGCCGTTCGGTCCGATGATGCCGATCAGCTCGCCCTGCCGTGCGATCAGATTCGCGCCGTTGAGGATGTTCACCCCCGGCAGGTATCCGGCGTGCACGTCCTTCAGCTCGACGATGACGTCGCCGCCCGCGGCGGCGTCAGGAGTCGCCTGTCCTGAGCCTGTCGAAGGGATGACGTCGCCGCCCGCGGCGGCGTCAGGAGTCGCCTTGTCCTCGCTCATGCGCTGCCCTCCTCAGGGGAATCGGCTTCCTCGAGCTCGGCCTCGGCCTCCGCCTCGATCTTCTCGCGCAGCCTCACGGCCGCGGTGTCGGCGAGCACCGGGATGCGCCCGGTCACCGCTCCCAGGTCGACGTCCTGATGCGCGCCCAGATAGGCGTCGACGACCGCGGGGTCCTCCATGACCTCCTCGGGCGGCCCCTCGGCCACCACCCGGCCTTCGGCCATCACCACGACCCAGTCGGCGATGTGCCGCACCATGTGCATGTCGTGCTCGACGAAGAGCACGGTCATGCCCTGCTCCTTGAGGTCGAGGATGTGGTCGAGCAGCGACTGGGTGAGCGCGGGGTTCACTCCGGCCATCGGCTCGTCGAGCATCACCAGCGTCGGATCGCTCATCAGCGCCCGCGCCATCTCGAGCAGCTTGCGCTGGCCCCCGGAGAGCGCCGCGGCGAAGTCCTTCTCCTTGGCGTCGAGCTTGAACCGCGTGAGCAGCTCGCGTGCCTTGACCTCGATCTCGGCGTCCTGGGTCCGCCAGAGGAACGGGAACAGCGAGGCCCAGAACCCCTCGCCCTTCTGCTTGGGCGCGCCCAGCTTCATGTTCTCCAGCACCGTCAGCAGCGACAGCGCCTTGGTGAGCTGGAAGGTGCGCACCTGGCCCATCCGGGCGACCTTGAACGAGGGGATGCCGGCCAGGTTCTTCCCGTCGAACGACCAGGTGCCGGTGTTCGGCCGGTCGAAGCCGCAGAGCAGGTTGAACAGCGTGGTCTTGCCTGCTCCGTTGGGGCCGATCAGCGCGGTGATCGCGCCGCGCGGGATCTCGACGTGGTCGACGTCGACGGCGACCAGGCCGCCGAAGCGGCGCTGCACCGCGTCGACGACGAGGATCGGGTCGACCTTCGCGACTCCGGGGGCGGCGGGACCCGCGGCGAGCCCCGTCGTCTTCGGGCGGCGGATGCTGCCGGTCGGCGTCCCTTCCACAGGCTCAGGGACCGAAGATGCGTTCAGTTCACTTGACAAAGGTCATCTCCCTCTTGTCTCCGAGGATGCCCTGTGGGCGGAAGATCACGAGCAGCATCAGGGCGACGCCCACGAACACGAACACGAGCGTCGAGGCCTGGCTGTCGGACATCGGCAGGTATCCCGCCTTCGCCATGCCGGGCAGCAGGTTCGCGAGGAACGCGAACACCACCCAGAACAGCAGCGCTCCGAGAGTCGGCCCGAACACGGTCGCCGCTCCGCCGAGCAGCAGGATCGTCCACAGGAAGAAGGTCAGCGAGGTCGTGTAGCTGCCGGGGACGACGGCCGAGGGGAGCACGAAGACGATGCCGCCGGCCGCGCCGATGATGCCGCCGACCACGAGCGCCTGCATCTTGTAGGCGAAGACGTTCTTGCCGAGCGAGCGCACGGCGTCCTCGTCCTCGCGGATGCCCTTGAGGACGCGACCCCAGGGGCTGCGCATCAGGGCCCAGACCATCAGGACGGCCAGGGCGAGCAGGATCACGCCGAAGACGCGGTTCCACAGGTCGTTGGCGGAGTACGTCCACGGGCCGAAGCCGTAGGTGCCGGGCGGGAACGGGTTCGCGTCGCGGAATCCGCCGTTGTACTGGGCGAGTCCGTCGGCGGAGTTCGTCCACTCGTCGAACAGCTGCGTGGTGAACAGCAGCCGCACGATCTCGCCGGCCGCGATGGTCGCGATGGCGAGATAGTCGGCGCGCAGGCGCAGGGTCGGGATGCCGAGCAGCACGGCGAACAGGGCGCCGCCGGCGAGGCCGATGATCATGCCGAGCCACCAGGGAAGCCCGAAGGACAGCACGGAGATCGCGTAGCCGTAGCCGCCGATCGCCATGAACGCCGCCATGCCGAAGTTCAGCAGTCCGGCGTAGCCGAAGTGCACGGCGAGGCCGGTCGCCGCGAGCGCGTAGGCGATCGTGACCGGGCTGAACAGGTAGACGGCGGTGTTGGAGAAGATGCTTCCGAAGTCCATGATCAGCCCAGCCTTTCCTTGCGCCCGAGCAGACCCTGCGGCCTGACCAGGAGGATCACGATGAGGACCACGAGCGCGCTCGCGTACTTCAGGTCGGACGGGATCCACAGCGTGGAGATCTCGACGGCGATGCCGACGATCAGCGATCCGACGAGGGCGCCGAACGCGGTGCCGAGGCCGCCGAGGGTGATGGCTGCGAACATCAGCAGCAGCATCTGCCCGCCCATGTCCCACTTCACGCCGGGGCGGAAGTACGCCCACAGGATGCCCGAGATGGCCGCCAGGAGGCCGGCGAGGACCCAGACGATGCGGATCACCTTGTCGACGTCGATGCCGGATGCCGCCGCCAGCTGCGGGTTGTCGGAGATGGCCCTGGTCGCCTTGCCGATGCGGGTGCGGGTGAGGAACCACGCGACCGCGAGGATCACGACGACGCTCACCCCCATGCCGATCAGGTCGATGTACGACAGGGAGATCGGCCCGAACTGGATGGGCGTCGGACTGGCGCCGGGGAGCTGGCGCGTGCCGCCTCCGATGAAGTACTGGAAGACGTAGCGCAGGGCGAGGGAGAGGCCGATGCTGACGATCATCAGCTGCACCGTGCCCAGACCGCGTCGACGCAGCGGGCGCCAGATGCCGGCGTCCATCCCCCAGCCGAGCAGGCCGCCTCCGAGCACGGCCGCGGCGATCCCTGCCCACAGCGGCAGGTGCCAGAACGCGGTGGTCACGAGGGCCAGCAGGCCGCCCCAGGTGACCATCTCGGCGTGCGCGAAGTTCGACAGCCGGGTCGTGCCGTAGATCAGGGCCGCGCCCATCGAGGCGAGCGCCAGCAGCAGGCCGAAGTTCAGCCCGCCGACGAGGCGCGAGAACAGCTGGTCCCAGAACGAGATGGTGACGCGCTCTCCCTCGCCGAGGAAGAGGTTCATGATCTTCGTCCCGGTGAGGCCGAACTCCACCTCGAACGAGGCGGTGGTGCCCGAGATCGGCTGCGTGCCCTCGGGCAGCTGCGCCGGGTCGACGATCACGCCGTCGGGCAGCGTGTCCTCGTCGACGGTCAGCGTGTACGTCTCCTTCTCGGGGACGTACAGGCGCCACTTGCCGTCGGCATCCGTCTTCGTCTCGCCTTCGAAGCCGTTGCCCTTGATGGTCATCACGACGTCGGGGACCGGTTCGTCATCGAAGGTGATCACGCCGGCGAAGTAGAAGTCCGTCACCTCCTGCCCGTCGTCTGTGGTCTCGGCCGAGGCGGATGACGGCGGCACCAGCAGGAACGCCGACAGAGCGAGCAGAATGCCGAGGAAAACGACCAGCCAGGGGCGCTTTCGCTGCACGGCGATTGTTGTGGGTCCCACGCAACCTCCACTTTGAGTGCTGTCCCTGCGGCATCGGGTGTGAACCGCAGCGATGGGCGACGCACTTGAGCGTAGTGCGCGTTTCGCGAATCTCCTACCGTTCGGCCCGTGCCTGCGTTTATCGGGAATGTTCTCGGGCGTGTCTCGCTTAGAATCTTCATACGGGTCGCAGCCCCGCCCGGCCGACGTCGCCCACCCCGCATCAGCACCCGATCCGCGCCGCCGCGCAGGAGGAGTTTTCATGGAACAGCACGACCCGTTCGGATTCGTCGGTCTCACCTACGACGACGTGCTGCTGCTGCCGGGGCATACCGATGTGATCCCCAGCGAGGCCGACACCTCCTCGCGCATCACCCGCAGGATCTCGGTCGCGACGCCGCTGCTCTCCAGCGCCATGGACACCGTGACCGAGTCGCGCATGGCGATCGCGATGGCGCGAGAGGGCGGCATCGGCATCCTGCACCGCAACCTGTCGATCGCCGACCAGGCCGCGCACGTCGACCGCGTGAAGCGCAGCGAGTCCGGCATGATCACCGACCCGATCACCACCACCGCCGATGCGACGGTCGACGAGGTCGACAAGCTCTGCGCGAAGTACCGCATCTCGGGGCTGCCCGTGGTCGACGACGAGGGCCGCCTGGTGGGCATCATCACGAACCGCGACATGCGCTTCGTGTCGGGCTTCGAACGTCAGACCACCCTCGTCAAGGACGTCATGACCAGCGAGAACCTGGTGACAGCCCCGGTCGGCGTGGCCGCGGGCGAGGTCATCGCGCTGTTCGCACGGCACCGGGTCGAGAAGCTGCCGCTCATCGACGAGGACGGCAAGCTGGCCGGGCTCATCACCATCAAGGACTTCGACAAGAGCGAGAAGTACCCGCTGGCCACCAAGGACGACCAGGGCCGCCTGCGCGTGGGCGCGGCGATCGGCTTCTTCGGCGACGCCTGGGAGCGCGCCGAGGCGCTGCGCGACGCCGGTGTCGACGTGCTCGTCGTCGACACCGCCAACGGCCAGTCGCAGGGCGTCATCGACCTGGTCAGGCGTCTCAAGGCGGACTCCTCGTTCGACCACATCGACGTCATCGGCGGCAACGTCGCGACGCGCGAGGGCGCCCAGGCGCTGGTGGACGCCGGCGTCGACGCCGTCAAGGTCGGGGTCGGCCCCGGCTCGATCTGCACCACCCGCGTGGTCGCCGGCGTCGGCGTGCCGCAGGTGACCGCGGTGTACGAGGCGTCGCTCGCCGCCGCCCCCGCGGGCGTCCCGGTGATCGCCGACGGCGGTCTGCAGTACTCGGGCGACATCGCCAAGGCTCTCGTCGCCGGTGCAGACGCCGTCATGCTCGGCTCGCTGCTCGCCGGCACCGACGAGTCGCCGGGCGAGATCGTCTTCCAGTCGGGCAAGCAGTTCAAGCAGTACCGCGGAATGGGCTCGCTCGGCGCGATGCAGACCCGCGGCAAGCAGACCTCCTACTCGAAGGACCGCTACTTCCAGGCCGACGTCCCCAGCGACGACAAGCTGATCCCCGAGGGCATCGAGGGCCAGGTGCCGTACCGCGGCCCGCTGTCCGCCGTCGCCTACCAGCTGGTGGGCGGTCTGCGTCAGTCGATGTTCTACGTCGGAGCCCGCACGATCGAGGAGCTCAAGGCCCGAGGCCGCTTCGTGCGCATCACGGCGGCCGGGCTCAAGGAGTCGCACCCGCACGACGTGCAGATCGTCGTCGAGGCGCCGAACTACAAGCGCTGAGTCGGGGCTCGCCGACAGAGGAGCGGGGCGGATGCTGTCGACAGCATCCGCCCCGCTCCTCTCGTGCGGCCTCAGCCGCAGGTGTAGGTGGTGCCGTTCACGTCCCAGACGCCGGGGCCGAGCTGCTCGCACACGTTGAACAGGCTCGCGAAGAGGAAGACCGAGAGGGCGATCCCGATGATCCACAGGATCGTGAGGGCGAGTCCGATCCAGAAGCCCGCGGTCGCGAGCCCGGTCGGCGCGCCGGCCTTCTTCAGCTTCGACTTCGCGACGAGGCTGAGGATGAGTCCGACGATCGGGGCGACGAACGCCAGGATCAGGCCCGCGATCGCGAGGCCCTTGCCCGGCACGGTCTCCGGCGCGGGGTAGGCGGGTGCGGCGGGTGCGGCGTAGCCCGGGGCTGCCGGCGGGGTCTGGTAGGAGGGGGCTGCGGGGTCTGCAGGCGGCGGGGTGTACGCCGGCGGCTGGTTCTGCTGATCCGGTGTGGACATGATCTGCTCCTCGATGCGTGGGGTGGATCCGGTTCAGGCAGAGCGTAGCGATCGCACGGGCGTTCGCACCATCATGAACACGGCCATGGCGGAATCCCGATGCGGGACCGGAAGCGGCCCGGACGGCGGTGTGACGAACGGCGTCGCGGCATGACGGCGGATGACGGCATCCGCTCCGCCGTCGGCGGGGAAGCCGGTACCGTCTCGGCATGACTCTTCTTCAGGACCAGATCCCCGTCATCGCCGATGTCTCCGCCGAGGAGCGCGCTGCGCGCCTCACCGCCGCGGGCGCCGCCTGGAACGAGCGGATCGCCGCGGACGCGGGTGCGGCGCAGCTGACCTACAGGGTCACCGGTCGCGGCATCGGCGCCGTCGGCACCGAGATCCGCGCGGGCAAGCACCGCTTCATCGTCGACGAGCCCGCGGGGCTCGCCGGCGACGACGCGGCGGCGAGCCCCGTGGAGTACGCGCTGGGCGCGCTCGTGTCGTGTCAGGTCGTGGTCTTCCGCCTGTACGCGCAGGCGCTCGGTCTGACCATCGACGAGATCGAGATCACGGCGGAGGGCGACCTCGACGTGCGCAAGCTGTTCGGCATCGACGAGTCGGGCCGCGCCGGCTTCCACGACGTGCGCCTCAAGGTCGACATCACCGGGCCCGACTCCGCGGAGCAGTACGAGAACCTCCGCGAGGTCGTCGACGCGCACTGCCCCGTGCTCGACCTGTTCGCGGACCCGGTGCCCACCTCGCGCGCGTAGGCCGCGCATCCGTCGCCCGGCGCCTCCTTCCTCCGCACGGGCGGGAGGGCGCCGAAGAGCTGATAGCCTGGTCGGCTCGCTCTGCGGGCGGAAGGACGGCCAGCACAGTGGGCTACATCGATGTCTCAGGCGTCTCCCTGACGCTTCCCGACGGCAGACCGCTTCTCGATGAGGCGACGTTCAGGGTCGGCTCCGGGTCGACGAGCGCCCTGATCGGGCCGAACGGCGCCGGCAAGACGACGCTGCTGCGGATCATCCGCGGGGATCAGGCGCCGGACGACGGGGTCGTCACGATCGACGGCGGCCTCGGCGTCATGGACCAGTTCGTCGGCCACGGCGAGGCGGGGCAGACCGTGCACGAGCTGCTGGTCGGCGTCGCGCCCCGACGCATCCGCGCGGCCGCCGAAGCGCTGGAGGCCGCCGAGAACGCGCTCATCGAGAGCGACGAGACCGCCACCCAGATGGCGTACGCGACGGCGATCGCGGAGTACGCGGACGCCGGCGGCTACGAGCACGAGACGATATGGGACCAGTGCACCGTCGCCGCGCTCGGCGTGCCCTACGAACGCGCCCGCTTCCGGGATCTCGCCACGCTGTCGGGCGGAGAGCAGAAGAGACTCGCCCTCGAGGCGCTGCTGCGAGGTCCCGACGAGGTGCTGCTGCTCGACGAGCCCGACAACTACCTCGATGTTCCCGCGAAGCGCTGGCTCGAGGAGCAGCTGCGGCAGACGCCCAAGACCGTGCTGCTCGTCTCGCACGACCGCGAGCTTCTCGCGCGGGCCGCCGATCGGATCGTCACCCTCGAGCCGGGCGGAGCGGGGGCGACCGCCTGGGTGCACGGCGGCGGTTTCGGCACCTACCATCAGGCGCGCAGCGATCGCCTGGACCGTCTGGACGAGCTGCGCCGCCGGTGGGACGAGCAGCACGAGAAGCTGCGCACCCTCGTGGCGAGCCTGAAGGTCAAGGCCGCCGCGAACGACGGCTTCGCCTCCCGCTACCAGGCCGCGCAGACCCGACTGCGCAGGTTCGAGGAGGCGGGCCCGCCGGAGGAGCGACCCCCGGCGCAGGACTTCGACATGCGCCTGCGCGGCGCGCGCACCGGCAAGCGCGCGGTGGTCGCGACCGGGCTGGAGCTGACCGGACTCATGCGGCCCTTCGACGCCGAGGTCTGGTACGGGGACCGGGTCGCGGTGCTCGGCTCGAACGGATCGGGCAAGTCGCACTTCCTGCGGCTGCTCGCCCGTGGCGGCAGCGATCCCGATCCCACGCTCGGACACGTCACCTCGACGGGGGAGCAGCTGAGCGCGGTGGCTCACACGGGGCGGGCCGTGCTCGGCGCGCGCGTCGTGCCCGGGCTGTTCGCGCAGACGCACGCGCACCCGGAGTTCGTCGGACGCACGCTGCTGGAGATCCTGCACCGGGGTGACGATCGGCGAGCCGGGCTGCCCCGTGACGCCGCGAGCAGCGCCCTCGACCGGTACGGTCTCGTCCGGCAGGCGCAGCAGGCCTTCGACTCGCTGTCCGGCGGGCAGCAGGCGCGGTTCCAGGTGCTGCTGCTCGAGCTGTCGGGGGCGACCCTGCTGCTCCTGGACGAGCCGACCGACAACCTCGACCTCGAATCGGCCGAGGCGCTCGAAGAGGCTCTCGCCCGGTTCGAGGGAACGGTGCTGGCCGTCACCCACGACCGGTGGTTCGCCCGCTCCTTCGACCGGTTCCTCGTGTTCGGGTCCGACGGCGAGGTCTACGAGTCCGATGCGCCGGTCTGGGACGAGAGGCGCGTGGCACGGGCGCGGTGAGCCGAGCCTGTCCCAGTCGCGATCGGTGCCGGTCCCCGCGTCTGCGAGGACGTTCCCGTCGCGATTCGTGCCGCTGAGGGGCGGTACGCGCGGCACGGATCGCGACCGGAGCGAGCAGGCGGATGCCATGGGGGATCGAGGAGCGGATGCCGCGGGGAGCCGGGGCATCCGCCGGCTCAGGGCAGCCGGAACGGCTCCGCGGCGCGCGCTCGGGGATCCAGGGCGAGATCCGCGAGCACCGCGCCGACGCCCGGGGCGAACTTGAAGCCGTGGCCGGAGAAGCCGGCGCCGACCACCACGCTCCCGCGGCGGTCGAGCACGAAGGCGCTGTCGTCGGTGGAGGTGTACGTGCAGCTGATCGGGACGGCGGATGCCGCGTCGAGACCCGGCATCCACTCGCGCACGTACTCCGCGAGGGCGTCGACGTGCGTCGGGCGGTGGGGCCGCGCATCGGGGTCGACCTCGTCGCCCACCCGGTGGAAGCCCACCTTCACGCCCTCGCCCGGAGTGGGCATGCCGTACACGGTGGCGGGGTACCGCGCGGGATCGGTGATGTGGTTGAACGAGGGCCAGTCGGCGTCCCCGACCGGGGCGAAGTGCGCGGGCGACTCCTCGGTGACGGTCAGCCGCGGAAGGCCCAAGGCCGGCAGCATCCGCTCCGTCCACGCGCCCGCCGTCACGACGACGACGTCCGCGCGCAGCGAGCCGCCGGGCACGGCCAGCACGGCTCCGGCATCCGTCTCGTCGATGCCGAGCACCGGCGTCTCCCACCGCACCGCGCCGCCGCCGGCGACGATGCGCCGCTCCAGCTCGGCCAGCGAGGCCGAGGCCCGTGCGACGCCCGCGTCGCGCGAGAACAGCACGTCGTCCGCGAACCGCATGCCGGTCCAGCGCGCCGAGGCCTCCGCCGCCGACAGCATCTCCGCGTGGATGCCGCGCTCGCCGAGGCTCCGAGAGATCGCCGACAGATCCAGGTCGCCGTGGGTGACCAGCCCGTGCAGCCGCAGCAGCGGCTCCCCGTCGACCTCGCCCAGCGCGTCCCACCCCGCCCGCGCTCGCACGAGCAGATCGAGGTAGTGCTCCTGGTCGTAGGCGTTGTTGAAGTTGCGGGTGGCGCCGTGCGACGCGCCCTCGTGATGGCCGCGCGCGAACCTCTCCAGCACCACCGGGCGCACGCCGCGACGGGTGAGCTCCCACGCCGTCGCCAGCCCCATCAATCACACCGCCGCCGACGACGGCGACCTCCGCAGCATCCGCACTCATGCCCCCAGTCTCCCAGCCGCGGGACCGCCCGGCGCACCGGGTAGTCTGGAGTGGTGACCACAGAGATCGAGCTGGGCCGAGGGAAGCGCGCGCGCCGCGCGTACACGTTCGACGACATCGCGGTGGTGCCCTCGCGGCGCACGCGCAACCCCGAGGACGTGTCGACCGCATGGACGATCGACGCCTTCGGCTTCGAGATCCCGGTGCTCGGCGCGCCGATGGACTCGGTGGTCAGCCCGCAGACCGCCATCATGCTCGGCCAGCTCGGCGGCCTCGGCGTGCTCGACCTCGAGGGACTGTGGACCCGCTACGAGGACCCCGAGCCGCTGCTCGCCGAGATCGCCGGCCTCGGCGACGAGGTCGCCACGGTGCGGATGCAGGAGCTCTACTCCGAGCCGATCAAGCCCGAGCTCATCACCCGGCGCCTCGCCGAGATCCGCGAGGCCGGCGTCACGGTCGCCGGTTCCTTGACCCCGCAGCGCACCCAGGAGTTCTACGACACCGTCGCCGCCGCCGGCGTCGACCTGTTCGTCATCCGCGGCACCACCGTGTCGGCCGAGCACGTCTCGAGCGTCGACCAGCCGCTGAACCTGAAGAAGTTCATCTACGACCTCGACGTCCCCGTGATCGTCGGCGGCGCCGCCACCTACACCGCGGCCCTGCACCTGATGCGCACCGGCGCCGCGGGCGTGCTCGTCGGCTTCGGCGGGGGAGCGGCGTCGACCACGCGCGCCACCCTCGGCATCCACGCGCCGATGGCCACCGCCGTCTCCGACGTGGCAGCCGCGCGCCGCGACTACCTCGACGAGTCCGGAGGCCGCTACGTGCACGTGATCGCCGACGGCGGCGTCGGCACCTCCGGCGACATCGTCAAGGCTCTCGCGATGGGAGCGGACGCGGTGATGCTCGGCGTCGCGCTGGCCCGCGCCACCGACGCCCCCGGCCGCGGCTTCCACTGGGGTCCCGAGGCGCACCACTCGAAGCTCCCGCGCGGCCGTCGCGTGCAGGTGGGCGGCATCGGCACGCTGGAGGAGATCCTGTACGGACCCGCCCCCGTCGCCGACGGCACCGCCAACCTCATCGGGGCGCTGCGCAAGTCCATGGCCACCACCGGATACTCCGACCTCAAGGAGTTCCAGCGGGTCGAGGTCGTCCTCGCGCCCTACGAGGCCTGAGGCGCAGCACCGCACCGTGACGACCCCTGCGCTGTTCCCGCCCACCCTGCGCGAGGTGATGCTCCGGGGACGCTGGATCGCGATGCTGCTGCTGTGCCTCGTCGTCGCCGGCGTGTTCGCATGGCTCGGGCAGTGGCAGCTGGGTCGTGCCGTCGACACCGCTCCGCAGGAGCCGGGAGCCACCGAGCAGGTGCAGCCGCTGAGCGACGTCGTCGAGCCCGGTGCGTACCTGCCCGAGCCGCTCGTCGGGCAGAAGGTCGAGACGACGGGGCGCTGGATCTCCGGAGACTTCATCGTCGTCTCCTCGCGCTTCAACGACGGCGCCGAGGGCTACTGGGTGACCGGCCAGCTCCGCGTCGCGGAGCGCACGTCGATCGCGGTGGCGATCGGCTGGGCGCCGGATCGCGAGAGCGCGGATGCCGCCGCGGCACGACTCGACGCGGACGCCGACGGCGGGGAGGTGGCGGTCACCGGTCGCATCATCTCCGACGAGGGGGCGGTCCTGCCCACCCGCGAGGACCCGGAGCGGCTCGACCGGATGTCGCCGGCGGCGCTGCTCAGCCGCTGGCACGACATCGACCAGCTCGACGTCTACCGCCCCTACCTCGCGTCCGCTTCGGCGCCCGACGGCCTCGTCGACATCTCCTCCCCAGCACCCGAGGAGGGCTCCTCGGTGAACTGGCTGAACATCTTCTACGCCGTCGAGTGGGCGATCTTCGCCGGCTTCGCGTTCTACCTCTGGTACCGCCTCGCCAAGGACGCCTGGGAGCGCGAGGTCGAGGAGTTCGACGACGCGGTGGGCGCGGCATCCGCCTGAAATATCGCTCTCCCGCGCACCCTCCGATGCGCATCTGCGCGAAGTTTGTGCCCCTCCTCCGAACGGATTTGTCGATCCAGTGAGCAGTCGGTGACGAATCGGCGAACACCGTTGATGATGTCGGACGCCGTACGTAGGCTCACACACATGTGTGCGCGCTGGGAGCCCGGTGTGCACACGGGCAGAGCTCCATAAGAGCCCGCCGAGAACACAGTCCGCAACGTCGAGGAGAACAGCCGAATGAATCCCGTCCCGGACGACGCCCGCCAGGGCCTCGCGTCAGAATCCAGAAGGCGGGTGCGTCTCGGCGCTCTCGCCGCGACCTGCATCGCCGGCCTCGGGCTCGGCTCGCTGGTCGCCGCTCCCGCCTACGCCAGCCCCGACGGCACCGGCGTCGTCATCAACGAGGCCTACCTGTCGGGTGGCAGTGCGGGCGCGGCCTACGTCAACAAGTTCATCGAGCTGTACAACCCCACCGCGCAGGCCGTCTCGCTCGACGGCACCTCGCTGCAGTACCGCTCGGCCACCGGCACCGGCGCGTCCAACGGCGTCGCCGCGCTCTCGGGATCGATCCCGGCCGGCGGCTACTTCCTCGTGCAGGGCGGCAGCAACGGAACGGGCGGTGCGGCGCTGCCGACCGCGGACGTCGTCAGCACCCTCAACCCGAGCGGCACCAACGGCACGATCGCGCTCGTCGAGGGCACCGCGGCGGTCACGCTGACGCCGGGCACGACCGTGGGCCAGGCGGGCGTCATCGACGTCCTCGGCTACGGCACCTCGAACACCTTCGAAGGCTCGGCCGCGACCTCTCCCACGAGCAACACCGACGTGAGGTCCCTGAACCGCACGGACGGCGTCGACACCGACAGCAACGCGGCCGACTTCACGCTCTCGGCGACCATCACGCCCACCGCCTCGGGCGGCACCGACCCCGGCACCGATCCGGGCACCGACCCCGGTGGCGAGCCCACCGCGGCGACCATCGCCGAGGTGCAGGGCACGGGGGACGTCTCCCCGCTGAACGGCGAGACCGTCACCGTCGAGGGAGTCGTCACCGGCGACTACCGCACGGGCGGCTACGCCGGCGTCACGATCCAGACAGCGGGCTCCGGCGGAGCGGACGACGTCACGCCCGGCGCCTCCGACGGCCTGTTCGTCTACCTGAACGCCCTCGCTCCGACGCTCGCGATCGGCGACCTCGTCTCGGTCACCGGAAGCGTCAGCGAGTACTTCGGCCAGACGCAGGTCAACCCCGCGGCGCTCTCCGACATCGCGGTCGTGCAGGCCGGTGCGGGCGTCCCGGCGCCCACGCCGCTCGCCGACACCGTTCTGGGGGCCGACCGCGAGCAGTACGAGAGCATGCTCGTCGCGCCGACCGGCACCTACCGGGTCGCCTCCAGCCACCAGCTGTACAACTACGGCGCACTGTGGCTGAACGTGGGCGGCGGGCTCAACCAGAAGAGCACCGAGGTCGCGCTCCCCGGCGCCGACGCCGCGGCGATCACGGCGGCGAACCGGGCGAACCGCATCCTGCTCGACGACGGCTGGTCCATCCAGGTCACGAACAAGAACCACCCGAACGACCAGCCGTACTTCACGAAGGACGTGGTCGTCCGCAACGGCGACACCGTCGACTTCGGCGACAACGGCTATGTGCTGCAGTGGAGCTTCGACGACTGGCGGCTGCAGCCGGTGGTGCCGATCGACAGCGCCTCGCCGGCGGAGCTCAAGGTGGGCTTCACCGCGACGAACCCGCGCCCGGCGTCCGCTCCGAGCGTCGGCGGCGACGTCCAGGTCGCGTCCTTCAACGTCTACAACTACTTCACGACGCTGAAGAGCGAGAACTCCAACGCGCGCGGTGCGGCCGACGCGGCGCAGTTCGCCATTCAGAAGTCGAAGATCGTCTCGGCGATCAACGGCCTGGACGCCGACATCGTCTCGCTCATGGAGATCGAGAACTCCGTCAAGCTCGGCGGCACCCTCGACTCGGCTCTCGCCGACCTGGTCGCCGGTCTCAACGACGACGCGGGCAGCAGCGTGTGGGCGTACGTGCACACGCCCGAGGCGCTGGACGACGCGGCGATCACCGACTACATCACCAGCGCGATCATCTACAAGAAGGACGCCGTGTCGCCCGTGGGCGACGCGATGACCGTCGTCGACGAGACCGTGTGGGGCAACGCCCGCGAGCCGATCGCCCAGGCCTTCGACGTGGACGGACGCATCGTGACCGTCGTCGCGAACCACCTGAAGTCGAAGTCCCCGCCTGAGGGAGCAGGCGCCGAGCCCGCCGACGGCCAGGGCTTCTTCAACGCCGACCGCGTCGCGCAGGCGAACTCGATCCTCGCCTTCACCGCGCAGATCGAGGAGGAGACCGGCAGCAGCGACATCCTGCTGATCGGCGACTTCAACGCCTACGCCAAGGAGGATCCGATCCGCGTCTTCACGGATGCCGGATGGAGCGACGTCGCACGCGAGAAGGCGGCGGACGAGCACACCTACACGTTCGACGGCGAGCTCGGCTCGCTCGACCACGTCATCGCCTCGCCCTCGCTCGCCTCGTCGATCACCGGCGCCGGCGTCTGGAGCATCAACTCGCCCGAGTGGAGCGACCGCGGCTACGCGTTCGGAGCCACGGAGGCGGGCACGCCGTACCGCTCCAGCGACCACGACCCGATCCTGGTCGGCGTCTCGGCGACGACCCCGCCGGTGCGCATCGACGTCGTCACGGTGAACGACTTCCACGGCCGCATCGAGGCCGACGGCGCCGCCGCCGGCGCCGCGGTCCTGGCCGGTGCGGTCAAGCAGTTCCGTGCGGAGAACCCGAACACGATCTTCGCCGGAGCCGGCGACCTGATCGGCGCGTCGACGTTCACCTCGTTCATCAACGACGACAACCCCACGATCGACGCGCTCAACGCGGCCGGCCTCGACGTCAGCGCGGCGGGCAACCACGAGTTCGACCAGGGCTGGGCCGATCTGCGCGACCGCGTGCAGGATCGGGCGGACTGGGAGTACATCTCGTCGAACGTGTTCCTCACCGAGACCGGGGAGCCGGCGCTCGCGCCCTCCTGGGTGAAGGAGGTCGCGGGCGTGCGCGTCGGATTC
>Ga0222419_100529_pt1 | contig 32070 bp, 37 predicted proteins | sample 1B20Ametagenome_FD_182474 | JGI IMG/M metagenome (GOLD analysis project Ga0222419, IMG submission 182474) | Enriched microbial communities from leaf-cutter ant dump, University of Wisconsin, Madison, United States - 1B20A (version 2) | ecosystem: Environmental > Terrestrial > Nest > Insects nest...
CACCTATGTGCTGTGCGACGACAATGGCCAGATCACCGAGACCCATTCGATCTCGGCCGGTCTCGACTATCCGGGTGTCGGCCCCGAGCACGCTTTTCTCAAGGACAGCGGCCGGGCCAGCTATGTCGGTGTCAGCGACGAGGAGGCCATGGAAGCGTTCCATCTGCTGGCGCGCACCGAAGGCATCCTCGCCGCGCTGGAGTCCAGCCACGCGGTGGCGCAGGCGATCAAGCTGGCGCGTGAGTTGCCGAAGGATGGCATCGTGCTGTGCAATCTTTCCGGTCGCGGTGACAAGGACGTGCACACGATCGCCGCACGCGAGGGAGTCGAGGTATGAGCCGCATCGACCGCCGGTTTGCCGCGCTGAAGGAAGCCGGCCGCACCGGCCTGATCCCGTTCGTCACCGCCGGCGACCCGTCGCCCCGCGACATGGTTTCGATGATGCATGCACTGGTTGCCGCCGGTGCCGACCTGATCGAGCTGGGCGTGCCGTTTTCCGATCCGATGGCCGATGGCCCGGTGATCCAGCACGCCAGCGAGCGGGCGATCGCAAGCGGCGTGGGGCTGACCGACGTGCTGGGCTGGGTTGCCGGATTCCGCCAGCAGGATGCCGATACGCCGATCGTGCTGATGGGCTACCTGAATCCGGTCGAGACCCTCGGCTATGAGCGCTTTGCGCAGGAGGCCGTGCAGGCCGGCGTCGATGGCGTGCTGCTGGTCGACTGCCCGCTCGAGGAGTCCGCCGTGCTGCAGCCGCTGAGGGATGCCGGGCTGCAGCAGATCCTGCTTGCCGCGCCGACCACCGAACCCGGGCGCATGGCGCGTTTGTGCGGTGCCGCCGAGGGTTTCCTGTACTATGTCTCGTTTGCCGGCATCACCGGGGCAGCGCACCTGAGCACCAGTGATGTGGCCGCACACGTGGCCGGGCTTCGCGAGCACACCAGGGTACCGGTGGCGGTCGGTTTCGGCATTCGCGATGCGGCGAGCGCCAAGGCGATTGCCGGTTGCGCCGATGCGGTGGTGATCGGCAGCGCGCTGGTCGAGCGGCTGGCGGGAGCGAAGGGTGCCGGGGAGATCGCGGCCCGGGCACATGCTTTCCTTGCTCCGATCCGCGAGGCGCTTGATGCGCAATGACAAACGGCGGGGCTGAGTGGGGTCCACACCCGGCTTCTGCCTTCCCGACCGCAGGGGATCCCTCGCGGCTGCTGGAGAGATGGATATGAATTGGCTGCAGAAAATCATGAACCCGCGTGCGCGCACGCAGAGCACGAATGGCGGCAAGGGCTCGGTGCCCGAGGGCGTGTGGGAAAAGTGCGGCGGCTGCGGCACCGTGCTCTACAAGCCGGAGCTGGAACGCAACCTGATGGTCTGCCCCAAGTGCGGTCATCACCACTACATCAGTGCGCGGGTGCGGCTTGCCGAGCTGCTGGATGAAGGGTCGGCGCAGGAGCTCTGGGCCGGGATGGAACCGGTCGATCCGCTGAAATTCCGCGATTCCAAGAAGTATCGCGACCGCATTGTCGCCACCCAGAAAAAGCTGGGTGAAAAAGACGCCATGGTCGCGATGAGCGGCAAGCTCAAGGGCCGCCCGCTGATGGCGGTGGCGTTCGAGTTTGCCTACATGGGCGGCTCGATGGGGTCGGTGGTCGGTGAAAAGTTTGCCCGTGCCGCCGAGCGTGCGCTGGCCGATCGCAGTGCCCTGGTGTGCTTCTCCGCCACCGGCGGCGCGCGCATGCAGGAAGCACTGTTCTCGCTGATGCAGATGGCCAAGACCTCGGCGGCGCTGGCACGCCTGCGTGATGCCGGTGTGCCGTACATCAGCGTGCTGACCAACCCGACCACCGGTGGCGTGTCGGCAAGCCTGGCGATGCTGGGTGACATCAACATCGGCGAGCCGAAAGCGTTGATCGGTTTTGCCGGGCCGCGCGTGATCGAACAGACCGTGCGCGAGACTTTGCCGGAAGGCTTCCAGCGTTCGGAGTTCCTGGTCGAGCATGGTGCGATCGACCTGATCGTCGACCGTCGCGAGATGCGCGACAAGCTGGCCGACCTGCTTGGCCTTCTGATGAAGGCACCGCGGGCCGCCTGATTTTTCCGCAACCAAATGCGTGTCGTGCCGGTTCGCTCCGGACACATCGCAGGATCAGACGATGCCGCCTTCGGGCGGCATCGTCGTTTCAGCGGAGGAGGTTTTCCACAGCGGCTGTGGAAGTGTTGCCGCAAAGCCTGTGGACAAGCCGGCTTTGCCGCTTGTTCATCAGTCACTTGTCTTGCATTGATCAGAAAACAGGCAGTGGGTGAAGTGTGTTCCGCTGCCTGCGCCGCCGCGCACGGGAGAGGTTTTCCACAGCAGTTGTGCGTGTCTGCTGTACAAGCCTGTGGACAACTGCAGCCGGCTCCTTTGCCGACAATCACTTGTCCCGGATTGGCGATATTTTGCGCAGTGCCGGCAAGTTCTCCACAGCCATTGTGGAGCACGCGCGGTAAAGCCTGTGGACAAGTGGACTATCTGTCTGAATGGAAAGGCGCCTGCGACGGCGTGGGCAAAAATTGCACAGCAGTCCGGTTCAGGGCATCACCGGAACCAGCCACAACGAGATGCCGCCGAGAGTGCTTCCGATGGCGATGGCGGCGAGCACGTCGCTGGGGTAGTGAAGCCCTAGAATCACCCGCGATGCCGCAACCAGCACGGTGAAGGTCAGCAGCAAGGGTGCCAGTACCGGATACCAGGCCAGGGCCACCATGGTGAAGCCCACCGCCTGCAGAGTGTGGCCGGACGGGAAGCTGAATTCGTCCAGCGGTGGAACATGCGCGATCACGCCGGGGCAGGCGCGGAATGGACGCGGGCGCCGAGTCCAGCGCTTCAGCAGGCGGTACAACAGCAATGCCGCAAGTCCGGTCAGCGCCATGTGTGCGGCTGCGGTCATGCCGCGCAGGCCGTCGAGCAGCAACGCGGCCATCAGCACGTACCAGAACAGACCGTCGCCGAGCCGGCTGATGATGCCGAAGCACTGGCCCACCAGTCGGCGTGCCCCCCAGTGGTTGGCTACCACGCAGACGCGGCGATCCAGCGTGAAGCGGGGGCCGGGAAGAATCTCAGATGGTGGCGACGGCGGCGGCGTGCTCATGCAGGTTCTCCTCGGCCATTTCGCACAGCAGTTTTTCGAAATCGCGGATGACCGAGTCCGGCGAGAGCCCGGCCATGCTGTCGCGTGCGGCGCACCCCATGTGCCGGATCAGGCCGGGGTTGGCGGCCAGTTTCGCGGTGGCACGGATGAACGCTTCGGCATCGCCGGGCTCGACCACGTAACCGTTGACGGCATCGACAAGATGCTCGCGTGCGGCGCCTTGCGAATAACCCACCACCGGCACGCCGGAGGCCATCGCCTCCACGATCACGTTGCCGAAGGTTTCGCTGAGGCTGGGGAAGGGAAACAGGTCGGCGCTGGCGATGTGCCTTGCCAGTGCTTCACCGCGCTGTATGCCGGTGAAGATGAAGTCCGGATGCGCCTCCTGCAGTGCGGCGCGGGCCGGGCCATCACCGACCCATACGTAGCGCGCCTGCGGCACCTTTTGCCGGATCGCCTGGAATGCCTGCAGCGCTAGCTCCAGGTTTTTCTCCGCGGCGATGCGACCGACATACAGCACCACTGGCGTGGCGCGGTCGGCCCCCCAACTGGTGCGCAGGGTGTCGTCGCGCCGGTCGGGATGGAACAGTCGCGTATCCACCGCGCGGCGAAGCAGACGTGCGTTGGAGATGCCCATGGCAATCAGCTCCTCGGCAAGCGCGCGTGTCGGTACCAGCGTGGCGGCGCTGCGCCGATGGAAACGCCGCAGGTAACCACGGACCATCGGTGAGAGGAAGCCCACGCCATAGTGATCGGCGTACTGGTCGAAACGGGTGTGGAAGCCACTGCACAGAGGAATGCCGAGCCGTGTGGCGGTGCGTGCCGCGGACCAGCCCAACGGGCCTTCGGTGGCGATGTAGACCACATCGGGGCGCTGCTGCGTCCAGTGCTGCTTCAGCATGCGCCCGGCGGGCAGTCCGAAACGCAATCCGGGATAGCGGGGCAGGGCGCCGCTGCGCACATCGATGGCATCGATGCCGGGTTCGTCGTGGTGCGGGTGTGGCTGGGTCGGGCGGATCAGGTCGATGCTGTGCCCCCGGGCCGCCAGTCCGGTGGCGAAGCTGTGGACGGTCAAGGCGACGCCGTTGATCTCGGGCGGATAAGTTTCGCTGACGATGCCAATGCGCATGACGATACCCGTGCTGGCCTGGCGCAAGCATGCAGGGAGGCCGTTGCGGTGGCGTGGCGGGGGCGTGACGTTGCGCTTACACTGGTTCGCTCTATCTTCCGCTGGAGACTGACGATGAAACGCACTCTGCTCGCACTTGCGCTGACTGGCCTGGCCGGCGTGGCCATGGCCGCCGCCGACGCCCCGGGCCTGCCTACCACCCAGGCACCTGAAGGCGCCGAGGTCTACATCATCTCGCCCAGCGACGGTGCCACCGTGGGCCAGGACGTCACCGTGAGCTTTGGCCTCAAGGGCATGGGCGTGGCACCGGCCGGCGTGGACAAGGAACATACCGGCCACCACCACCTGCTGGTCGATGTGGACGAGCTGCCGGCTGCCGGCCAGCCGATTCCGGCCGATGCCAACCATATCCATTTCGGTGGCGGCCAGACCCAGACCACGCTGAAGCTGGCGCCCGGCACGCATACGCTGCAACTGGAGCTTGGTGACAAGAGCCACGTGCCGTTCGAGCCGGCGGTGGTATCCAGGAAGATCACCATCACGGTGGAGTGACCACAACGCGGGCCGCGTGCGGCATATCGGTTAAAATCGGCGGCTCCGTTCCCTTGCTGCCGATATCCCATGACCGTACGTACCCGCTTTGCTCCCAGCCCCACCGGTTTCCTGCACATCGGTGGGGCGCGTACCGCGTTGTACTGCTGGCTGGAGGCGCGCCGGCGCGGTGGCAAGTTCGTGTTGCGCATCGAGGACACCGACCGCGAGCGCTCCACTGACGAGGCGGTGCGGGCGATCCTCGACGCCATGCACTGGCTTGGCCTGGATGCCGACGAGGGCCCGTTCTACCAGACGCAGCGACTCGATCGCTACAAGCAGGTCGCCGACGAGCTGGTTGCCGCGGGCAAGGCCTATTACGCCTACGAGAGCAAGGAAGAGATTGAGGCGATGCGCGAAGCCGCCATGGCCAAAGGCGAGAAGCCGCGCTACAACGGCTATTACCGCGACCGCAACGAACCGTTGCGTGACGATCCGAACCGGGTGATCCGCTTCAGGAACCCGACCGAGGGTTCGGTGGTGTTCGAGGACAAGGTGAAAGGCCGCATCGAGATCGCCAACAGCGAGCTGGATGATCTGGTGATTTTTCGCTCCGATGGCTGGCCGACCTACAACTTCGCGGTGGTGGTGGACGACATCGACATGGGCATCACCGAGGTGATCCGCGGTGACGACCACGTCAACAACACCCCGCGCCAGATCAACATCTATCACGCGCTGGGCGCGCCGGTGCCGGAGTTCGCGCACCTGCCGATGATTCTCGACAAGGAAGGCAAGAAGCTGTCCAAGCGCACCAACTCGGTCAGCGTGATGGAGTACCGCAACGACGGCTTCCTGCCGCACGCGATCCTCAACTACCTGGCCCGGCTGGGCTGGTCGCATGGCGACCAGGAAATCTTCTCGCGTGAGGAGATGATTGCCCTGTTCGACACCGCCGACGTCAACAAGGCCGCCTCGCGTTTCGACACCGAGAAGCTGTCTTGGCTGAACCAGCATTACCTGAAGACCGACGATCCGCAGTCGCTGGTGGCCGAGTTCACCTGGCACCTCGAACGTGCCGGTGTCGACCTGTCGCATGGCCCGGATCCGGCCGACGTGATCGTGGCGTTGCGCGATCGCGTGCATACGCTGAATGAAATGGCCGAGCGCGCGAAGATCTGGTACGGCCCGATTGCCGAATGGGATGACAAGGCCGTGGCCAAGCATCTCAAGAGCGGCACCGCGCCCGACGTGCTCGAATCGGCGAAAGAACTGCTGGCCGGGTGCGAGTGGAAGCCCGAACCGATCCATCAGGTGATCGAACAGGTGGCTGCCAGGCTCGAACTCGGCATGGGCAAGGTCGCCCAGCCGCTGCGGGTGGCCATGACCGGAACCCAGGTGTCGCCGTCGATCGATCACACCATCTACCTTGCCGGTCGTGACGAGGCGCTCGGGCGTATCGATGCAGCGCTGGCACTGGCGCGAAGCTGACACCGGATCGATGAGGCGCCGGGTCCGGCATGGATGAACTGCTGGCCAGGGCAACCGAGGGCGTCGACCCTGATGCGCCCGGCGCCTTTTTCCACGTGTTTTTCAACCTGTTGAATATGGTGCCCTGGGCGGCCATGTTCTGGTGGAATCTGCTGTTTGTCGCGGTGGGTATCCTGCTTGGCTGGTGGCGTGGACGGTTGCTGGAAAGCCTGGTCTGGACATGCGCGCTGGGCCCGATCGGCTGGATCGTGATCCTGCTCAAGCCCCGCCGCATGCCTGCCGCGAAACCGCCGCCACTGCGACATTGAGGCCGGAAGGGCATCATGGGTGGCAGTGTATGATCCACGAAGAGGTGACACCTTGAGCCACGACACCGGCACCGGCCTGCACACACATCATCCGCATCATCACGATGCCCGGGGCTTCGTGCGCGCGGTCGAGCACGCCAGCGCCGCGCGCGGGTTGCGCCTGACACCGTTGCGTCGGGAAGTGCTGGAGCTGATCGCGACGGCGGACAAGCCGGTCAAGGCCTATGACCTGCTCGACCAGTTGCGCGAGAAGCATGGCAATGCGGCGCCGCCAACGGTGTACCGGGCGCTCGATTTCCTGCTCGGCAACGGCTTCATCCACAAACTCGAGTCGGTCAACGCTTTCGTTTCCTGCCATCACCCGGACGAGGCGCATCAGGTTCCGTTCCTGATCTGCGACACCTGCTCCAGTGCGCAGGAAGTCTGTGACGAGCGGGTGGCTGAGTTGATCGAGGCGCAGGCAAGGGCCTTGGGGTTTCGCCCGCAGGGGCAGACACTGGAAGTGCACGGCACTTGCAAACGTTGCCTGAAGGACTGACCGTTTCCCGGTCGGGGATGTGGTGTTTTGTAATGTTATAAAGTAACATCAGCGCCTGCCGGCAGAAAGCCGCCACGTCTGGTGGTGCCGGGAACGATCGATGGATTCCGAACAGGCAGACAAATCCCGCAAATGGCACATGGCTGACCGCGTCGGTGCGGTGGCCTCTTTTCTGTGTGCGATCCACTGCGCGGTGTTGCCGTTTGTGCTGGCGTTGTTGCCGGTAGTCGGCCTGGAGTTTCTGGCCGATCATCGTTTCGAGCGCGGTTTCGTGCTGTTTGCCGGCGTGTTGGCCGCCGTGGCCCTGGTCCGTGGCTTTCGACGCCATCAGAAGCTGTTGCCGCTGTTGCTGGCCATTCCGGGGCTGGCCCTGCTGCTGCTCGGCGTCATTTTTGCCGAGGGCTATCCGGTTCTCCTGCACAGCGTGCTGGTGACCTGCGGCGGGTTGCTGCTGGCCAGCGCGCATTTCGTCAATCTTCGTCGGGACACCAGCCGCGGACGCGGTCACGTGCACGGTCCGCAGTGCGCCCATTGAGAGGAGCCGGATTGGCCGGGTGATTGTGTAACGGCCGCCGCCCTTTCTAGCATGCGCGCATGAACACTCCGCACACTCATTCACACGACCACCCGCATGCACACGGGCATGCTGTCGTGGGTGGCGGTCGCCGCGGCAAGCTGCTGTTCGCCTTCGTGTTGACCACGGTGATGATGGTGGCTGAGGTGATCGGTGGCGTGTGGTCCGGATCACTGGCCCTGCTGGCCGACGCAGGACACATGATGGTCGATGCGCTGGCCCTGTTGCTGGCCGTGCTCGGTGCATGGATGGCCGGCAAGCCGGCGGATGCACGCCGCAGTTACGGCTATGGCCGGATGGAAGTGCTGGCCGGTTTCGTCAATGCATTGAGCCAGTTCGTGCTGGTTGGCTGGATCATCTACGAGTCAATCACTCGTCTGCTGCATCCGGGGGAGATTCTTTCCGGGGTGATGCTGGTGGTGGCCATCGTCGGCCTGCTGGTCAATGTGCTGGTACTGCGCACATTGCACGGACATGCGCATGACGACGTGAATCTGGCTGGCGCGAGCCTGCATGTGCTGGGTGATCTGCTCGGTTCGCTGGCAGCGGTGCTGGCGGCGTTGATGATCCGCTGGTTCGACTGGTTGTGGGCCGACCCGGTGCTGTCTCTGCTGGTGTCGTTGTTGATCCTGAACAGCGCCTGGCGGCTGTTGCGCATGTCCGCCCACATCCTGCTGGAAGGGGTTCCCGATGGCATGGACAGCGAGCTGGTGGAGGCCGCTTTGCGGGATGCGGATCCGTCGATCCGTGGCATCCACCACCTGCATGTATGGCAACTGGCGTCCGGCTCGCGGATGGCGACGTTGCACGCGGAGCTGCATGAGCATGCCGATGGCGGGCAGGCACTGAAGGCGATGAAGAGGGTGCTGCTGGAGCGTTTCGAGATCCGGCATGTGACCGTGGAGATCGATCCGGGCGAATGCCTGGACCTGACCCGGGACTGTGCCGAACACGCGCATTCCTGACTATGCCGGCGTGTTTGCGCACTGCTATCATGGCCGGGAGTTCATCCACTGAATCAAGGAGTTCCCATGGGCAAGGGCGATCGCAAGACCCGTCGTGGCAAAACCTACCGCGGCAGCTACGGCAATACCCGTGCGCATGACCTGGCGCCAGCAGTTGTTGGCACCAAGTCGACTGTCACCAAGACGGCAGCCACAAAGAAAGCTGCGCCGAAAAAGAAGTCGGCCTGAGCTGGTTCCGGCGGTTGCCGGATGGAAAGGACCCCCGCTTCGGCGGGGGTTTTTGTTTGGGGGGGGGATGGGACCGGGCTGCGTCCAGTCACGACCGGATGGAGACTGGCGTAAAGAAAGTGTTTGCCGGGCTGCCGGACATCGTGTATAAATGCGCACTTTCGTATTAATGCATTACTACATTATGAAGCGTCGATCCCATGACCCCGAGACCCCGGACGAGTCGGCCGAGCTGAGTCTGTGCGAGGCTTTGCTGTCGCTGAAAAACGCCGGTGAGATGCGTGCCTTCCTGAGTGATCTGTGCACTCCGGCCGAGCTGGAGGTGCTGGTGGATCGCTGGCGGGTGGTGCCGTATCTGCAGGAAGGGCTGTCGTACCGGGAGATCCACGAGCGCACGGCAGTCAGCATCACCACGATCGGCCGGGTGGCGCGTTATCTCAATCAGGGCAGTGGCGGCTATCTGGCCGCGGCGGCGCGGGCTGCACGGCAATTGCCGGCAGCGGCGAAAAAGGACCGGGCATGAAGCCGCGCGACCGGTTGCGGATTGCCATGCAGAAGTCCGGTCGGCTGACCGAGCCGGCCCTTGATCTGCTCACCCGTTGCGGGCTGACCTTCCGGCAAAGCCGCGACAAGCTGTTCTGCTTCGGTGAGGGCGAGCCGGTGGATCTGCTGCTGGTGCGCGACGACGATATCCCCGGGCTGATCGCCCAGGGCGTGTGCGATCTGGGCATCGTCGGGCGCAATGTGCTGAACGAATTCCAGCTGACCCAGGGGCTTGAAGCCGAGCCGCTGACCGAATGGCGTTCACTGGGTTTCGGGCGTTGCCGGTTGTCGATCGCGGTGCCGCAGGAACTGGATTACCGCGAGCCGGGACAACTGGACGGGTTGCGCATCGCCACGTCGTATCCCGGCCTGCTTGGAGCGTGGTTGCGTGAGTACGGCGTGGATGCGGGCGTGGTGACCCTGGCCGGCTCGGTCGAAATTGCTCCCCGGCTGGGTACGGCGGATGCCATCTGCGATCTGGTGCAGAGCGGTGGAACACTGGTTGCCAACCAGTTGCGGGAGGCGGACATCCTGCTGCAGAGCGAAGCGGTGCTTGCCGGCCCGTCGGCTCTCCCGTCGGACGAACGTGGCGACATGCTGGAGTTGCTGCTGAAGCGGCTGGACGGCGTGATCCAGGTGCGCGAGTCGCGCCTGCTGCTGTTGCAGACCTCGCGCCACATGCTGGATGCAGTGACCCGGTTGCTGCCGGGTGGGCCGCAACCGGTCCTGCTGCCGGTGGCCGGCCAGCCGGACCAGTTGATGCTGCAGGCGTTGTGTGCCGGCGAGGTGAGCTGGCGTCAGCTGGAAGAGATCAAGAGGGCCGGGGCACGCGAGATGTTCGTGCTGCCGGTGGAGAAAATGCTCGCATGAAAAGTTGGCCAGCATGAAACGAATGGATTGGAACACGCTGGACGAGTCTTCGCGTCGCGCGGCATTGGCACGCCCGGCATGCTCGGTCGGGAACGAACTGCGGGATGGCACGAGCAGGATCATCGCGGCAGTACGCGAGCGTGGCGATGACGCGCTGCGCGAGCTCAGTGCCCGGTACGACCATTGCACGCTGGATGCACTCGAGGTTGGCGAGGACGAGTTCGCTGCCGCCGAGGCCGGACTCGCTCCGGCGTTGAAGGCGGCGATCCGCGAAGCGGCGGGGCGCATCAGGCAGTTCCATCGTGCCACGACGATGCAGCCGGTTGTCGTGGATACTGCGCCTGGCGTGCGGGTGGAGCGGATGGCACGTGCGATCGATCGGGTAGGCCTTTACGTGCCGGCTGGCAGCGCGCCGTTGCCTTCGACCGCGTTGATGCTGGGCGTGCCATCGAATATCGCCGGTTGCCGCGAAGTGGTGCTGTGCTCGCCGGCACGCGCCGATGGTTGCTGCGACGAAGCCGTGTTGTATGCCGCGCGCCTGACTGGCGTGCACCGGGTGTTCAAGCTAGGTGGCGCCCAGGCGATTGCCGCCATGGCCTACGGCACGGCATGCGTGCCGAAGTGCGACAAGCTTTTCGGCCCGGGCAATGCCTGGGTCACCGAGGCGAAGTTGCAGGTATCGGTTGATCCGGAGGGCGCCGCCATCGACATGCCTGCCGGGCCGTCGGAAGTTCTGGTGATCGCCGATGCCGCCGCCAACCCGGTCTTTGTCGCCGCGGACTTGCTTTCACAGGCCGAACACGGGCCGGATTCCCAGGTGATCCTGTTGAGTCCGTCGAAGGTGCTGCTGGATCGGGTGGCGGTCGAAGTGGAGCGGCAATGCGCGGAGTTGCCCCGCAATGCGATCGCGATGAAGGCATTGGCGCAGAGCCGCCTGATCGAGGTCGAGTCGCTGGAGCAGGCGGTCAGGGTGAGCAACCGCTATGCCCCCGAGCATCTGATTTTGCAGGTGGCGGATCCACGAGCCTTGCTCGACGGCATCGACAATGCCGGCTCGGTCTTTCTCGGGCAATGGACGCCCGAATCCGTCGGCGACTACTGCAGCGGCAGCAACCACGTTCTGCCTACCTACGGTCATGCGCGCAGCTACAGCGGCGTGTCGGTGGCCAGTTTCCAGAAGCAGATCACCGTACAGGAAGTCAGCGCGGAAGGCCTGCGGCAGATCGGCCCCTGCACGATGACGCTGGCAGCGGCCGAACAATTGAAGGCGCATCGCCGCGCCGTCGTGGTGCGGCTGGCCGCGCTGGAGGAGTTGGCATGAGCGTGCTTGATCTGGCCAGGCCGGAAATCCGCAGTTTGCAGCCCTATTCCTCGGCGCGGATGGAAGCTGATGGCGGGCAGGTGTTCCTCAATGCCAACGAGTCGGCGTGGTTGCCGGTGGGAGATGGCGGCATCGGCTGCAACCGCTATCCGGAGCCGCAGCCATCGGCCTTGATTGCAGTGCTGGCATCGCTGTACGGGGTGCGACCGGGGCAGTTGCTGGCCGGGCGTGGCAGCGATGAGATGATCGACCTGCTGGTGCGTGCGTTCTGTCGTGCTGGCCAGGATGCGATCCTGATCCAGCCGCCGACGTTCGGCATGTACGCCGTATGCGCGCGGGTGCAGGGGGCGGACATCGTCGAAGTGCCGCTGGCGAAGAATTTCATGCTCGACGTGGATGCCGTGCTGGCGGCACTGACACCGGCCGTGAAACTGGTTTTCATCTGCACTCCGAACAATCCCGTTGGCCAGCCGGTGCCGAATGCCGATGTGGAACGCCTGGCAAGGGCACTGGCCGGTCAGGCGTTGCTGGTGGTGGACGAGGCCTACGTGGAGTTTGCCGACGAGGGCAGCGTGGCCGGTTTGCTTGAGCGTCATGACAATCTCGCGGTGTTGCGCACGTTGTCCAAGGCATGGGCCTTGGCGGGTGTGCGGATCGGCTGCCTGCTGGCCGATGCCGGGCTGATCGACCTGCTGCGACGGATCATGGCGCCGTATCCGTTGCCGTTGCCGTGTGTGGATGTGGCGTTGCTGGCCCTGTCGGGCTGGGGGCGGGCGAACATGCGCGAGCACGTCGCCGTCGTGCGCGAACAGCGCGCGCGAATGCGCGAGGCCTTGCAGCGTTTGCCTGGCGTGCGGGAGGTGTTGCCGTCACAGGCCAACTTCCTCGCGGTCCGTTTCATCGACGCCGAAGCCGCTTTCCGGCGTCTGCTTGCCGCGGGTATCGTGGTGCGCGATATCCGCCGTTACCCGGGGCTCGGCGATGCCTTGCGCATCACCATCGGCACTCCGGCGGAGAATGCGAGCGTGCTGTCCGTCCTGGCGGAGGCGTCACGATGAGTCGCCGGATTCTTTTCGTCGATCGTGACGGCTGTCTGATCGAGGAGCCAGCGGACCAGCAGATCGACAGCTACGCCAAGCTGGCCCTTCTGCCTGGGGTGATTGCCGCGCTGCAACGCTTCGTGGCGGCCGGCTACGAGTTGGTCATGGTGACCAATCAGGATGGCCTCGGCACCGACAGTTTTCCGGAGGAGGATTTCAGCGGCCCGCATGCCTTGCTGCTGGGTATCCTGGCTTCGCAGGGCATCCGTTTCCGCGAGGTGCTGATCGACCGGAGTTTCCCGCACGAGGGGCTGGATACCCGCAAGCCCGGCACCGGCATGCTGCGACACTATCTGGCCGATGACAGCTGGAGCCGTGCGGCCTCGGCCATGGTCGGCGACCGGGAAACCGATCTGCAGTTCGCCGCGAATCTCGGTGTCCGCGGTTGCCGGGTCGGTCCGCTGGGCATGGACTGGGAGACGCTGGCGCACGAGCTGCTCGATGCACCGCGTGTTGCCTCGGTGGTGCGCCATACCCGGGAAACCCGCATCACCGTCGAGGTCGATCTGGATCGCGTGGCCGATCCGGTGGTGCGTGCCGGGCTGGGTTTCTTCGACCACATGCTGGAGCAGATCGGCAAGCATGGCGGTTTCGCGCTGGCGCTGGATTGCGAGGGCGACACCCATGTTGATGAGCACCACACCATCGAGGATTGCGCACTGGCACTGGGTCAGGCGCTGAGGCAGGCGCTTGGCGACAAGCGCGGCATCGCCCGTTACGGATTCACTTTGCCGATGGACGAGTCGCTGGCCAGTGCGGCACTGGATCTGTCCGGACGCCCGTATTTCGTATTCGAGGGGAGTTTTCCGCGTGATCGCGTGGGCGAGGTTCCCACCGAACTGCTGCCGCATTTTTTCCGCTCGCTGTGCGAGACGCTGGGCGCCAACCTGCATCTGTCGGTGCACGGCGACAACGCGCACCACATGGCCGAGGCCTGCTTCAAGGCCGTGGCGCGCACGCTGCGGCAGGCATTGCGTCGTGAAGGCAGTGAGCTGCCCAGCACCAAGGGAGCGTTGTGATGGCGGCAAGGTTCTCCGGCCCTGCGAGGTGCGCATGAGCGTGGTGCTGGTCGACGCCGGCGGCACGAATATCGGGTCGGTGCGCTATGCGCTGCAGCGCCTTGGTGTCGATGCGGCATTGACCTCCGACCCGGCTGTGATCCGTCGTGCCGACAAGGTGATCCTGCCCGGCGTGGGTGCGGCCGGCCCGGGCATGGCGCGGCTGCGTGAGCTGGGTCTGGTGGATCTGCTGCGTTCATTGCGACAGCCGGTGCTCGGTGTCTGCCTCGGCATGCAGCTGTTGTGCGCGCATTCGGAGGAGGGCGACGTCGATTGCCTGGGGCTGATTCCGGCACCGGTCCGGCGCTTTGCCGAAGCTCCCGGGCTGCGTGTGCCGCACATGGGCTGGAACCGGCTGGAGACAACGCGCGCGCATCCGCTGCTGGCTGGCCTGGCCAGTGGCGAACAAGCGTATTTCGTGCACGGTTATGCGGTGCCGGTGGGTGACTGGAGCCTGGCTGTCAGCGATCACGGCGGACAGTTTTCCGCTGTCGTGGCGCGTGGCAATTATCACGGCATGCAATTCCATCCCGAGCGTTCCGCCGCTGTCGGCGCAAGGCTCCTGCAGAATTTTCTCGAACTGTGAATTTCAACGTCATTCCCGCGATCGATCTGCGCGGCGGCCGGGTGGTGCGCCTGAGGCAGGGCGACTACAGGCAGCAGACCGACTATGCCTTCGATCCACGCGAACTGGCCCGACGCTACGCCGCGGCCGGTGCGGGCTGGTTGCATCTGGTCGATCTGGATGGTGCGCGTTCGGGCAGCCTCGACAATCTTGCGGTGATCGAGTCGATCGCCGCAGACGGCATGATGATCCAGGCTGGCGGCGGTGTTCGCGTCGAAGCCGATCTGCAGCGTCTTTTCGATGCCGGCGTGGCACGCGTGGTGGTGGGCAGCGTGGCAATCCGTGATCCCGAGCGGGTCGCCGGCTGGCTCGACGTCCATGGTGCCGAGCGGCTGACGATTGCGCTTGATACGCGCCGGGTCGATGATCGCTGGACCCTGCCCAGCGATGGCTGGACCGAAACCGGCGGCCGCACGCTGGACGAGCTGGCACCGTGGTATGCGACCCGCGGTGCACGCCACCTGCTGTGCACCGACATCGATCGCGACGGCATGCTGGCCGGTTTCAATCTCGATCTCTATCGCCACCTCGCCAATGCGATGCCACAGCTGGCGGTGCAGGCTTCCGGCGGCGTGCGCTCGCTGGAAGATGTGCGCGCTGCCCGTGCGGCAGGTGCGCGCGGGGTGATTCTTGGCCGCGCTTTGCTCGAAGCCAGCTTCACGCTGGAGGAGGCACTGGCATGCTGAGCCGCCGCATCATTCCCTGTCTGGACGTACGCGATGGCAAGGTGGTCAAGGGCGTGCGTTTCCGCGACCACGTGGACGTGGGCGGCATCGTGGATCTTGCCTTGCGTTACCGCGACGAAGGCGCCGACGAGCTGGTGTTCTACGACATCACCGCCAGCCCGGAAGGACGCAGCGTGGATCGTGGCTGGGTGGAAAAGGTGGCCCGGGTGATCGACATTCCGTTCTGCGTCGCCGGCGGCATCCGCTCGGTGGACGAGGCCCGTGCGGTGTTGCATGCCGGTGCCGACAAGATCTCGGTGAACTCACCGGCACTGGAGCGACCGGCCCTGATCGACGAATTGGCCGCCGCCTTCGGCACGCAATGCGTGGTCGTGGGCATCGACTCGCTGCGCGAGGCGGATGGCCAGTGGCGGGTGCGCCAGTACAGCGGTGATCCCGCGCGGGCACAGGCGTTGCCGCGTTCCATGCTGGACTGGTTGGTCGAGGTGCAGCGTCGTGGTGCCGGTGAAGTCGTGCTGAACTGCATGGGCAGTGATGGCGTGCGCAAGGGCTATGACCTGGAACAACTCGAGGCAGCGCGCGCCGTTTGCCGCGTGCCTTTGGTGGCCTCCGGCGGCGCCGGCACCGTGGAGCATTTCCGCGATGTCTTCGCTGAGGCCGACGTGGATGCGGCTTTGGCTGCCAGCGTGTTCCATTCGGGTGCGATCGCGATTCCCACGCTCAAACGCGAGCTGCATGCGCAGGGCATTGCAGTTCGCCTGTAACCGACGAGACGATGACATGACGGATTCCTTGACCGATTTCAGCCGCCTGGACTGGGCCAAGGGCGATGGCCTGCTGCCTGCGATCGTGCAGCATTGGCTCAGCGGGGAAGTGCTGATGCTCGGTTACATGAATGCCGAAGCGCTGGCGCAGACGCAGGCCAGTGACCTGGTCACGTTCTACAGCCGCAGCAGACAGTGCCTGTGGACCAAGGGCGAGAGTTCAGGCCATGTACTGGCTCTGAAATCAGTCCGCATCGACTGTGATGCCGACGCCTTGCTGGTGCAGGCCGTACCACACGGGCCGACCTGCCATACCGGCACATCGAGCTGCTTCGGTGAAACAGCCCGTCCGCCGCTGGGCTTTCTGGCCGAGCTCGATGCGCTGGTCGCACGGCGCCATGCCGAGCGGCCGGAGGGCAGCTACACCACGAAGCTGTTCGACGGTGGCATTCGCCGGATTGCGCAGAAAGTGGGGGAGGAGGGCGTGGAAACCGCATTGGCGGCGGTGGCGCAGGAGGATGCCGAATTGCTTGGCGAAAGCGCCGACCTGCTTTTCCATCTCACGGTTGCCCTGCGTGCGCGCGGGCTGTCACTGGCTGATGTGGTGGCCGTGCTGGCGGCAAGGCATGCCGCACGGTAAGGCGGGGACGGTTACGGGGTAGCTTGAGTAGCGGGATGGAACGGTATGGCGGGACCGGGCGGGTGGCTTTTGCGCCACTGCTCCAGTTGCCCGGCGATGCCGCTGCCGATGTCGATCTGCGGTTCCGATGCCGGCAGCTCGTCCTGTTTTTCCCACAGGGCAATCTCGTCAACGGCCTGCCGGAAGGCCTCGATGAAGTCGCCGGAGTGGTTCAGCCCGTCGACCAGCCAGGCCTTGCCGAAGTAGGTGATGTCCGAATCGCTGCCGCAGCCGAATGAACTGCGGTCGGCGCGGGCGGCGGTGAGCACCAGGGTACCGGGGCCGTGCAGCGGCGGCACGAAGCCGCCGGAATAGCAGGCGTTGACCACCACGACTTTCCATTTGAACGGGCGCATGGCAAGGATGTCGGCCAGATCGCCGGCGCCGATCTGGTCCAGCGGCATCGGATCCATGTCGACCAGCAGGGTGTGGTCTTCGCTGCCGTGGGTGGTGATGTACAGCAGCAGGATGTCCTCGTCGGGATGCATCACTCTGGACAAGCCGTCGAGGGCGGTTTCGAGGTTGCTCCAACTGGCCAGGGGCCGCGTGGTCAGTGTGGTTGGATGGTTTGCCAGCACCAGGCTGTGGGCGGTTTCGTCGAAGCGTTGGGCGAACAGCCTGGCGGCGTACTCGACCTCGTTGTGGAATACGTCCTCGCTGCCATCGCCAGCGAAGCCCAGCAGGTACAGGTTGGGGCGGCCGGGTATGCGCGGCCCGAGTCGGGCCAGTGCCTCGCGCATCATTCGCGGCTGGGCGTAAAGCACCTGTTCCGGAGTGGGCGCGTCTTGCGGCCAGCGATCGTTCCAGGGCAGGGCGGCGATGTCATCCTGCGGTGTTTCCGGCGGTGTGCCGGCATCCCTCACGGCTGAAGGCGGTGGCGGGGATGACTGCAGCCCTGTCGTCCATTGCACTGTCAGCAGGATGCCGGCAGTGAAGGCGAGCAGGGCAATCAGGAGCGACCGCATGACAGCATGGATACGGGCTCAGGGAGTGATCGCATCGAAATCGCGGTACACCGGATGGGAAGGCGACCCGGGCAGGGGCTGCGGTTCGCGTACCAGCCAGCCTGTCTGGAAACCGGCTTCCCGGGCGGCATCGAGTTCTTCCACGATGTCGGACAGGAACAACAGATGCTGCGGCTGTTCGTCGACGGCTTCGGCAATGCGCCGGTACGAGCCGGCGTCGCGCTTGGCTCCGATCTCCGTGTCGAAATAACCGGTGAACAGCGGTCCAAGGTCACCCGCTTCGCTGTAGCCGAAGAACAGCTTCTGCGCCGGTACCGAGCCGGAGGAATAGACGTAAAGCCGCAGGCCGTCGGCATGCCAGGCGCGCAGGCGGGCCGCCACTTCCGGGTAGAGGTGGGCGCGATAGTCGCCGCTCTCGTAACCGTCTTTCCAGATCATGCCCTGCAGCGCCTTCAGTGCGGTGGCCTTGCGGTCCTGGTCGATCCACTGCAGCAGCAGCTCGATCACTTCCTGGCGGCTGGCCTCGATCAGACCGGCTTCCTTCGCGGCTTCGTGCAGCCAGTGCTGTACTTCGGGCGCATCGCCATGGGTTTCGACGAAGGCGGGCAGTCGCTGGCGCGCGTATGGAAACAGTACGTCGCGGACGAAATCGATCGAGCTGGTGGTGCCCTCGATGTCGGTGACGATGGCGCGAACCCCGGTCATGGCTGTGATACCGGCGTGGAGGGCGACATGCGCGGGAAGCGTGCGGCGATGTCGTCTCCGGTGAAGTTGGCCACCCAGCCTTCCTTGTTGGTGAACAGGCGGATCGCCACGAAGTACGGCGCCTCGCTCATGTCGAACCAGTGGCGGGTGCCGTCGGGTACGCCGATCAGATCACCCTGCTCGCACAGGATGTCGTAGACCTTGCCATCCATGTGCAGGGTGAACTGGCCGGACCCGGCAACGAAGAAACGTACCTCGTCCTCGCTGTGGGTGTGTTCGCTGAGGAATTTCTGGCGCAACGTGGTCCGGTCGGGGTGGTCGGGGGCCAGGCTGATCACGTCCGCCGACTGATAGCCCTCCTCGGCCATCAGTCGGTCGATGTCGTTGCGATAGGCAGCGATCACCTCGTCCTGGCTGGCACCGGGAGCGATCGGCTGGCCGGCTTCCCACTGTTCGAAGCGCACGCCGACCTTGCCGAGTTCGGCAGCGATCGTGGCGTGCCGGTCGAATTCGGCCAGCGGGGATTGCGGGCGGGTTTCGTCGTAGATGCGCAGTCGGCTCATGATGCCCTCAGTTTCTTCAGGTCCAGCTCGCAGGCGAGCAGGAATTCCAGCGCCTCGAGATGGCGCCGGGTCTCGGCCATGTCGCGGCCCCAGGTGTAGATGCCGTGTCCGTCGATCAGGTAGGCATGCAGCGGTTTGCCGGCGTCCAGCCAGGCATCGACCCGGGCCACCAGCTCGGGCATGTGCTGGGTGTTGGGGAACACCGGGATTTCCAGCACGCTTTCATGGGTGCGGTAGCCACTGATCGCCTTTTGCAGCTCCCAACCCTCCAGTCGGATCACTCCGTCTTCCGCGTACAGCCGTGAGGCCACGCTTTGCGTGCGCGAATGGGTATGCAGCACCACGCCGATGTCCGGCCAGCGGCGATAGACCTGGGTGTGCAGCGCGGTTTCGGCGCTGGGGCGTGCGTCGGTGCCGACCGGCTGGCCGTCCAGGTCCACCAGCATGATGTCGTCGCGACCGAGCTTGCCCTTGTGCTTGCCAGACACGGTGATCGCGGCGTGCCCGGCATCGATTCGCATCGAGAAATTGCTGCTGGTCGCCGGCGTCCAGCCCAGTGCCGACAGTTCGCGGGCGGCGTCGGCGATGGCGTCGGCGCGGCCTTCGAAAAGGTCGGTGGAGATCGTCGAAGGAAGGGTCTGACTCATGTGGTTTGGACGTCCAAATGGTTTTCGATCATAGCATGTGCTGATGGGGGTTCCGGTTGTAATGAGAGCCATTCTCGCAAGTCAGGAAAGATTGCTCCGGACGTCGTAATATCGGCGGGAGTCCGGCGCAAGGTGCATCGGGCAGAAACGACGGAGGCTTGCCCATGTCGAACGAGAAAGATATCGAATCGCGTCGTCGATTCCTGAAGATGGCTGCCGGTACCACAGCGGCTGCCGTGCTGGTCGGTGGACTGCCGCGCCTCGCGCGTGCTGATGACATGCCGCCGTTGAGCGAGTCGGATCCGACCGCGACCGCACTGGGGTATGTGGAAGATGCCAGCAAGACTGACAACGCCAAGTACAAGGCGGGTGACGACTGCGCCAATTGCCAGTTCTACACCGGCGGTGCCACCGGTCGTGGACCCTGCCAGCTGTTCCCGGGCAAGTCGGTGAATGCCAAGGGCTGGTGCGTGTCGCACGCCCCGAAGCAAGGCTGATGGATCGCGGCGATGAGCCGCATCAGGTTTCCTCCCCCGGAACCATGCAGAAGAGAAGGCCGGCGATTCGCCGGCCTTTTTGCAGGCCTGGTGCGTGGGCAGGCCGGCATCCGGAAAGATTCGGAGTGATGGCGGTATCGACCGGACAAAAGTGCGGCCCGGACACGTCAGGCTGAGGAGCTTACCCACCTGACACGCCGAGCCGCGATCCGGGGCCCACTGCCAAGTGATCAACCCGCGGACTGAGGATCATACTCCCGCGACCGGCGATTGGGCGACCAGGGCTTGGATTTCTCTTGGAAAGTTCTCGTTAAATGTTTGAGAAACAATAACTTGTTTTCAAATCCCCGAGGTTTTCCAAGAAAATTTCCATAGGCTGCTTTTGCGAGCATTTCCAGCGTTATTGAAGGAAATGGCGTACTTTTGCTGATGTTTCGTGCAAATCACGGCTTTTCAGATCTGGTGCTGTCCCGGCGCAGCAGGCTATGCCTGTTGCCGTAGCAGAAATAGATTGCCAACCCGATCACGGTCCAGACGATCATCAGCGCCCAGTTGTACCAAGCCATCGTGCTGAGCAGCGCCAGGCAGCTGAGAATACCCAGCGAGCAGATCACCGGAGCCCACGGCACGCGGAAGGTACGGGGCAGTTCCGGGCGGGTGCGGCGCAGGATCCACACGCCGGCACATACCGCGATGAACGCGATCAGCGTGCCCATCGAAACCAGGTCGCCCAGCACGTCCAGCGGGAAGATCGCGGCAAGCACGGCAATGCCTGCACCGGTGATCAGCGTGTTCAGGTGCGGTGTGCGGTAGCGTGGATGGATGCGGGTGAAGACCTTCGGCAGCATGCCGTCGCGGCCCATGATCATGAAGATGCGCGGCTGCGCGATGATCATCACCAGAACCACCGAGGACAGGCCGACCAGCGCACCCGTTTCCACGATCCAGCGCAGCCAGCCCAGTTGCGGATGGCCCTTCAGCGCGGTCACCACCGGCTCGTTGGTACCAAGCAGGGTGTAGGAGGTAAGGCCGGTCATCACCGTGGACATCGCGATGTACAACACGGTGCAGATGGCGAGCGAAGCGAGGATGCCGATGGGCAGGTCGCGTTGCGGGTTGCGTGATTCCTGAGCCGCCACCGAGGTGGCCTCGAAACCGATGTAGGCGAAAAACACCATGGCTGCGCCACGCAGCACTCCATCCCAGCCGTATTTGTACGGCCCCTGCGATTCGGGCACGAACGGAGTCCAGTTGGACGGATCGACGTAGCGCCAGCCGACCACGATCACCAGCACGATCAGGCCCATCTTGAGTGCCACCATGGCGGCGTTGGCGAGGCTCGACTCACGGATGCCGACGTAGCAGATCCAGGTCAGCAGGACCACCAGTGCCACCGCCGGCAGGTTGAACAGTGCCCCGGTGGCGACCAGTTGGTGGTCGGCGGTGAATGCCAGCGGGGCATTGGTCAGTGCCGGCGGTATGCTCAGGTCCATGTTGAAGGCTTGCCCGATGTGGTCGAGCAGGCTGAGGAAATAGCCGGTCCAGCTCACCGCCACGGCCGAGGCCGATACACCGTATTCCAGCACCAGGTTCCAGCCGATGAACCAGGCCATCAGTTCGCCGAGCGTGGCGTAGGCGTATGAATAGGCACTGCCGGAGACCGGGATCAGGGTCGCGAACTCGGCATAGCACAGCGCGGTGAACGTGCTGCAGATTGCGGCCAGGATGAACGACAGAATCACTGCGGGGCCGGCGTGGTCGGCCGCTGCCTGACCGGTGATCACGAAGATGCCGCCACCGATGACGGCACCGATGCCCAGTGCAGTCAGTCCCCAGGGGCCGAGCGTGCGGCGCAGGGTCGGGCCGCTGGTGTCATCAGGCTCGGTGAAGTCGGTCTTGCGGGCGAGCAGCTGTTTGAGCATGGGGGTGTCTTCGGAAAGTGCGTGTCGTCGAGTTCAGCCGCGTAAGGGCTGCAAACGCAGCGGCCGGCGCGTTGGGCGCCGGCCGCCGTCTGTCAGTGGGTGCCCGTGCGCAGTTTGCTGTGCCGGTAACCGTAGAGGCCGTAGATCAGGAAGCCGAACACGGTCCAGCCGAGGATCAGCCACCAGCGGACCTCGAACGCCTGCCAGAACAGGAACAGGCAGGCTGCGGCACCCAGCGGGCAGATCAGCCAGGGCAGCGGCACGCGGAAGGCGCGGGGGAGCTCCGGGCGGGTATGGCGAAGCACCAGCACGCCGATGCAGACTGTGGCGAATGCCAGCAGCGTGCCCATCGAGACCAGGTCGCCGAGCACGTCGACCGGGAACAGGCCGGCGAGGACGGCAGCGATGATGCCGACGATGATGGTGCCGACGTAGGGGGTGCGGTGCTTCGGATGGACCTTGCCCAGTGCCGCGGGCATCAGGCCATCGCGCGACATCGAATAGAAGATGCGCGGCTGGCCCATCAGCATCACCAGTACGACCGAGCTCAGGCCGGCCAGCGCGGCGAACACCACCAGGATCTTCAGCGAGCCCAGGATGTAGCTTGCGGCACTGCCTGCGGCCACGTTGCCCAGCACGTAATTGATCGCGGTGGCCACCGGCTCCGGGGTGTTGAGCATGCGGAACGGGGCGACGCCGGTCAGGGTCGCGGCCATCGCGATGTAGAGCAGGGTGCAGATGATCAGCGAGCCGAGGATGCCGATCGGCATGTCACGCTGGGGGTTCTTGGCCTCGCCGGCGGCGGTGGAAACCGCATCGAAGCCGATGTAGGCGAAGAAGACCAAGGTCGCGCCACGGATCACGCCACTCCAGCCGAACTTGGCGCCGCCTTCGTTGGCCGGAATGAACGGCTGCCACAGGTCGGTGTTGATGAAGTTGAACATCACCACCAGGAACAGCAGGATCACGATCACCTTGATCGCCACGATGATCGCGTTGACCGTCGCCGACTGGGTGACGCCGCGGTAGCAGAGCCAGCTGATGGCCGCCACGATGAGCAGTGCGGGCAGGTTGATCAGGGTGCCGGTGGTGGTCAGGTGGCCGGCTTCGTTGAAGGTGAGCGGGGCCGATGCGAGCGCGTGCGGGAGGGTGAAATTCATCCCGGTCATGGTGCTGAGCATGCTCAGCATTTCATTGAAATAACCCGACCAGCCCACGGCGACGGTGGAGGCGGCAAACAGGTATTCCAGCACCAGGTTCCAGCCCACGAACCAGGCGACGACTTCGCCGAGCGTGGCGTAGGAGTAGGAATAGGCACTACCGGAAACCGGCAGCATCGCGGCGAATTCGGCGTAGCAGAGGCCGGCCAGTGAACAGGCGAAGCCGGCCATCAGGAAGCTGATGACCAGCGCCGGGCCGGCAAACTGGGCCGCGGCCGTGCCGGTCAATACGAAAATGCCGGCGCCGATCACCGCGCCGATGCCGAGCATCACCAGGTGTTTTGCGGTCAATACACGCCTGAGCGTGACTTCGCCGGTGGGGCCTCCCTCAACGGGTTCGCCTGCATCCACGTGGGGCATGGCCCCGATGGAGTGAGTGGCAAATAGACCTTTTATCATCAAGTTCCCCTTCGGTGATTCTGCCGGGCATCGCACGATGGTGTCCGATGGGTCGAACGGGCAGGGCAATGGCGGGCCAACATAGCCCAGCATCCAAGGTTGCACAAGTTTCATTCCAGCCGCGCAAAAGCATGTTGCGGCGCACACTCACGCACTTCAACGGACCATCATGCAGCAGCACATCATTTCCATCGCCGACGCACTGCGACGCTACCGTGACCAATGGCACGGAGAGGCAGACACCATCACGCAGTTCGAGACATTCCTGCATACGCAGCCGGATGCTTTCGAGCGCAGTCATGCGGAAGGACATTTCACCGGTTCGTGCTGGCTGGTCAGTGCCGACGGCCTGCGCGTGCTGCTGATGCACCATCGCAAGCTGGACCGCTGGCTGCAGCCGGGCGGGCATGCCGATGGCGATACGGACCTTGCCAGAGTGGCGCTGCGCGAGGCGCAGGAGGAAACCGGTGTGGCCGGGTTGCGTGTCGAAGGCGGGATTTTCGACATCGACCGCCATCGCATTCCGGCGCGTGGCGACGAGCCGGAGCACTGGCATTACGATGTGCGCTACGTGGTGCGTGCCGGCGCGGATGAGCGCTTCGTCGTCAATCAGGAATCCCGTGCGCTGGCATGGCGCAGCGTTGCCGATGTTGCTGCCGACGACAGCCTGGATCCTTCGCTGCGCCGCATGGCCCGCAAGTGGCTCGAACACGCGTAGGACGGGGATTGCCCGCGTCGCGGAGTGGCAGGTTGCGGAAAAATCGCGGGCCGTGCCCGCCCTGTGCCGTACGGAAATCACCCTTGCTCGATCATCAGCAGGACGGTATCTACGCAAAAGCGGTCAAGGTACGCGGCAAGCGCGTCGTGATTGATCCGACTCCGTAGGGCGGGCACGGCCCGCGCCGCGGAATGGCGGTTGGCGGAAGAGCCGCGGGCAGTGCCCGCCCTGCCGCGCGAAAATCATTCTTGCTCGGTCATCAGCAAGACGGTATCTACGGGTTTTCGGTGGCCGGGGTGTATCTGGCCGGTGCCGGGTTGAGATGACCGCAGGCGTCGCAGGTGCGCGCTTCGATCGAGCCGTAGAAGCGGTCGAACACCGGCGGGAAATCCTGCTCGATGTTCTCCAGCACGAAGTACTCCTCGTACAGCTTGTGGTTGCAGCGCTCGCAGAACCACAGCAGTCCGTCGCGTTCGCCGACGACGCGCCGGCGCTCGATCACCAGTCCGATCGATGCCGGCATGCGCTGCGGCGAGTGGGGTACCCGTGGCGGCAGATAGAACATCTCGCCGGCGCGGATCGGGATGTCGCGTGCCTCGCCGTCGTCCTGCACCTTGAGCACCATCTCGCCTTCGATCTGGTAGAAGAATTCCGGGCCTTCGTCGTGGTGATAGTCGGTGCGGGCGTTCGGGCCGCCGACGATCATGATGATGAAATCGCCGTCGACGATGCACTTGTTGCCCACCGGTGGCTTCAACAGGTGGCGGTGTTCGTCGATCCAGCGTTGCAGGTCAAGCGGCGGCAACAGAGCCATGGCGGAGTCTCCAGATCTTGAGCCGCAATTCTGGCACGACCGCAGGGCGGGCATTGCCCGCCATCCGCGGAGCCGGGAGCGACGAGTGAGTCCAGAGAAGCGAACCGCGGGTTCACGAGTCGCCGGAGCCGCCATTGGCGGGCAATGCCCGCCCTGCGAGGCCCGGCCCCTCAGACCTCCAGCGTCGCAAGGTCGCCCTTTTCCTCCAGCCATGCCTTGCGGTCGCTGGCGCGCTTCTTGGCCAGCAGCATGTCCATCAGCTTTGCGGTGCCGTCATCGTCGCCGATGGTGAGCTGCACCAGCCGGCGCGTATCGGGATGGATGGTGGATTCGCGCAGCTGCGGAGGATTCATCTCGCCGAGGCCCTTGAAGCGGGTGGTGCTGACCGCGCCTTTCATTTTCTCGCGCTCGATCCGCTGCAGCATGGCCTCCTTCTCGCCTTCGTCCAGGCAATAGAACACCTGCTTGCCCACGTCGACGCGGAACAGCGGCGGCATCGCCACGAACACGTGGCCTTCGCTGACCAGCCTGGGGAAGTGCCGGAGGAACAGCGCGGCCAGCAGGGTGGCGATGTGCAGTCCGTCGGAGTCGGCGTCGGCGAGGATGATCACCTTGCCGTAGCGCAGGCCGGAGAGGTCGTCCTTGCCCGGATCGCAGCCGATCGCGACGGCGAGGTTGTGTACTTCTTCCGAGGCCAGTACCGAGGTCGATTCCACTTCCCAGGTGTTGAGGATCTTGCCGCGCAGCGGAAGGATTGCCTGGAATTCCTTGTCGCGCGCCTGCTTGGCACTGCCGCCGGCGGAGTCGCCCTCGACCAGGAACAGCTCGGTGCGGGTGAGGTCGGTGGCAGTGCAGTCAGCCAGCTTGCCGGGCAGCTGCGGCCCCTGGGTGATCTTTTTGCGGACGATCTGCTTGGCCGCCTTCAGGCGTGCGCTGGCGCGTTCGATGGCCAGTTGCGCGATGTGCTCGCCGATCTCCACGTTCTGGTTGAGCCACAGGCTGAAGGCATCGTGGATGACGTTCTCGACCATGCCGGCGGCCTGTCGCGATGACAGCCGCTCCTTGGTCTGGCCGGCGAACTGCGGATCCTGCAGACGGGCGGAAAGCACGAACGACAGCCGCTCCCACACGTCTTCCGGCGCCAGCTTCACGCCGCGTGGCAGCAGGTTGCGGATGTCGCAGAACTCGCGGATCGCGGTGGTCAGGCCGGTGCGCAGGCCGTTGACGTGGGTGCCGCCCTGGGCGGTGGGGATCAGGTTGACGTAGCTTTCCTGGACCAGTTCGCCTTCGGGCAACCAGGCCAGTGCCACTTCCAGCCCCTCGACGTCGCGGGCCATGTGATGCACGAACAGCTCGTTCGGCAGTGCCTCGAGGCCGTCGAGTTCGCCGCGCAGGTAGTCGCGCAGGCCGTCCTCGTAACGCCACTCGGAAACCTCGCCCGTGCTCTTGTCGGTGAGTTTCACGCTGAGCCCGGCACAGAGCACGGCTTTGGCACGCAGCAGGTGCTTGAGCTTGCCCAGCGAGACCTTCGGCGAGTCGAAGTATTTGGCTTCCGGCCAGAAGTGCAGGGTGGTGCCGCTGCGCTTTTTCGGCACGCTGCCGATCACTTCCAGTTCGCTGACTTTTTCGCCGTGGGCAAAGGCCATGCGGTATTCGGAACCGCCACGGCGGATGGTCACTTCAACCCGGTCGGACAGCGCGTTGACCACCGACACGCCCACGCCGTGCAGGCCGCCGGAGAAATTGTAGTTCTTGCCGCTGAATTTTCCGCCGGCATGCAGCCGGGTCATGATCAGCTCGACACCGGACACGCCTTCTTCGGGGTGGATGTCCACCGGCATGCCGCGGCCATCGTCGCTCACTTCCACCGAGCCGTCGTCGTGCAGCACCACCTCGATGGACCTGGCGTGGCCGGCCAGCGCCTCGTCCACCGAGTTGTCGACCACTTCCTGCACCAGATGGTTGGGGCGGGTGGTGTCGGTGTACATGCCGGGGCGGCGTTTGACCGGGTCCAGGCCGGAGAGGACTTCAATGTCGGCGGCGTCGTAGCGACTGCTCATGCGTGTGTTTCTGTGACCAAAAGACGGCAAAGGATGGGGCGCCCGGGCGGTGATGGTCAAGCCGGCGCCTTCGCATCGTCCTTGTCATCGGCATGTGCGCGCTGCTCCCGCGTGCCGGTTCACTCCATCTCAGTGCAGGTTCACCTCGACGAACTTTTCCGGATCCCGGTAGAGGTTGGGGAACAGGGCTTTCAGCCGGTGCACTTTCGGCATGTCGTTGATGACGATGTACGGGGCGGCGGGGTGCCGGTCGTAGTACTGCTGGTGATAGGCCTCAGCCGGGTAGAACGCCCGCAGCGGCTGGACCCGGGTCGCGATCGGCGCGGGGAAAACGTGTGCGGCATCCAGTTGGGCGATATAGGCCTCGGCGATTTCCTTCTGCCGGGTGTCGCCATGGAAGATCACCGAGCGGTACTGGGTGCCGGTATCCGGTCCCTGGCGGTTCTTCTGGGTGGGGTCCAGCGCCACCGAGAAGAACACCTGCAGCAATTTCCCGTAGCTGACCCTGGCCGGGTCGAATTCGATCTTCACTGACTCGGCGTGGCCGGTATAGCCGCGGCTGACCTTGTCGTAACTGGCGGTGTCGGCCCGGCCGCCGGAGTAGCCGACAGTGACTTCGCGGACGCCATCGACGCGCTCGAATACTGCTTCAATGCCCCAGAAGCAGCCGCCGGCCAGCACGGCTGTCCGGGTGTCGTGAGTCGTGGTTTTCGGGGTGTCCAGGGTGGGCGCGGGCAGCGCGTCAACGGTGGCGGAAACGGGCTGGCAGGCGCTGGCGCCCAACAGGATGAGGGCGGACAGCGACAGGATCTGGAATGTGTGGCGATGGATCATGGGGCACCTCGCGGGAACGGGCGTCGGTCTGCCCGACATCCGTTGATTCGTCCGTGGTGGTCCCCTGGTTACCTGCGTGGCAGGGCCGGATCAGGCGTGGGGAGCGGCCTGCACGTGGATGGCGATGTCGTCGACGCGTACGATCTGGCCTGCCCGGATCTTGCAGGTCTTGCGCAGCTCGGTCGTGCCGTCGACTGTCACCGCGCCGCTGGCAACGATGAATTTGCCGGCGCCGCCACTGTCACAGAGGCCGACCAGCTTCAGCAGCATGTTGAGCTCGACGCAGTCGCCTTCCAGTTCGAAATCGATGGTTTGCATGGGGCTGGATCAGATGTCCGGGTGGGTTGCGGGCTCGGGCAGGGCCAGCAGGGCGAACCAGGGGATGTCCTGGTCACAGCCGAAGGTGGCTGCATCGTCGAGCACGCCGAGCAGGATGTCGTAGTCGGTCGGGGCGGCCTCGCGCAGTTCGTCCACATGCTCGAACAGCAGCACGTAGCCCCAGGCCGGCATCCAGCCGAAGTCGCGCAGGCAGTCGGCCAGTGCGTCCCAGTTGTAGCCGAAGGTGGCGGGAAGCTGCAGCGATGCGGCGAGACGGTGCAGCAATTCGTCCTTGTCGCGGCAGCCGGCCAGGTCGGTGCGGCAGACCCGGAGTTCGTTGCGGGCGGCCGTGGTGGCCAGTTGCTCAAGGTCATCGCTGCCGACGAAATACACGCCGCTCTGCAGCGGCCGGGTCAGGTCGAGGTCGAAATCCCGGGAGTTCATCGGTTTGCCTCGAAGCGGCGGAAGCTGCGGTAGTGGTCGTCGGTGTAATACCAGTCCGTTGGCGGCGTGCCACCGGTGACGATGCGCCGTGCGCCGCGGTCGCGGGAGCCAGGGGTTTCCACCGTGTACTCGTGGTAGTAGCCACGCGGTCGCTTGGGCAGCAGGCTTTCGTAATTGCCGAACACGCTGCCGTCCTGGCGGTGCTTGAAAGGCCCGCCGCGGGCGATCCGCTCCAGTGTGTCGTGCGCTTCCGGCGGCAGGAAACCCGGCAGGGCAGCGGGGCGTGCCTCGGCAGGTTGTGCTGTTGTGCTGGCCGGTGTTGCAGCCGGGGCGGCCGCAGTTCCGGGAGCGCTGATGTAGTGGTTCCACAGTACCGATGCAAGAACGGCAATGGCCAGCAGGATCAGGGAGTTGAGTCGACGCATGCGGGCTGGCCGGCGATGGAGGCAGGGCGAGCTTAGCAGGATGCCGGGCGACATCCGGAGGCGTGCAGGCAGGGTGGGGATACGGCAGCCGGGTTTCCCTGTCGCAGGAAATTGCGCACACTCCCGACGATCCGTGGACGCGGCATCTGCATTGTCCACCCGACCCCTGGAGCGAGAATGAGCGCCATTCCCGATCACGCCGGAGGCCGCCTGCCGCGGCAGATCGCCTACATCATCGGCAACGAAGGTTGCGAGCGCTTCTCGTTTTACGGGATGCGCAACATCCTCACGCCTTTCCTCATCACCAGCCTGTTGCTGTACATGCCCGAGGGGCAGCGGATGCTGGCGGCGAAGGACGTGTTCCACACCTTCGTCATCGGCGTGTATTTCTTCCCGCTGCTGGGCGGCTGGATCGCCGACCGCTTCTTCGGCAAGTACAGCACCGTGCTGTGGATGAGCCTGGTGTATTGCCTGGGGCATGCCTGCCTGGCGATTTTCGAGAACAACCGCACCGGCTTTTTCATCGGACTGGGGCTGATCGCGCTGGGTTCGGGCGGCATCAAGCCGCTGGTGGCATCGTTCGTGGGCGACCAGTTCACCCAGTCGAACAAGCATCTGGCGAAGGCGGTGTTCGACGCGTTCTACTGGATCATCAACTTCGGCTCGTTCTTCGCCTCGTTGCTGATGCCGCTGTTTCTGCACCACTTCGGTGCGGCGGTGGCGTTCGGCATTCCGGGTGGCCTGATGTTCATCGCCACGCTGGTGTTCTGGCTGGGGCGCAAGCAGTACGTGATCGTGCCGCCCAGCCCGCCGGATCAGCACGCGTTTTCAAGAGTGCTGCGCACCGCGCTGCTGACGCATCTTCCGGGGCAGTCACGGCCGGGCCTGTGGATCGCGGTGGCAGGCGTGCTGGTGGCGGTGGGCGGGTTTGCCTTCGTCGATTCGCTCGGTTTCGTGATCGTGGCCTGTCTGGCACTGGTGGCGCTGATCGGCGGTGTCGGCGGCGGTGCGTGGTTGCAGATGGAGCGGGCGCGCGGTCGGCATCCTGACGTGGCGGTGGATGGTGCGCGCAACGTGCTGCGGGTACTGGTGATCTTCGCGCTGACCACGCCGTTCTTCTCGCTGTTCGACCAGAAAGCCTCGACCTGGGTCTTGCAGGGCAACGAGATGAGCATGCCGTCGTGGTTCCATTCGGCGCAGATGCAGGCGGTCAACCCGCTGCTGGTGATGCTGCTGATCCCGTTCAACAACCTGGTGCTGTATCCGATGCTGCGCCGGCTCGGTTACGAGCCCACCGCGTTGCGCCGGATGACGGCCGGCATTGCCTTCAGCGGCCTGGCCTGGATCGTGGTTGGCGGCCTGCAGGTGGTGCTCGATGGCGGCCATCCCCTGTCGATCCTGTGGCAGATCCTGCCTTATGCCCTGCTCACTTTCGGCGAGGTGCTGGTGTCGGCAACCGGGCTGGAGTTTGCCTACAGCCAGGCGCCGGCATCGATGAAGGGCGTGGTGATGAGTTTCTGGAACCTCACCACCACCATCGGCAACCTGTGGGTGCTGCTGGCCAATGCGGCGGTGCGCAACAGCGCGGTGACCGCCTCGATCGCCCACAGCGGACTCAGCACCACGGCGTTCCAGATGTTCTTCTTCGCTGCATTCGCCCTGCTGGCCGCGTTGGCATTCGGCCTGTACGCGAGGCGTTATCGCGAAAGGGACTATTACCGCCCGGGCTGATGCCGCGTCACGGTGTGCGCGCTGCAGCGGGGAGGTGGGTGCCGAACCATTTGCGCCGCTCCTCGCGGCAGCTCGGGCTGCCCATCGCGTACTTGCGGCAGATGGCCGGGCGATCCTCGTAGATGGTGCAGGCGAACGTGTTCGGATCGACTGCCGCGCACCAGCCGTCTTCGCCCTTGGCCAGGGTTTCCATGCCGTGTTCGTCGCGGGCAATCAGCCACGCCGGTACCCGGTCACCGGGCAGCAGCACCACGGTGAGACGGCAGCATGCGGCTTCGCAGGACGAGCACTGCACGGTGGGATCAATGCCTTCGACGTGAGTGGCGGGAGATTTTTTCATGCGTCAGCATGACAGGAGCGACGCAAGGCAAGTGTGAAGCGCGGTTTGCGTGGACGGTACTCAGTCGTTGCCGTCGCGCCACAACGCCTGCCAGCCGTCATGGCCCAGCCGACGCAATGTCTCGATGTTGCGGCGGTAGATGCTGTCGGTGTCGCTCATCGCGTCCATCGCGCGTTCGATGCTCGACTCGCGCAGCAGGTGCAGGGTGGGGTAGGGCGAGCGGTTGCTGGCATTTTCCACGTCGTCCGCTTCGGTATCGGCGAACTGGTAGTGCGGGTGGAAGCTGGCCACTTGCCATTCGCCTTCCAGGCCCAGGGTCTGCACGGCGGCGTCGGCCACGTCGAGGAAGTCGTTGTAGTCGAGAAAATCGCCAAGCACGAACGGGTGGATCAGCAGGCCGGTTTCACATTCTTCCGGTGACAGCGCGTTGAGCGACTGCAGTTCGCCGCACAGGTCGTCGAGCAGGGCGTCGGTGTTGCGCGCATGGCTGACGCGCAGGCGCAGCCGGCCCTGCACGTGCGGTGCGCGGGCGAACGGGCACAGGTTCAGCCCGATCACCGCCCGCTCCAGCCAGCGCGTGGTGGCGGCGAGGTAAGGCGCATCCTCGGGCAGGGCGTCGGCGTTGAGATCGGAGGGGGACGGTGTATTCATCGGGATTTTCGCGGGCATTGGCGGCCGAACTATAGCGGCTGGGGCGGGCCGGCCGGGAGCAAACCTGATTTAATGGCAGGTTCTGGCCCGGGCGCCAACTGCCCGGACGCCGTGACTGCATCGGCGTGACTGCATCGGGATGGATCGTGGACGGTTCAACATCGACAACCGGCGGCTTGCCGCAGCGCGACCATGCCCCGGTCGGGGTCGATGGCGGCTGCCCGGAGCCGGCCGGTGCGCTGGTCAGCGGTGATTCCCGCATGACTGCCGGGCGCATCC
>Ga0222419_100530_pt1 | contig 32060 bp, 30 predicted proteins | sample 1B20Ametagenome_FD_182474 | JGI IMG/M metagenome (GOLD analysis project Ga0222419, IMG submission 182474) | Enriched microbial communities from leaf-cutter ant dump, University of Wisconsin, Madison, United States - 1B20A (version 2) | ecosystem: Environmental > Terrestrial > Nest > Insects nest...
CTGCTTCTAAACTGCCGTATTTCTGCTTCAGCCATTCGGAGAACTGCTTTCCTGCCATTTTTGCCAGTGCTGGCTTGATGTCGCCCATGGTCCAGAAGAATATCCCGTCTTCGTTTTCTACCTGGATCAGGGCTACTGCGGGATCATCTTTGAGGGCGATGCCGGTGTAAGGGTTTGTTTTGCCGTAAAGGACCCTGACCCAGCTTTTATAGGCTTCCTTAAGCTTGTCGTTAAAGTACATCACTGCCCAGAGCTCATCTTTTCCTGAGTAGCCTTCTATCCCCCATTCTTCTGGTATCCAGCCGCCCATATGTCCGTTGTGAGGCCAAAAGGGGGAGATCACGGTGTAGATGCCTTGTTTCTTCATGGCGGCTACACAGCGCCAGATGTTGTTGATCTCTTCAGTACTGGGTTCGTTGAGCTTTGTGTTTTTTCCGTGCGGGTTGACCGCTCCGTGGAACCGGACGAGGTTGACGCCTATTTTTGAGAGGAATCTTGCGAGTGTATCTAGCTGGGCATCACTGAACTCATTGGCAAGGCTCCCGCCGTTACAGGCCCAGAAGCGCATTTCTTTTCCTTTGCCATTGACCAGGTTATTGCCGTCTTTGCTGAGTTTCAGGAAGCCATCGCTGCCGGCAAACTTTTCATTGAGATAGCGCAGATCCAGCTGGCTGTTGCTGGCTGGCTTGTCGCCGGGATAGGTAAATGACCACCAGCTCTGGTCAGGAACCTGGGCATTGGCAAGCAGGTGAACGAGGACCGCCAGGGTGGCCAGTATTGTTTTTCTGATGGTAAAGGTGTCTTTGATCCGCATTGGATTAAAATAACGAAAAAAGTTAATTTTTTTAGCGCACACAACCGTTTGCGTAAAAAGTTGTGTTGAATGTTGTTGTTATTTTTATACTTTTAAGGGCATACAATGTTCTTTTGCTGGACAACGTATGATTTATTTAGCTTTAACAGATCTAAACCATGACAAACCAAACAAAATCGTCAGTGCTACCTCCAATTGCGATCATAGGTGCCTTATTTTTCATTTTCGGATTTGTGACCTGGCTGAATTCGGTACTGATCCCATATTTGAAAATCGCTTGTGAGCTCACGAATTTTGAATCTTACCTGGTCGCTTTTGCTTTTTACATTGCTTATTTTGTAATGGCGCTACCTTCGGCCTGGGTGCTGAAAGTTACCGGTTTTAAGAAGGGCATGGCGGTAGGCCTGGTGATCATGGCTGTGGGCGCTTTACTGTTCATCCCCGCTGCGCTCAGCCGTACCTATGGGCTTTTTCTTTTGGGTTTGTTTGTTCAGGGGACCGGGCTCGCTGTTCTTCAAACTGCATCTAATCCTTATATTACTATTCTGGGGCCTGTGGAAAGTGCTGCAAAACGCATCAGTATCATGGGAATCTGCAATAAGGTTGCGGGTGCGATCGCGCCTATTTTACTGGGTGCCGTGACGCTAAAGGATGCAGATGGTGTGACCGCAAGGATCGCCAACGTGAGTCCTGCTGAAAAGGCTCTTGAACTGGACGCACTGGCTCATAAGGTGATATTGCCTTATGTGGCGATCATTGCGGTACTGGTCATACTGGCGGTGCTGATCTATTTCTCCAGTCTGCCTGAAATTGATACTGAAAAGGAAGATGATGAGGTGGCACTGGCCAATACCAATAAGACCAGTATCATGCAGTTCCCTCATTTGCTCCTGGGTGCTTTTACCTTGTTTTTATATGTGGGTGTCGAGGTAATGGCTGGCGATACGGTGATCAGTTATGGTTCTTCGCAGGGGATCGCCTTGTCTGAGGCGAAGTTCTTTACTACTTATACGCTGATCAGTATGATCGTGGGTTATATCGTTGGGATTTTGTGTATACCAAAATTCTTCAGCCAGCAGACTGCGCTGAAATTTTCTGCGGTGCTCGGCGTCCTCCTGGCTCTGGCTGCTATTTTTACAGATGGTTATACGTCGGTTTTGTTGATCTCGCTGCTCGGGCTCGCCAATTCATTGATGTGGCCTGCAATATGGCCCCTGGCTATTGCGGGTCTTGGCCGTTTTACCAAGACGGGGGCCTCGCTGCTGATCATGGGAATTTCCGGAGGTGCTTTACTGCCTTTACTGTATGGCTACCTGACGGATGCGATCGACTCACAGCAGGCGTATTGGATCATGGTTCCTTGCTATCTCGTGATCTGGTACTATGCAGCGTATGGTCATAAGATAAGGCTTAAATCATGACCATACGCCTAGAAAGATCATTGAAGCAGCGCTAAGACCTGCGCGGTTGCATTCTTGGTGTCTACTTTTTCAATGATGTGCGAGATGGCGCCGTTTTCATCAATGATGAAGGTGGTACGGTTGGTGCCCATATAGGTTTTGCCATACATGTTCTTCTCTCCCCACACTCCATAGGCTGCTACGATCTTCTTTTCAGGATCGGCTACCAGGGTAAAGGGCAGATTGTATTTGCTGGCAAATTTCTGATGTGATTTTTCGTCGTCTACGCTGATGCCCAGGACTTCTATTCCTTTTGTTTTCAATCCCTGGTAGTTATCTCTGAAATCGCAGGCTTCGGCTGTGCATCCGGGGGTATCGTCTTTTGGATAGAAATAGAGTACTACTGTTTTTCCTTTGAACTGGCTAAGACTTATGGCGTTGCCGTTCTGGTCTGTGGAGGTAAAATCGGGGGCTTTTTGGCCTTCTTTTAGTTCGCTCATGATGTTTATCTGTAAAATGTGATGGAATAATTCCGGTTGTTGTCTTTCATGTCTGTCAGGATCAGCTCAAAAGTGTGCTTGCCTGCTTTTGTGCGCTCATCAAAGGTATGCCAGAGGGATGCGGTTTTGGTGTCAAATTCCATGAGCACCCATTGGCCGTCAATATAACCGTTGAAGCTCTTGATGCCACTCAGGTTGTCCCTGATCCTGAAAGACATTTTGCTGATGCCGGCCATGTTCTTACCATCGCTGATGTTGACGGGGATGACTGTTGGTGGCAGGGTGTCTATGGATATAAAGTAGCTGCCAAATGTCCTGGGGCTGGCTTTGACATAGCCGTTATCATAAACACCTCCTTGTGATATCCTGCCGGTGCTGACAATGACTGCTTTGTCTTTGTATTTTTCCAGTGTGCTGTCTGCCTTGATCCACAGCTCAAAACCGGTATGCAGCGGGGTCAGGTTGTTGTGGATCTGGTGGATAGCGGAATAGGCATTGGAGGCAGGTTTTGCCATTTTTTTGTAAGTGAAATTCAGGTCATTGTATAAAGTTCCTTTTGGTAACATTACTTTGACCTCATCGTTGTTGTATTCGTTGGCAGTGTTATAGGAATAAAAGGTTGTTCCTGCGGGCGGGTCAGCTGGTGTGCTGCTGCTTTTGCTGCCGGCCTGTACTTTAAATGAAAGGGTGCTTTTATTGCCTTTTGAATCGGTAATGATATATTTTAACTGGTGTATTTGTCCGTCTGAAAACTGGATGCGTCCGTTGTTGACGAGATTGCTGTAGATCTTCATCGGGTTTCCGGGATCTACAAAGCTTTTCTGGACGGATCGTTTGGTGTTAAGCCAGACCGGATAATCGATATGCGAGTTGATGGCCCTGCTGTTTTCGAATTCAAACCGTTCAAGGGCAGAGATGTAAACGGGGCTGTCGTCGAGCTGAAGTTCGATAGAATAGACTCCGTTAAGTCCTGACGCACCGTTGTGTCTGTCCGTGGCCACGATCCCGAAACCAATTTCTCCCTCCAGGTTGATGGTGCTGATGTTGTTCAGCTTATAACTGCCGGCATTTCCGCTGACCTGATAGTATTGTTTTGGCGTAAATTCGTCGAAGGGTTTACCGTTGAGCCGGTATATATACATGGAATAAATAACAGGTGGAATGTCGTCAGGTATGTTGATCCCGAAAAGCTGCGGATTGATGGTAGCTTCAGTTTTGGTGTCTCTGACCTCAAAGTGAAGATGCGGCCCGCCTGAGCTGCCCGTGTTTCCTGAGTATGCGATCACTTCGCCTTTGTGAACGGGAATGAGCTCCTGGTCCGGAAATTCATCGATCTCGTAGGATTTCTTTTGATATTGTATGGACTTTGCCTGCTGTGCAATCTTTGGGCTGAAGCGTTGCAAATGTCCATAAACGGAAGTATAGCCGTTTGGATGATTGAGGTATAAAGCAAGGCCAAACCCACTGTTCTGTACCCGCAACCTGGAAATATAACCATCGGCTATAGCATAGACGGGATAGCCCTGGCGCTGATTGGTACGAAAGTCCATTCCGGAATGGAAATGGTTGGCCCTGAGCTCGCCAAATGATCCTGCAAGAGCAGGGGGTTCGATATCCAGTGGACGTCTGAAATCGGTCAGCGGATATTTGTTGTTGCTATAGATTTGCTGTGCTTGTGCAGATGCGGTGAAAAGCAGTGCAAATGCCAGCAGTAGTTTGGATCTGATCATTCTTATTTAACGTCAAAATTGAGCAACCGGGTACCGGCCATAAAGCCTTCGAGTTTGTCGCCTTGCTTGACCTGGCCTACGCCCTCTGGTGTGCCCGTGTAGATCAGGTCTCCTTTTTTTAGCGTAATATACCTGGAAACAAAAGAAATAATGTGCTCAAAGGAGAAAAGCAGGTTCGCTGTATTGCCTTGCTGCCGGAGATGCCCGTTTATCTGTAATTCAAAATCTAGGTTATAAATGTCTGTAAGGCTTGTTTTTGGTATGAAATTGCTGATGGCGGCTGAATGGTCAAATGCTTTGGCCAGCTCCCAGGGAAGTCCTTTTGCTTTGTGTTCGTCCTGGAGGTCTCTGGCTGTGAAGTCGATCCCAAGGCCAAGCTCCTCATAATAGTTCGGGGCAAATTTTTCCGCGATGTGTTTGCCTTCTTTGCATATTTTTAGCACCACTTCCACTTCATAATGGATATTGGAAGAGAATTCGGGTATGTAAAAAGGCTTGTTGTCTTTTAAGACCGAGGTGTCTGGTTTCAGGAATATCACCGGTTTGCCGGGAATGGGATTATTGAGTTCTCTGGCATGTGCTGCATAATTGCGTCCGACGGCGATGATCTTCATTGGCTGATGATTATTATAGTGGGCATACCGCTAAATTAGCGATTTCTGCCAGTTGAACAATCATTTGAAGGTTATAAAACCGAAATGCGTTTTACTACAGTTTCAGGTCCGGCGGATATTTTAAGAAAATAGATCCCGGTGTTGAGTCTGTTGGGGATGGTGTAATTCTTGGTCTGCTCCCCGGGCTGGATACGTTCGTTGGTTAGTGTAACAACTTCGTTGCCAAGCAGGTCCATGATCTTCACCGAAAGATTGGATTCCTTGTCGATGCGCAGGATCAGGTTTACCTGGTCATCTACCGGATTGGGGTAAACTTTAAGAACAGAAAGTATTTTTTCCGGCTTTGCAGGTGTTTGGGAATTTGTTTTTGTTAACGAGACCAGATCGGTATACTGGATAAAGCCCAGGTTATAGCGTGGTTTGTAAGTAGGTACGCTTGCCTTGATCTGAGGGGTTTTATTGATCCTTTTGGCACGTATGCTGTTGAGTATGCTGTCTTGTTTTTGAGCAAAAACAACGGTGCTGCAGAAACTGCTTATGCTTATGATGCAGAAGAATGTCAGGAGACGCGCTATTTTTAGTGTCTTGCTCATGTTTGGTAACGTCCAAAAATATAAATAAAAAAACAAAATAATTAAGGATTTTGTTCGATAAATGGATTTTTAACAATATTTAACATGTTATTACGTTTGCGCGCTCTACTGACGTAAAAAACAAACCTGTTCATTACAATAATTTAGGTCATTTTTAATTTGTAGTTTTGCCGCAATAATTGAAATAAGGTGTCAAATCATAAGAATTTAAACACACTCACCGCGGGTGGCCTGCTGATCAGTCTGGGCATTGTTTACGGTGATATCGGTACTTCCCCACTTTATACCTTAAAGGCTATTTTTAATGCTGCAGTGACAGAAGGACATGCTGTGGATGTTAATCTGGTATTAGGCGCATTGTCCTGTATCATCTGGACATTGACTCTTCAGACTACAGTTAAATATGTCGTGGTGACCCTCAGGGCAGATAACAAGGGGGAGGGTGGAATCTTTTCCTTATATTCCCTGGTACGGAAAAACGCAAGATGGCTGGTTATCCCGGCAGTGATCGGCGGCTGTGCCTTGCTTGCCGACGGGATCATCACGCCTAGTATCACGGTTACCTCTGCTATTGAGGGGCTCAAATTAAAATTTCCGGAAGTGCAGGTCATTCCAATTGTGATGACCATCATTACCGTATTGTTTGTGATACAGCAATTTGGAACGGATCTCGTTGGAAGGCTGTTTGGCCCGGTCATGTTCTTATGGTTTGGGACGCTGGGGGCTCTGGGTCTGCTGTTTGTTGTTCAGGACCTGAGCATACTCAGGGCGTTTAATCCTTATTATGCCATCAATCTGCTGATCAATAGTCCTATTGCTTTATTGATCCTGGGCGGGGTTTTTCTTTGTACGACAGGGGCTGAAGCGCTGTATTCGGATATGGGGCATTGCGGAAGAAAGAATATCCGGGTGAGCTGGGTTTTTGTGAAGCTGATGCTGATCTTTAATTACCTCGGACAGGGGGTATGGACGCTGCAGCACGGAAATTATGATACACACCTGAATCCGTTTTTTGAAATGGTGCCTTCTCAATACCTGCTGTTCCTTGTGGGGCTGGCTACTTGTGCGGCGGTCATTGCCAGCCAGGCCATGATCACCGGGTCTTTTACGCTGATATCTGAGGCGGTCCGGCTAAACCTCTGGCCCAAAGTGAGGATCAATTATCCGAGTAATCAAAAAGGACAGATCTATGTCCCTTCTATCAACTGGATCCTCTGGGCTGGTTGTATTGCCATCGTACTGGTCTTCCAAAGTTCTTCAAAGATGGAAGGTGCCTATGGACTGGCCATCAATATGACCTTTCTTGCTACTACGATCCTGATTGCGGCTTATATGAAACGTAAGAAGATCCCTTTGTATGCGATCTGCTTTTTTTTACTGATCTACGGGGCGCTTGAGCTTACTTTCCTGGTCGGTAACATGGCTAAATTCTTTCATGGCGGCTGGGTAACCGTGATGATCGGTATGTTGTTGTTTACTGTAATGTGGAGCTGGTATGTGTCCCGGAAGATCAAGAACCGTTTTGTAAAATATGTTGAAATTGAGGATTATTACCAGATCATCAGTGAGCTGAGCAATGATGTTTCTGTGCCTAAGTATTCTTCACAACTGGTTTACCTGACCAGTGCCAACTTTAAGACAGAAATTGAGTCTAAGATCATTTATTCCATTATTCAGAAAGAACCGAAGCGGGCCGATATTTATTGGCTGGTGCATGTGGATGTGATGGATGAGCCTTTTACAAGGGATTATAAAGTAGAGTTTCTGATCCCCGGAAAATTGATCCGTATTGATTTTAAGCTCGGCTTCAGGGTCGAGCAGCGCGTGAACCTGCTTTACAGAAAGGTGGTTGAGGAGCTCGTGAAAAACGGAGAGGTGGACATTACGAGCCAGTATACCTCGCTGAACAAACATAAGATTGCCGGCGATTTCAGGTTTGTGCTGCTCGAAAAACATTTGTCCAAGTTTTCTAACCTGAGTTTTTATGAGCGTACCATTATGGATTATTATTTCATCCTGAAACGGCTGAGTCTTTCTGAAGAGAGAAGTTTCGGGCTGGATTCCAGTTATGTAAATGTCGAAAAGGTGCCGCTTATTTTTGTGACACCGGATGATATTGAGATGAACAGGCTGCCTGTTTAACGATAGATGTTCCGGCAGCAAACATCCGGATGGTAAAATCAAAACACATGAAATATATTACATTATCTGTATGCTTATCGCTTAGTTTGTCTGTCTTCGGGCAGCGCGCTAAGCATACAGTAAATTCTGGTCATAGTCATAATGACTATAATCAAAATTTACCCTTTTATCAGGCCTACTATGCTGGCATGGGTTCGGTTGAAGCCGATGTTTTCCTGAAAAATGGAAAACTTCTGGTGGCGCATAACGAAGAAGATACCGATCCTTCTAGAGATCTGATTACGCTTTACCTGGAACCTATTGCCAGGGTCTTCAAGAAGAATGGGGGCCATCCTTATGGGGATACTACCCGGCATTTACAATTGCTGATCGATATTAAGGACGGTCATGAGGCTGTTCTGGCTGAGCTGATCAGGGAACTGGGACCTTATCTGGACGTTTTTGACCTGAAGCGGGATAAGAATGCGGTAAAGATTTTGATCAGTGGGGATGTACCACCTGCAGAAAACTTCAAAGACTATCCGGACTACATCTGGTTTGACGGCCGGCCGGCTCGCCGCTATTCTGCGGATGAGCTTAAAAGAATTGGAATGATCAGCGATAACATCAGCGATTATACTGCATGGAACGGTATAGGCACACTTGCGCCTGCTGATCTTAAAAAACTGGCCGGAGTGATCGGCCAGGCGCACCAGTTAAATAAGCCTTTTCGTTTCTGGGGCACCAAGGATATTCCTGACACCTGGAAGGAGCTGGAAAATATGGGAGCCGACTGGATCGGCACTGATTATCCTGAAAAACTTAAGGATTTTTATAACCTCCGGGACAAACGTTAATGAGTTAGTCCGGAAGACAGAATGATCATGTCAATATTATGATTTTTTACTGGCCGCCAGCAGGATGATCCCGCCAACAAGCAAAATCCCGCCGGCATACGGCGGCCAGTTCACCGATTTTTCCTTGTCAGCCGAGATCTGGATCGGACCTGCGTCCACAATTTTCTCTTTTTTAGTGTACGTAAAACCTGTCCAGACGAGCATAGCAGCGCCCAGTACGATCAATATCAATCCCAGTGTTCTGTTCATAACTTTTAATTTTGTTCTCTATTAAACGCTGCTGCGTGAAAATTGTTCAGAGGAAATATTACCAGATCAACCGGAATTTACAGGCAATATTACTGTCCTCCATAAAGGATAAAAAACAGGGCATAAAAAAAGCTCCGGGGAGGAGCTTTTATTGCTGGTTTTCCAACCTTGGCAATTATAGGGATAATTAGGAGGGCAATTCAACAAGTATCCGGTCCTGGATATTGTGATTTATCTGTCTAATGTAGAGATATATTCTCAATATGTAGAATTTATTTTAAAATATTTTTTATTTACCTCCAAAATAAATAAAGTTGGGAAAATTTTTCTACAGTTTATTGGTGTTTAACTTACTGTGATTGTATCCGTAGCAAAAATAGACGATCAGTCCGACTACCAGCCACACGCCAAAACCTATCCAATTAGAGATGCCCAGTTCACACATCATGTAAAGACAACTGATCAGTCCCAGTACCGGTATCAGGGAAAGATTCCTGGTGATACTGTAATAGGTGATGGCCAAACAGATCAGCAGGAAGATCCAAATTGGGATCTTATGCTTGAATAACTGCCATCCACTTTCATATTTTATTCCTCCGGGGATGGAGGAGCGGTGTAGAAATTGTTCGTATTGATTTGATTTGAGGCTGTTCAGATAAGCCAGCGCGTCGGTGTTTTGTTCTATACTCCTCGTTCTGATCTTATCTGCCTTGATCTCTTCTTTAACAATGTTTAATTGCGGATCATTTAGAGAGGTAATGAAGGTCAGAGGTTCGTAAGAACGTGGTGTATTGTAAAGAAATGCAATGCTTTGTCTTTTATAAACTGTAAAAGCCAGGATAATTGAGCCTATAAAGACAAGTGGAATGATCAATTTTGAATTGATATAGGGTATCCTGAATTTACCGCGTTGTAGATCTGGTTTATTTTGTAGGACCAATACGCCTGCACAGACCAGTACAAAGGCGAATAATGTGCCGATTGAGCAGAGATCAGTTACTATGGTCAGGTTCATAAACAACGATGGTATGGCTACCACAAATCCTACAACGATGGTCGAGAAGGAGGGAGTCTTGTACTTTGGATGGATCCTTGAAAAGGATTTTGGAAGTAGTCCGTCCCGGCTCATACTCATCCATATTCTCGGTTGTCCCATTTGAAATACCAGCAGGACGCTGGCCATAGCAAATACCGCACTTACGGCAATAATACCACTCAAGAGCTTAAGATCGACTTGATCGAATACGAAGGCAAGGGGATCGCCTACGGACAGGTATTTATAGTTTACAATTCCGGTAAGTACTAATGCAATCGCTACGTATAGGACTGTGCAGATAATGATTGCCCACATCATGCCTCTTGGCAGGTCTTTCTGGGGATTCCTGCATTCTTCGGCTGTAGTGGAGATGGCATCGAAACCGATATAGGCAAAAAATACTGCTGATACGCCTTTAAGGATCCCTGAAACGCCATTTGGGGCAAAAGGATCCCAGTTGGCTGGATCTACATAGAATATTCCTACCGATAATACCAGCAAAATAACAGCGAGTTTGATGATGACCATAGCATTACTTGCATTCCTGGATTCCTTCATGCCTCTGTACACGAGCAGGGTTATGAAAATAATGATCGCAAGTGCAGGCAGGTCTGCCACAAGATGAAAACTTCCTATTTTAGGTGCCGTGATCCATGCATTGTTCGCCATGCGTACTGAGTCTTCAAGATTTGCATAGTCTGTTCCTGCATTGAGGAGTGCTTCAGCGTGTTTATGGCCATTGTATGCGGTCAGGTAATCCATGGTCATCCAGTCGGGCAGGTGTATGCCGTCAATGTTCAGGGCCGGTATCCGGATAGCGGATAGCAGGCCCGTGAAATAATCTGACCAGGATATCGCTACGGTGATGTTCCCTATGGCATACTCCATGATCAGGGACCAGCCAATGATCCATGCTATAAGTTCTCCGAAAGCTACATAGGAATAGGTGTAGGCACTGCCGGAAACGGGTACCATGGAGGCAAATTCTGCATAAGCGAAGGCGGCAAAGCTACAGGCAATGGCCGTGAAGATAAACAGGAAGATCACTGCCGGACCTCCGTCTGCACTGGCTTTTCCTATCGTACTAAAGATTCCTGCGCCTATGATTGCCGCAATGCCAAATGCGGTGAGGTCTTTTACGCCTAATGTTTTGTGCAGGCTGGCACCGTGTTCTGAATAACCCTTTTCTGCGTCCTCTAATATTTTGGTGATGGATTTTTTTCTAAAGAGTTTTTCAAACATGCTAACCTAGTTTATGTAGTTCGTCTCTGACAAATGTTGCCAGTTCTTCTATGTAATTCAAACTGAAATCAAATTTGATCCCCGCAGTCTTGTAAATCTCATTGATGGGCTTGCTATATCCCAAAGATAGGGCAGCAAGATATTGTTCCAACGCTTGTTCAGGATTTTCTTTATAATTTTTCCATATCGCAATTGCACCTAATTGTGCTATGGCGTATTCAATATAGTAAAAAGGGACTTCGAACAGATGCAGTTGCTTTTGCCAAAGATTACCCAGTTGCTGGTCCAGACCACTCCAGTCGGCAAATCCCGCGCCGAACCGGGTATAGATTTGTTTAAATGCTTCTTCCCTGTCGGCTGCGTTATGGACCGGATTGGTATAGATCCAGTGCTGGAACTGATCTATGACCGCCACCCAGGGTAGTGTTTTCAGGACATCTGTCAATTGCTCTTTTTTTGCCCTGATGAGGTCTTCTTCTTTGTCAAAATAAGTTTCCCATTTGTCCATGGAGATGAGTTCCATGCTCATTGAGGCAAGTTCGGCGACTTCTGAAGGGCAATGCTTGAAGTCATTGAGCTCGAGACCTGCCGTTAAAAAGGTATGGACGGCATGTCCGCCCTCGTGCACCATCGTCGTCAGGTCACGGAGGGAATTGGCTGAATTCATAAAAATAAAAGGGGCACCGGTTTCGGCCAGCGGATAGTTGTAGCCTCCGGGTGCTTTGCCTTTTCTGCTTTCTACATCAAAAAGGTTGTTGGCCTTCATGATCGACAGCATCTGGCCTAGCTTTGGATCGATGGCATTGAAACAGTCAATGGTTTTGTCTATTAATTCTGTGCCGTTTTTAAATGGTTTCAGGGCTGGTTTTCCTGTTGTGCTGACTTCCATGTCCCAAGGCCTGAGTGTATCCAGTCCCAATAATTCTGCTCTTTTTTCAGCTTGTGCTTTAAGGATGGGTACAATTTGTTTTTCAATGGCTTCGTGGAAATGATAGCAGTCTTGCGGAGTATAGTCAAACCTGCCGAGTGCCTGGAACATATAGTCTCTGTAGTTTTCAAAGCCTGCATTGAGTGCAACCTGATGTCTCATGGCAACCAGGTCATCAAATAGGGTGTTGAGATCGTCTTTGTCAACAAGCCTTCGCTGCTGTATGGTTTCCCAGGCTTCTTTTCTTATACTCCTGTCTGTGTCTTTTATAAAGTTCGAGGCTTGTTCCAATGTATATTCCTTGTCCTTGATGACCACACTCATTGCTCCGGTGGTTGCCTGGTATTTTTGTTGGGCCACCTGCAACTGTGTAAGCAGTTCTATATTTTCTTCCCGGTAAATTTCTATGGCTTTTCTTACTGCGCGGATAAACACAAAATATTTATCCTGGTCCAACTCGTCTATAAAAGGATTGTTGTTCAGTTTCTGGTTGAGCTTGTTGGCTATTGGTGAGATTTTGGGCTCTATTTCAGTCGCGAAATATTGAAAATCTTTTACCAGTTGCTCATTTGTGGTATCACAGCTCATCCGGATATAGCGCCACGCAAAATCTTCTTCAAGGGTAGCTTCCAACTCGCTTTTGTCTCTTAGCCATTGTTCCAGTTCATGGACGTTGCCAATATTCCTGGAAAGCAGTTCTTCCAGGATTGGCTGAATGTTGTCCCATTTTATTTTAAGGTCCTGTGGAATATAATTTCTCTTTTTTTTAGGTATGGTAAGGTCGATCATGGTCTAAAAGTTAAAATTGGTGCGAAGGAAAACATCTAACAGAAAACATATTGCGAAAATAACTGAAGCAAATCCATTGGTAGTGGCAAATGCCCGGTCTACCTTGCTGATGTCGCCTGGCTTTACCAATAGGTGCTGATAAACAAGCATGGCGCAGAAAAAGATGACACCTGCATAATAGGGATAGCTGAACGTGGTAAAGAAAATGGGCAGAATAACACATAGTGCGGAGCATATATGCAGCACTACTGATAAGCTGAGCGCATTTTTGATGCCAATTGCCGCTGGAATGGAGTGCAATTGTTCCTTTCTGTCAAATTCTTCGTCCTGAAGGGCATAAATAATGTCAAAACCACTGACCCAGAACAGGACCGCGAATGAATAAAGTACAGGCACCAGGCTGAAGGATCCTGTTACCGCGATATACGCGCCTATAGGTGCCAACGCCAGGCCCAATCCGAGGATGAGGTGGCAAAGTGCCGTAAATCTCTTGGTATAGCTGTAGAACAATACTACAAAAAGTGCAACAGGAGACAGGTAAAAACAGAGTTTGTTAATGAAAGCTGTTGCAATGATGAATAGTACGCAATTGATCATGACAAAGATCAGGGCTTCATTTGCAGAGATTTTGCCTGCCGGAATATCACGTGATTTTGTACGGGGGTTTTTTGCGTCTATGTTGCGGTCCAGGTATCTGTTGAATGCCATAGCCGAATTCCGGGCAAAGACCATACAAAGCAATACCAAGATGAAAAGCGTCCAATTGAATGGCTGAGGACTATTTGCTACGCCCAGGAAAAATCCGATCATTGCAAATGGCAGGGCAAAAATTGAATGTGCGAATAGAACCAGGGAAAAATATTTCTTCATTTATCGGGGGCTTGCTGTTCTTTTGAAATGATTACCGGCATTATAAAGTCATGATTTACTTCTTCAATGAAGTCCAGTACTTTGTCTTTTCCGTGACTTTTTTCTGCCGAGGTGACAAAGTGCGGGGGGATTTCTTCAAACCAAGTATTCAAGGCTTTTCGAAACAAGGATACGTTTCTGTCAGTTTTGACTGCAGACTGCTTATCTGCTTTTGTGAAGACCAGGGCAAATGGGACCTGGATCTCTCCCATCCAGCAGCAAAATTCCAGATCTATTTTTTGTGGTTCCAGTCTGCTGTCGATGAGCACAAAGACGCATTGCAGACTCTCCCGCTTAGTAATATAATTTCTGATAAATTTCTCCCATTTTTCCCTGCTGCTTTTGGAAACCCTGGCATAACCATAGCCGGGCAGGTCTACAATGTACCATTTATCATTGATCAGAAAATGGTTGATCAGCTGTGTTTTACCTGGTTTTTGTGAGGTTTTGGCCAGCCCGTGCTGATTGACCAGCATGTTGATCAGGGAAGATTTTCCTACATTGGACCTGCCGATAAATGCATATTCAGGCATGTCCGGCGGTGGAAGGGCTGAAACTTTTGTATTGCTGCAAATAAAGGCTGCTGATTTTATAATCATGTAACAAAGGTAGAAAATTAGTTTTCAACAATACTTATCTTTGCAGTATCCATGAACGAAAACATTACACCTTACCGGTCGGAGACGGCTACAAAGAAAGAACAGGTTGCCACAATGTTCAACAACATATCCCGGACTTATGATTTTCTGAATCATTTTATGTCCATGGGTATCGATATCATCTGGCGTAAAAAAGCGATCAGGGAGCTGGTCGCTGTTAAGCCTGAAATCATGTTGGATGTCGCTACGGGCACTGGTGATTTTGCCTTTGAGGCAATCAATATTTTGAAGCCGGCAACCATAATAGGTGTCGATATATCTGAAGGAATGCTTGAGATCGCAAGGAAGAAAATCAGGGAACGGAATCTGGGGCATGTTTTTTCTGTGCAAACAGGAGATTCTGAACGCTTGCATTTTAAGGATGATTATTTTGATGCAATCACAGTAGCTTTCGGAGTTAGGAATTATGAGCATCTTGAAAAGGGTCTTGCTGATATGTACCGCGTTCTGAAGCCGGGAGGCAAGATCGTGATTCTTGAGTTTTCAAAACCAAGACGGTTTCCGGTTAAACAAGGGTATAATTTTTATTTTAAATATGTTACCCCTTTCCTTGGTAAACTGTTTTCAAAAGATAACAGGGCTTATACTTATCTTCCTGAATCTGTTGCTGCTTTTCCTGATGGTAGTGATTTTACCGGGCTGATGGATAAGGTTGGTTTTAAAAATACCATGGACAGACGTCTGACTTTTGGGATCAGTGCAATATATACAGGTATTAAATGAAATCGGCAGCAGCTTTAATCATTTTGAGCTTGTTGCTTTCAGCTTCGGTCAACGGGCAAAACTGGGGTGGCGGAGTTGATGATACAGACCTGCATTTTGGTTTTACGTTCCAGTATGTTTCCTCCGAATATAAGATCTTAAAAAAGGATACGTGGAGGAGCAATCAATATATCGATCAGGATAATCCTGAAATGATCCCTTCAAAACTGAAATCGATTTCTTCAGGATCTTCGCCAGGTTTTGGGATCGGTTTTATAGTAAATAGAAAGGTAAGTGAACATGTGGATATCAGGCTTACCCCTACACTTGTGTTTAATGACCGTGTCCTTAAATATGAATATGACGATCCTGCAGATGATATGAAAAAGAAGGTTCAGGCCAACTTAGTTGAATTTCCGCTGGGTGTTAAAATCAAATCTGACAGGAGAAATAATTTCAGGGCTTATTTGCTTGGCGGCGCCAAATTTACGACGGACATCTCTTCAAAAAAAAAGACCAGTAATCTTCTCATTACAGATCCATCGGAAAAATTTGTAAACAATAAGCGTAACTATTTATCCTACGAAGCTGGTTTGGGTTTTGACCTTTATTTTGAATATTTTAAGATGTCACCTGAACTTAAGCTGTCTTATTCGTTTAATGATGTGTTGAATCATGAACCGCACCGCTACGCTTCCCCGATTGATAAGTTGATGTTACGTCATATCACTTTTAGTTTATTTTTTGAATAGTGTCTCTATTTAAAAAGTTATAGCTTTGTTTAATTAAAAACCAACAGGGTATGTCGAAGATCGCATTGATAACGGGAGCTACTTCAGGTATTGGTAAGGCCTGTGCACAATTGTTTGCTGCTCAGGGTTATGATCTTATTTTAATCGCACGAAGATCGGCTCTTCTGGATGAGGTATCAGGGCAGCTTCTGGATCAGCATTCTATAGAAATAAAGAAATTGACAGTGGATGTCAGGGATCAGGAAGAGCTGTCTTACAGGCTGGATACTTTGCCTGCGCAATGGAGGAAAATAAATGTACTGATCAACAATGCGGGTCTGAGCCAGGGGCTTGATCCGATTGATAAAGGGCATCTGGATGACTGGGACGCGATGATCGATACTAATGTTAAGGGTTTATTATACGTGACCCGGATTGTTTCTTCATGGATGGTGGCCCAAAAAAGCGGACATATTGTTAATATTGGTTCAATTGCCGGACGGGAGGTTTATCCTTATGGTAATGTATATTGTGCGACAAAATATGCAGTGGATGCCCTCAGTAAGGGTATGAGAATTGATTTACTGCCGCATGGAATCAAAGTCACCGCAATTAATCCGGGTATGGTTGAAACGGAGTTTTCAAAAGTGAGGTTTAAAGGAGATGAGGGCCGGGCAAAAAAGGTATATGATGGACTGGAACCACTTATTGCAGAGGATATTGCTGAAGCAATATGGTTTGCTGTAAGCAGGCCTGCCCATGTAAATATAAATGACATGCTGATCATGCCGGCGGCTCAGGCTACGGCAACAATAATTAACAGAAGTTAGAAGTATGATAGCAAACAAGATAGACCAGGAAATAAAATCGGCCATGCTGGCCAAAGATCAGGTAAGGCTAAGAGGATTAAGGGCAATTAAGGCAGCGATCTTGCTTGCCAGAACGGAAAAGGGCTCTGCAGAAGCACTTACTGAAGAGACTGAACTAAGGATCCTTCAGAAGCTGATCAAACAGCGTAAGGAATCTGCAGATATTTACAAACAACAGGGAAGAGCGGATCTAAGTGCCATTGAGGAGGAAGAGATCGGCGTGATAAATGATTATCTGCCTGTTCAGATGGGCAGGGCAGAAATAGAGGCTGCGATTGCGGTAATTGTCAAAAACTCAGGTGCAAGTTCTATAAAAGATATGGGGAAAGTGATGGGGCTGGCAAATAAAGAATTGGCTGGTAAAGCTGAAGGGAAATTGATTGCTGAAGTTGTTAGAGCGCTATTGGCATAAATTGTGTTGCTTTTTGAAAAAAATCCGGTTCTGGGAAATAATGCGCCCAAATTACATTAAATTAATTTTAGTCTACTAACTTAGTAGCCATAAGTTATACAAAAGTTAATATGAAATACGAAGTAATAGAAGAGAGCGGGTTTAAATATATAGAAGCTGGAAAAGGAGAAACCCTGGTATTACTTCATGGCTTAATGGGAGAACTGAGCAATTGGGAGGACGTGATAGATCATTTTAAGGATCAATACCATATTCTTGTACCCATATTGCCAATTTACGATCTTCCAATTCTTACTTTAGGAGTCAAAAGTCTTTCAAAACATGTTTACAGGTTTATTAAGCATAAAAAACTTGGCCAGGTAGTTCTCATCGGAAATTCACTCGGAGGCCACGTAGGCCTGGTTTTTACAACCGCGCATCAGGAAAATGTCAAGGCACTTGTACTAACAGGCAGTTCGGGTCTTTATGAAAATGCTTTTGGCGGATCTTTTCCGAGAAGAGAGAGTTATGATTATGTTCGTGAGAAAGTAGAATTTACTTTCTACGATCCCGCAACTGCTACGAAAGAGTTGGTGGATGAAGTTTTCAAAACTGTGAATGAAAGGACTCGTGTGATCCGGATCCTTGCGCTCGCCAAATCTGCTATCAGGCACAACATGTCTAAGGATCTTTCCAGGATTACTATCCCGGTTTCATTGATATGGGGGAAACAGGACAAGGTTACACCACCTGATGTTGCTGAAGAATTTCATGAATTGTTGCCTAATTCTGAATTAAACTGGATAGATCTATGCGGTCATGCACCAATGATGGAGCGTCCTGAAGAATTCAATCTATGTCTCGATAAATTTCTAAATAGAATATTGCTGAAATAAGATGTTTGCATCTGAACTCATATCCAACTCAATTCCGCCGCTGAGAACTTCGGATTCAGTGGCCAAGTCTCTGGAAAGGATGTCTGAGTTTAAATTGTATCATTTGCCGATCGTGAATGAAACGCAGTTTTTAGGCCTGATCGCCGAAGAGGAACTGATAGAGGTCAGGGATGGTGGTCAGCCGATAGGGAGTTTGCCCTTGTCGCTCCTTAATCCTTTCGTTTATGAGGATACACATATTTATGAGGTGATCCGGTTGTTTGATCAGCTGCAGTTATCTGTTGTACCGGTGCTTGATATTCAGAAGAATTACCGTGGCTTGGTTTCTGTGAATGGGATTATTGGTTATGTTGCAGAAATATACGCTGTGAAAGAGTATGGCGGCATAATTGTCCTGGAGATCAGCAATAGGAATAATTCTCTCGCACACATGGCCCAGATCGTAGAGGCAGACGGTGCCCAGATTTTGTCTTCCTATGTACAATCATTTCCTGAGTCAACTAAGCTGGAAATTACTTTGAAGATAAATAAAACTGACCTATCGGGAATAATTGCATCTTTTGAGCGGTACAGTTATCAGGTAAAATCTGTTTTTAATGGTACTATTTCAGACAACGGAACGGAAGACCGGTTCAATTCCCTGATGAATTATCTGAATGTATAGGTTTGTACATTTTAATACTAAGTTTATCTGATGAAAATCGCTATTTACGGAAGAGAGTTTAATAACAGTGTGCTGCCTTATGTGCAGGAGGTTTTTGATGAGCTGGATAAATCCGGAGTTGAGATAATTATTTACAGGAAATATTTTGATTTTATTAGGGATAGGGTGAAATTGTCAAAGCAGGTCATGTGTTTTGAAAATCACATTGAGTTGCTGGAAAGAACAGAAGTTCTGATCAGCCTGGGAGGGGATGGTACTTTGTTGGATACTTTATCATTGATCCGCGATTCAGGTATTCCGGTAATTGGTATTAATTTTGGCAGGATGGGTTTTCTGGCCAGTATCAATAAGGAGGAAATTGGAAAAGCGATCGCTGCGTTGCAGCATAAACAGTTCTCCCTTGATAAGCGAACCGTTTTAAGTCTGGAATCTAAGCACGGATTTTTTGAAAATGAGAATTTTGCACTCAATGATATCACTATTCATAAAAGGGATAATTCAGCGATGATGATCATTCATGCCTATATGAATGATGAATTTGTCAATTCCTATTGGGCGGATGGTCTGATCATAGCGACCCCAACCGGTTCTACAGCTTATTCCCTGAGTTGTGGAGGTCCGATCATTTACCCCGGGTCACAAAATTTTGTGGTCACTCCAATTGCTCCTCATAACCTGAACGTCCGGCCGCTGATCATTCCTGATGATGTATCTTTGGTTTTTGAGATAGAGGCCAGAAGTACAAAATTTCTGGTTTCATGTGATTCGAGAACTGAAACAGTCGACAAATCTGTTAAAATAATTTTGAACAAAGCTAATTTTCACGTGAATCTGATCCGGTTAAATAACGAAAGTTATTTGACTACTTTAAGGAAGAAATTACTTTGGGGCATCGATACCCGTAACTATTAGCATGCAGCACATTAGAAAATTATTTTGGTTTTTTCTTTTTGCGTCTGCTGTTTCTGATTTGCAGGCTCAGACTATTGAGTTTGGTCTGAATGCCGGTGGCGCAGGATATGTTGGTGATCTAAATCAAAACGAACTGTTTAAAATTAGCGGGATCTCTGCGGGAGCCTATGTGAAGATGAATCTTGATCCGTACTGGGCTTTGGGATTGCATTATACTTACGGTAGAATTAAAGCGGATGATTCAGAATCAGGTAACAGTCAGTTCCGGGACAGGAACCTGAATTTTAAAACTTCTTTGAATGAAATAAGTCTACAGCTTGATTTTAATTTCTTTGAATATTTTGTTGGTGGTGGAAGAAGGAATTTCTCTCCCTATATTTTCACAGGTGCCGGAGCTGTTTTGTTCAATCCCAAGGGTATTTATGACGGGAACCAATATAAGTTGAGGTTTTATATGACTGAGGGGCAGGGTGGTGCATATAAAAATTATGCTTTTAACATTCCCTATGGAGTGGGTATGAAAGCCAGACTTAAAGAGAACTGGGGATTTTTTATCCAAGTTGGCTACAGAACAGTTTATTCAGATTATATTGATGATGTGAGCGGCCGTTATCCAAACGAGTCGAGTTGGCCGGAAAAGGACAGCCCTGAACTTAGGGCCACCAGAAGAAGGCTTTCGGATCCTTCTATTACTCAATATGGTACCCCTGGCATCCAAAGAGGTGATTTTAGAAAAAGAGATACATATATGTTTGTAGGTATTGGCATATCTTATACCTTTGTGTCCCAAAAATGTTATACATTTTAGGCACATTTGCACAGAATTAATGGGATTTAGAGAACAATTGGATTTCACAAAGTTACCACAGCACATCGCGGTTATTATGGATGGTAATGGAAGATGGGCTAAAAATCAGGGAAAGATCAGACATTTTGGCCATGAGAGCGGTGTGTTGTCTGTTAAAGATATTGTGGAAGGATGTGCTGATATTGGTATCAAATATCTGACAGTATATGCATTTTCTACAGAGAACTGGAACAGACCCATTGAGGAAGTTAACGCGTTGATGGAATTGCTGATCTCAACCATTAATCAGGAAACGGAGACACTTACAAGAAATAATATCCGGTTGAATGCTATCGGCGATATCGCTTCACTTCCGCAAAAATGTATCGATGATCTCAAAAGTGCAATGGATAAGACGGCTGGCAATACGCGTTGTACGCTGACACTGGCATTGAGCTACAGTGCCAAGTGGGAACTTGTAGCTGCAGCAAAGAAACTTGCACAACAGGTGGCCGACCATAAGATTGATATAGAAGATATCAATGAACAGACCTTTTCCTCTCAGCTGACCACCGCTGATATGCCGGAGCCTGAACTGATGATCAGGACTAGCGGAGAGCACAGGATCAGCAACTTCCTGCTTTGGCAAATGGCTTACACAGAACTTTATTTTACAGATATCCTCTGGCCGGATTTCAGAAGGGAAGACCTTTTTGAAGCGATTGCAGACTTTCAAAAACGTGAAAGACGCTTTGGTAAAACTAGTGAACAAGTGAACTAATTTTACTTTTAACACTTTTTAACATGTGTTTAAATTAACTTAGCATCGATTTTTTAGATTAAATGAAAAGAATATACCAACTTATACTTTTGCTATTGATAGGTTCTTCTGCAATGGCACAGATTACCCGTCCCATGACCAATCCTACCCCTCCGTCCCTGAAAGTTAATGGTCTGGATCTGGATTATTTCAATCCGAAAGAGTATATAATTGGTGGAACTACATTGAGCGGGACAAAGTTTATTGAAAAGGATGTGATTATTACGCTGTCAAAATTAATAAAAGGCGAGCGTATCATACTGCCAGGAGAGGCTACCGCCAATGCAATCAAAAATCTTTGGGCACAGGGATTATTTGATGATGTACAACTGGATATAGAAAAGATTGTAGAAGATACGGTTTATTTTGATATCAACGTTGTTGAGCGTCCAAGATTGGGTTCTTTTGAAATTAATGGACTCAGCAAATCCCAAAAAACAGATGTCCTTGAAAAATTAAATGACAAGAGCGGGAAATCTATTGTGAATGACAACCTCTATAATTCCACAACAGCTATCATTAAAAAATATCTGTTGCAAAAAGGTTATTTTTTTACATCGGTTGATTATAAAACAAAACCGGATCCGACGATTGAAAATGGATTGATCCTGGAGGTTTTTGTGGATAAGGGCAGAAAGGTGAAGGTACATCAGATCAATTTTACCGGCAATAAGGATTTTTCATCTGCCAAACTGAGGAAATTTTTAAAAAAGACAAAGCAACAGGCCTTTTACAAGATATTTGGTTCTGGCAAGTTCAGCAAGGAAAAATATGAAGAGGATAAGGAAAAGCTGATTGCTAAAATGAAAAGCCGTGGTTATATGGATGCAGCAATCCTTAAAGACAGTGTCTACCAATATAATGACAAGTCTGTGGGTATAAATATTGATGTTTTTGAAGGTCCAAAGTATTATTTCGGAGATATAACCTGGGCCGGAAACGCAAAATATAATACGGAATACCTCCAAAAGGTTTTAGGCATTGAAAAAGGGGAGGTCTTTAGTGAGGAGAAGCTGGAGACTAAATTAAGGGGCAGCGCAAACGGTGATGACGTGTCAAGCGTCTATCTGAATGATGGATATTTGACTTTTAATGTTGATCCTGTTCAGAATAAAATACACGGGGATACTGTTGAGATTGAAATGCGCATTTACGAAGGACCGCAATATACCAATAACAGGATCACTGTAAAGGGAAATACCATTACCAATGACCGGGTTGTATTGCGTGAGGTCCGCACCAAACCAGGAGAGAAGTTCTCTAAAGATCTGCTGATCCGTACTGTCCGGGAGATCGGTCAACTGGGTAATTTTGATGAATCCAAAACCGTTCCGACACCACGACCTAATCCGGCTGACGGAACTGTAGATATTGAATATGCGGTTGAGGAAAAACCTTCTGATCAGGTCGAACTTTCCGGTGGTTTTGGCGGAGGAAATATTATAGGTACCTTAGGTCTTACCTTCAATAACTTTTCTTTAAGAAACTTGTTTAACCTGGACGCTTATAAACCACTACCTAAGGGGGATGGCCAAAAGTTAAGTTTAAGGGGCCAGACAAATGGCAAGTATTATCAGTCTTATAGCTTTTCTTTTTCTGAACCCTGGCTGGGTGGAAAGAAGCCGGTTAGCTTTGGTATCAGTGCCTTTACCTCATTGCAGTCGAATGGCGCTTCTTCAAGTGATTCGAGATTCCAAAAAATAAGACTAAATGGGGTCACCATTAGCCTGGGCAGAAGGTTGAATTTTCCTGACAACTATTTCCAGCTCAGTCATGCAATCAATGTCCAGCAGTATATATTGAATAATTATCCTGGATACCTGTTCAATACGGGTACATCTTACAATTTTAACCTGACTCAGGAATTGACCCGGGATTCCAGAAACTCGCCGATTTTTCCTACTGAAGGCTCGATATTCAGATTTACGATACAGGCTACTCCTCCGTATTCGCTATTAAATAATATCAATTACGCAACAGCTTCCGATAAACAACGTTATAAGTTTACAGAATATCATAAATGGAAGTTCGAAACCCAATGGTTCCAGAAACTCGCCGGTAAGTTTGTCGTAAAGGCCCAGGCGCAATTTGGATTCCTTGGATCTTATAACCAGGCTGTTGGTCAATCTGCGTTTGAACGTTTTAAATTGGGTGGTGACGGCATGCAGGGATTTGATTTCCTGCAGGGCTCTGAATTGATTGCAATGCGTGGCTACGCCAATAATTCAGTGATACCGGTAGGATCTAATGCGGGCATTGCACAGAGTTCAGGTAGCCCGATCTTTACCAAATATGTGATGGAATTGCGTTACCCGGTAATTGCAAGCCAGCAGGCTACAGCATTTCTTGTTGGTTTTGCTGAAGGGGGTAATACCTGGAATAAGTTCGGTGATTTTAATCCGTTCAACATCCGCAGGTCCGTCGGTTTGGGAGCAAAGATATTTTTGCCGATATTCGGGATGCTTGGCATAGATTATGGTTATGGGTTTGATAAGATTCCGGGTCTTCCTGATGCTAATAAGGGGCAGTTCCATTTTAGTATTGCTCAGCAGCTTGGAGGATTTAACTAGCTTTGAATAAAATGAAGAGATATATTTTAGTTTTTTTACTTCTGTTTTCCGGGATTGGTGGGTTTGCACAAAAGTTTGCTTATGTGGATACAGAATATATCCTGAAACATTTGCCTGAATATAAGTCAGCCCTCAATCAATTAAATGTGTTGTCAGAGCAATGGCAGCAACAAGTGGACAATAATTTTACAGAAATTGATAAAATGTATAAAGCATATCAGGCAGATCAGGTGCTTTTGACTGAAGATGTACGCAAACGCAGAGAGAATGAGATTATAGAGAAAGAGAAACAGGCAAAGGATTTTCAGCGCAGGATTTTTGGACCGGATGGTGAACTCTTTCAATCAAGGACAAAGTTGTTGGGTCCAATCCAGGAAAAAGTAACAAAAGTCATAGCTGAAGTAGCTAAAGCTAAACTTTTGGATTTTATCTTTGATAAAAGCAGTGAGGCTACTATGATGATCTATGCGAGCAGTAGCTATGATGTAAGCAATGATGTGATAACCAGATTGGGTTATAAACCAGGAACGGTAAATACTCCATAAAAGAAATAATACACAAGGGAATAAATTAAAAACAATTATTAAGAACAATAGAGATGAGAAAGTTAACGAACGCATTTTTTGTAGCAGCAGGATTATTGTTTTCTGCTAACATAGCAAATGCACAAGTAAAATTGGCACACCTGAATTCAGCTGATATTATTCAGGCAATGCCTGAGGTGAAGACGGCGCAGGCAACACTAGAGACATTTAGAAAAACAAAATCAGACGACATTGATAAAATGATCGCTGAATACCAGACTAAATATAAGGCGGCTCAGGATAAAGAGAAAACACTAAGTGAGGCTAATAAAGAAACTGTTGGCAAGGAATTGCAGACAATGGGTACTGAACTACAGGATCTTCAAAAACGTATTGAGGATGCAAGGGGTAAGGCCCAACAGGAAATGGAACAGAAAAACGCCGAATTGTTCAGTCCGATACAGGTAAAGGCTGACGGTGCGATCAAGGCCGTTTCTAAAGAAAAGGGTTATGCCTATGTGTTTGACACTGCAAATCCTGCGCTGGTATACTTTGATGGCGGTGAAGATATTACTGCTTTGGTGAAAGCAAAATTAGGTATCTCTGCAACTGCTCCTGCTGCTGCGCCGAAAAAATAATTGAAATTAATCGTTTAAATTGCGGGACTGAATACCATATTCAGTCCCTTTTTTATGATGGATAACAGGAAAGCTATCGGTGTTTTTGACTCAGGGTACGGAGGTTTAACCGTGTTTAAATCAATAATACAAAGATTGCCAGGGTATGATTATATTTATTTTGGAGATAACGCACGCGCACCCTATGGTGATCATTCCTTTGAAACGGTATATCAATATACACTGGAATGTATTGAATGGCTTTTTGATCAGGGATGTCCTTTGGTTATACTTGCATGTAACACCGCTTCAGCAAAAGCGTTACGTTCCATTCAGCAACGGGTCCTGCCATATAAATATCCTGATCGCAGGGTATTGGGTGTGATCCGGCCGACCGCTGAAGTTATTGGAGCGTATACGCGATCAGGGACAATAGGCGTGCTTGGGACAAGAGGTACGATTAATTCTGGATCCTACCTCCTGGAGATCAATAAGTTTTTCCCCGATTTAAAAGTATTGCAGCAGAGTTGTCCTATGTGGGTTCCGCTGGTAGAAAATAATGAGCATTTGGGACCCGGGGCAGATTATTTTGTAAATAAGTATATTAATGAGATCCTGGTCAGGGACCAGACCATAGACTGTTTTCTTTTGGCCTGTACACATTACCCATTACTGATTCCAAAGATCAGGCAATTGTTACCTGAGGACGTCGGTCTTCTGGGTCAGGGTGATATTGTAGCTGAGAGTCTGGCTAAGTATTTAATAAGACATCCTGAGATAGAAGATCAGATTGCAAGGAACGCAAGGCTTGGTTTTTTTACTTCGGGAGATATAGAAACGTTTGATAGGCAAGCTTCGGTTTTCTTTGGTTCAAAGGTTGTTTCAGCACACATTTCATTGAATAGTATGCATTTATAATCTGAATATAAGATTGTAATTCTTTCTAGGTTCTGATTATTTTTAACGGTAAATTTGCGGCTCAAATACACACCTAATGAGTGATTCTATAAAACACGAATGCGGTATTGCCTTTATCCGCCTTTTAAAACCGCTCTCATATTACCAGGAAAAATACGGAACCGCACTTTATGGATTAAATAAACTCTATCTTTTAATGGAGAAACAGCACAACCGTGGTCAGGACGGCGCTGGCATCGCAACCATTAAGCTGGATGTAAAACCGGGGCACCGATATATCAGCCGCTATCGTTCAATGGCTCAAAATGCAGTAGCTGATATTTTTGGATACGTGCAGAACAAGTTTGTAGACATTCAAAATGAACGGCCCGAATTAATGCAGGATGCAGATTGGCTAAAGGCAAATGTTAGTTTTATAGGCGAGGTGTTGCTTGGACATTTGCGATATGGTACACATGGCAAGAACAGTATTGAAAATTGCCATCCTTTCCTGCGTCAAAACAACTGGATGACGAGGAATCTTGTCATCGCAGGTAATTTCAATATGACCAATGTAGATGAGCTGTTACATCAGCTGTACGAACTTGGACAACATCCTAAAGAGCAGGCAGATACGGTTACTGTCCTTGAAAAGATCGGTCATTTTCTGGATGATGAAAATCAGGAACTTTTTGATGAATATAAAAAGGAGGGCCTGAGCAATGTTGAAATTACCCAAAAGATATCCACAAATTTAGATATAGCTAAAATATTAAGACGTTCAGCAAAGAACTGGGATGGCGGATATGCCATTTCAGGCATCGTTGGCAATGGAGATGCATTTGTATTGCGTGATCCTTCCGGGATACGTCCTGCATTCTATTATCAGGATGATGAGATTGTTGTTGCAGCATCTGAACGGCCAGCAATACAAACTGCTTTTAATATTCCTTTTAGAGATGTCAAGGAAATTCAGCCGGGACATGCTTTGATTGTAAAGAAAAATGGTGATGTGAGCCAGGAGATATTCCGGGAACCAGAACAAAAAAGGGCCTGTTCTTTTGAGCGGATCTATTTTTCAAGAGGTAGTGACGCAGAGATTTATAGGGAAAGAAAGCATCTTGGAGCCTTGTTATGCAAGCAAATACTGGATGCAGTTGATGCAGATCTAAAAAACACGGTCTTCTCTTTTATTCCAAACACGGCAGAAGTTTCATTTTATGGATTGGTAGAGGGACTTCATGCTTATATAAGGGCGGTTCAAAAGGATACGTTGTTACACCGGAAAGCACAGCTTACAGATGAGCAGCTTGATGAATTGCTTTCGATGACGCCCAGAGTTGAGAAACTGGCAATTAAAGACGTGAAGCTAAGGACATTTATCACTCAGGATGCTGACAGGCAAGACATGGTTGCCCACGTATACGATACGACTTATGGTGTAATTAAAAACCATACCGATACCCTGGTGGCCATTGACGATTCCATAGTTCGGGGCACTACACTTAAACAAAGCATTATCAAGATCATTGACAGGCTGCATCCAAGAAAAATTATCATTGTTTCCTCTGCTCCTCAGATCCGCTATCCTGACTGCTATGGGATTGATATGTCAAAAATGGGACAATTTGTAGCTTTTGAAGCGGCAATTCAATTGCTCAAAGAACGGGGCATGGAACAAGTGATTGAAGAGGTATACCAGAAATGTAAAGCTTCGATATCCTTGCCAAAGGAAGATATTGTAAACCATGTGAAGGATATTTACAGACCTTTTACACAGGAAGAGATTTCAGCGCAGATCACAAAGATCATTACACCTCAGCAAATTGATGCCGAGGTGCAGGTAATCTATCAGACATTGGATAATTTACATATTGCTTGCCCCAACCACAGCGGAGACTGGTATTTTTCAGGTAATTACCCAACTCCAGGAGGAAATAAAGTGGTCAATAAGGCGTTTGTCAACTGGAAAGAAGGTAATAATCAAAGAGCTTATTGATTACGATTTGCGCCTCAGGATCTTAACGTAACGGAATAACTGCCCGGACCACATTTAAGCGGGTCATATATAATATTTGCTGGCAACCTGTATGAAAAGCCTGATGGCAAATATCAATATTACAGCCCCGGCGATTCTATTTAGATTTTGTATGGTCTTTTCTTTAATCCTGTACCTTAATTTAGCTGCGTAATAGGTCTTAAAACAATCCACGGATAGCTGAGTGGTCATAGCAATTACAAAAAATACAATCTTCTCATTCATGTCATAATGTAGCTGTACAGATATGATACCGCCGACCATGATCCAAAACATTAATGTCGAAGGGGAGAGCAGGCACATCAGGAATCCTTTTAAGATATATCCCCTTTTTTTGATCTTTACACTTTCAGCAATATCGTAGCTTACCTTCACTTTATTAAACAGATAATAAGTGCCGATACCGAATAAAAAAAAGCCTCCGATTATCCCGATATACTGATTGTATTCAGCATTATAATCAACGAATTGTGAGCTGAATATTGTTAGGGATATGAAAATGATATCACTTAGAATAACGCCTACTGCAAGAGAAAAACCCGCTGTGAATCCTCTTTCTATGCTCGTTTTTATCATGGCAAAAAATACGGGGCCGGTTAAGAATGAAAATAGTATACCTGCACCTATTCCTTGTAATATTGCTTCAAACATTCAGCTCTTCTGTATAATGTGCTAATATGCAATTTTAAAGATAAAGAATCTTTATTTTTAGCGGTTTTATTGTATATATCTAACTCTTTTGAAGAAGGAATATTACACTATTGCTTCCAGTTTTTTTTCTTATGTTTAGCCCTCGCTGACACGAATAGAATATGACCAAACCAAGTTTTACGGATATCTATATGAACCTTGCAACAGATCTGGCAGCGCGCTCACATTGTGTGCGGGCCCAGGTTGGTGCTGTACTTACAAAGGATACGAGAATTATTTCTATTGGTTACAATGGTCCTCCTTCGGGCACGCATAACTGTGATGAAGAATGGCCGGAAAGAGGATGTGACAGGGATTCAAGAGGGAGCTGTTCACTTGCGTTACATGCAGAAGAAAATGCGATTTTGTATGCAGTAAAGAATGGTTCAAAGATCTCCGGTTCCACCCTTTACACCACACTATCTCCATGCATTGCCTGTGCCCGGCTGATTCTTTCATCGGGGATTAAAAAGGTATATTTTAAAGATTCCTATGCCGAATACAAAGGCTTAAACAGTGATGAGGGGGTAGATTTTTTAAGAAAGTTTGGAGTAGATGTGGTTAAGTATGCTTAACTTTGGCCATGCTAGAAAAAATCATTATTCTCGATTTTGGTTCCCAATATACACAATTAATTGCCCGCAGAATTCGTGAATTAAACGTTTATTGTGAAATTCATCCTTTCAATCATATACCTGAGATTTCATCCGATGTGAAAGGAATTATTTTCTCGGGGAGCCCTTATTCCGTACGCCAGGAAGATGCACCTCAGATTGAATTAAGTAGGTTTCATCTTAAATATCCTGTTCTGGGGGTGTGCTACGGTGCTCAATATATTGCCCAGCATGCAGGTGGGGAAGTTCAGCCATCGTCCATCCGTGAGTATGGAAGAGCTAATCTGAATTTTATAAAACCGGGGAATAAACTTTTTAAAGATATTGATCCCGATTCCCAGGTATGGATGTCTCATGGCGATACCATCACAAGAATACCTGAAGATTTTGAACTGATCGCCAGTACAGATACAGTTAAAGTTGCGGCATATCAGATAAAAAATTCACAAACATACGCGATCCAGTTCCATCCCGAAGTAACACACAGCATTGATGGGAAGCGTTTGCTGGAAAACTTTCTCGTTGACATCTGCGGATGTAAGCAGGAATGGACCGCAGATGCTTTTGTAGAAACAACAGTTATTTCATTGCGTGAGAAACTTCAGGATGATAAAGTAGTGCTTGCACTTTCTGGCGGAGTGGATTCAAGCGTTGCCGCAATGCTTCTGCACAAGGCGATCGGAAAGAATCTGCACTGTATTTTTGTGGACAATGGTTTGTTGCGTAAAGATGAGTATGAAGCAGTGCTGGAGCAGTACAAACATCTTGGTCTCAACATAAAAGGAGTGGACGCAAAGGATCGCTTCCTTGGACAATTGGCAGGGGTTAAAGATCCGGAGCTGAAAAGAAAGGCTATAGGCCGTGTATTTATAGAGGTATTTGACGACGAAGCACACGAAGTACAGAACGTAAAATGGCTGGCTCAGGGTACCATCTATCCGGATGTCATTGAATCTGTATCGGTAAAAGGTCCTTCAGCCACGATTAAATCTCATCATAATGTTGGCGGGCTGCCTGATTTTATGAAACTGAAGATCGTCGAACCGTTGAATACCCTTTTCAAAGATGAAGTCAGGCGGGTCGGGACCTCATTGGGACTGGAAGACTTTATCATAGGCCGTCATCCGTTTCCCGGACCGGGACTTGCCATCAGAATACTTGGAGAGGTCACAGCAGAAAAAGTCGCTGTTCTTCAGGAAGCCGATGCAATTTATATCAATAATTTAAAAGAGGCAGGATTATATGATAAAGTGTGGCAGGCAGGGGCCATTTTTCTCCCTGTACAATCGGTTGGTGTGATGGGGGATGAACGAACCTATGAAAATGTGATTTGTCTACGTGCGGTCGAATCTGTAGACGGAATGACAGCTGACTGGTGCCATTTGCCTTATAACGTACTCGCAAAAATTTCTAATGAAATAATTAATAAGGTAAAAGGAATTAATCGCGTGGTATATGATATTAGCTCAAAACCACCTGCTACGATTGAGTGGGAATAAAAGTTTACTGATTGTCTTCGTCTTATTCGTGTTCAATGGATGTTCACCCAAGGTGATCCCTGTGGCCACTAAGAAGCCAGAACCAGAACGCAAAACTGAAAAGCCGGCAGAAAAGCCGGTAAAGAAGTTTACTGAGGCAAAGATCGCCCTGTTAATCCCATTTAGACTGAATGAGATCAATTTTAAAACCATTACAAAGCCTGAGGTCGAAAAGTCAGCTATGGCAATTGACTTTTATCAGGGATTCAGGATCGGTATAGATTCCGCCGCTGCCGGAGGGCTGAATTTTAAGCTCAATGTTTATGATACAAGGGATGATGACACTCAGGTGGAGGAATTAATTAAAAATGGTCAGCTTAAAAACGCTGATTTAATTGTAGGCCCTGTATTCCCGCAAGGATTAAAGTATTTAAGAGATTATGCCATTGCCAACCATCTTGCAGTTGTCAATCCGTTAGCTGCCTCTCATCCGGGGGAATTTAATAATCCAAACCTGATCTCTATTGTTAACAATATCGATCTGCATGCCAAAAAAATGGGTGATTTTATCGTTAAAAGCTATGACCCGGCCAATACGGTCATCGTGCTGATCAACCCCAACAGCCCGGAAGATCAGATCTTCGCAACCCCACTTAGAAATTATTTCAATAGCAGTAAAGCAAAATTTATATTTCAGGAGTACGCCTCGGTATTTACTATGGAGACCAAACTGATAAAAAATAAAAAATATGTGGTGATCGTCACTTCTGCAAACAGAGAGTTTGTCATTCCGACACTGGATAAGCTGACAAAACTGAAAGCAGCGGGCCTGCTGGATGTCGACTTGTTTGGACATCCGGATTGGATCAGGCAAAATTACAATACGGATAAATTGCAAGCCCTGCGGACTACAGTCACTTCCTCTTATAAGATAGATTATACAGATGCTGCAGTCAACGGGTTCATTAAAAAGTATAGATCAGTTTTTCATTTTGAGCCAGGAGAATATGCGTTTAAGGGTTTTGACATTGGCTTTTATTTTGGTTCACTGTTATCTAAGTATGGTGCCGGATATTTATCTGAACTAACCACACATGATTATAAAGGCCTGCATAACAATTTTAAATTTATCCATGATGAAAAAACGGGGTATATCAATACCAACTTAATGTTGGTCAGATACGAAAATTTTGCACTGAATACAGTCGAATGAAAGTAGCACATCAGGTCAGGGCATTCCAGCAGATATTAAACAGCTATAATGGCGCTTTACCGCTTCACCGTTTTTTATTTTCCTATTTCAAACAAAATAAGCAAATGGGATCCTCAGACAGACGTTGGGCCACACGTTACATTTATAGTTTTTTCAGGCTTGGAAAGGCACTCAAAAATGCTGATGAAATCACCAGGCTGGCGGTC